>UPTN01001269.1_pt1 | contig 11373 bp, 10 predicted proteins | sample 2160111 | NCBI WGS metagenome assembly UPTN01 (sample SAMN06265058, study PRJEB28932) | marine metagenome | isolation source: Columbia River Estuary | place: USA:Columbia River Estuary, USA | collected 2014-05-05 | reverse complement strand
ACTTATTATCATTTATTGAATATTAAATTCATTAGTTTAACTTTGATTTATAATATGAATATTCAAATAAGAAAGGCAAAAAAAGATGACATGAAACATGTCATTAAATTAATAAATGAATTAGCTGTTTTTGAAAGAGAACCAAACGCAGTAGTAATATCATCTGATGATTTAATCAAAGATGGGTTTGGAGATAGTCCATTATTTTCATGTTTTGTAGCTACAGTGAATGATGAAATTTCAGGAATGTGTTTAGGATATCCTAGGTACTCAACATGGAAGGGTCCAACTATGCATTTAGAAGATTTGATAGTAACAAAAAAAATGAGAGGTAAAGGAATTGGGTTCGCATTATTTGCTCATTTTATAAAATTTTCTCATTTAAAAAATGTTAGAAGAATAGAGTGGGCAGTTTTAGACTGGAATATTGATGCCATTAATTTTTACAAAAAAAACGGAGCATATGTTTCAAAAGAATGGCAAATTGCACAAATGAATGAATCTGCGATCCAAAATTTTATTAATAAAAAATGAGAATATACAAATTTGGTGGAGCCTCGGTAAAAGATGCTAATGGAGTAAAAAATTTAATTACCATATTAAATACTTTAGGATCTGAAAAGACTCTTATAGTTGTTTCTGCCATGGGCAAGACTACAAATTCTTTGGAGTTAGTAGTAAAAAACTATTTTGATAATAAGGAAGAGCTACAGTACTCCATAAACGAGGTTTTTACTTTTCACAATAAAATATTAAATGATTTATTTAATGACAACAAGCATAAAATATTTTCTGACGTTAAAGAAATTTTAGAAAATTTAAGGATTTTTTTAAAAAGAAATAAATCTCCTGACTATTCATTTGTTTATGATCAAGTTGTGATTTTTGGTGAAATTTTATCAACAAAAATTATAAATTCCTATTTAATTCATTCTAATATTAGATGTAATTGGTTAGATGCAAGAACATTAATTAAAACGGATTCAAAGTATAGAGATGCAAATCTAAATTGGGAGATTACTAAAAATTCAATATCAAACGGAGTCAACACTAAACTATTAAATATTACTCAGGGTTTCATAGCTAGTGATTCAAACAATTTTAGTACAACTCTTGGAAGAGAAGGGTCAGATTATACAGCTGCAATTTTTGCTTACTGTCTTAATGCAGAATCTGTTACAATTTGGAAAGATGTTCCAGGTGTTTTAAATGCCGACCCTAGAGTTTTTAAAAAGCCTCAATTATTAAATAAAATTTCTTACACAGAGGCTATAGAACTTGCTTTTTATGGCGCTTCCGTTATTCATCCAAAAACATTGCAACCATTACAGAAAAAAGAAATACCATTATATGTTAAATCATTTTTAAATCCCTCAGGAAATGGAACAGCAATTTCTAGAGGAACCAAAATAGATCCACTAATACCTTGTTTTATTGTTCAAAGAAACTTAAATCTGTTAAAACTCTCCTCTTTAGATTTTTCTTTTATTGTTGAGGATAATATTAGTGACATTTTTCAAATTTTACATGAAAATAAAATGAAGGTTGACTTGATTCAGAACTCTGCTATTAGCTTTTCTGTCTGCGTTTATGACAAATACTCTAGATTAAAGGAATTGATTTCTATATTGAAAGCCACCTTTAAGGTTGAATGCACAGAAAACGTTAGTTTATTTACTATAAGACATTTTAACGAAAATTCTTCTGGTGAAATTTTGAAAAACAATACGCTTTTGTTGGAGCAAAGAACTAAAGAAACATTGCAGCTAGTGGTTTCTTAATCAATGTATTTTTTATAAAACTCTAAAGAAAATTTTTTAATTTCTTCTCTACATTTGTCAAAATCTTCTTTTGGATTACTAGAGTTTTTAATTTTTGAAGGGTCAAAAAAGTTTTTGTGAATTCTTAAAGCATTTTTTGAAGGAATATTAGGGCAACTTTCGTTAGCATGGTCACAAACAGTAATGATGAAATCAAAATTTATATCTATATATTCATTTACGTTGTTGGATGTGTGTCTACTTATATCAATAGTGTCTCTAAGCATTGTCTGCACCGCATTAGGATTTAATCCATGAGTTTCGATTCCAGCACTATAAATTACACATTTATTATTAGAAAATTTATCAAAGTAACCATGAGCAATTTGACTTCTGCACGAATTTCCAGTGCATAGTATTAAAATATTTTTCATTTTTAGAGAAGTTTTTTTATTTTTTCTAGAGCAATTTTTACAAGTCTAATTTTGCTTTCTTGAGTCCATCCAGCTATGTGAGGAGTTAAAATCACGTTATTTGAACTATTCAAGTAGTTCAAATTCGATTGGTCATTTTCATTTACTGTAAGCTTTTCAAATGATTTTTTTTCAAATGCTATTACATCAAGACCTGCACCTAAAACCTTTCCATCTTTTAATCCTTTTACTAAATCATTAATTATGATGCAACTTCCTCTGGAAGTGTTAATTAACCAAAATGGTTTAGCACAAGACTCAATGAAATTCTTATTAATTAGCCCAATAGATTCTTCAGTCATTGATACATGAAGACTGATTATATCGGAATTATCCTTTAAGTAATTTAATGAAACAGGATTTGCATAATTATCTTTTTTAATTTTTTTAATATCATAGAAGATAGTATTAACGTCAAAGCCATTTAATTTTTTAGCAAAACTTTTGCCTGTATTTCCGTAACCAATAAGTCCGACAGTTTTGTTTTTTAACTCAATTCCTCTATTAGACTCCCTATTCCAAATTCCTTTCTTAACTTCAGTATTACTGGAATTAATATTATTTAAAATGGATAAAAGCATTCCCAGAGCATGTTCTCCAACAGCGTTAGAATTACCCTCAGGTGTTGAAATTACTTGTATTCCTTTTTGTTTTGCATAATCAACATCAATATTCTCGATTCCTGAACCAATTCTTGCAATGAATTTTAAATTTTTACACTTATCAATAAAATTCTTATCAATTGAAATTCTGCTTCTAATTATAATTCCAAAAAAATCAGAAATTTTCAATTCTGATTTTATGGTTTTGAAATCATAATAATTTGTAAAACCAATTTTTTCTAATTCTTTCCCAAGAAAAGGATGAGTGGTGTCTAAATGAAGTATTTTCATTTTTAGAATCCTAAGATAATTTTTGCGATATAGAAAAACAGAAATATTCCAAAAATATCATTACTTGTAGTGATAAAAGGCCCAGTTGCAATTGCGGGATCTATTCCTTTTTTATCCAAAAGAATTGGAATTGATGTGCCGATTAAAGCAGCGACCACTATAACACAAAGCATAGAAAGTGAAATAGTTATACTAAGTTCAATTGGAAGATTAGTGGCTAAGCCAAATAGTATTGTTAAAATTCCTAAAATAACTCCGTTTATTAAACTTAGTCCAAGCTCTTTTAAAAGTCTATTAACCAAACTTCCTTTAACAACATCATTTGCTAAACCTTGAACTATAATAGCCGAAGATTGTACTCCAACATTTCCCGCCATTGCGGCAATAAGAGGAGTAAAGAAAAATAGAGTTTTATAGCTAGGGTGAGTCATCACATCTTCAAATCCTTCTAAAATAAAGACACTTCCAAGCCCTCCAACTAAACCTAAAAACAGCCAAGGCAATCTAGCTTTTGTAAGTTCTAAAATTGAATCGTCTGCTTCAACATCCCCTTGAACTCCAGCTGCAAGTAAATAATCTTCTTCAGCTTCTTCTTTTATAAAGTCAATAATATCATCAATTGTAATTCTACCCACTAATTGCTTTTTATTATCAACAACCGGAATTGCCTCAAGATCGTATTTAGACATTATTTTTGCCACTTCCTCTCCATCTTCAAAAACATTGACTGAATCAACTTTTGGAATGTAGATGTCTTTAATTAAATTTTTTGCTGGCGATGTTATCAAATCTTTTAAAGATAGTCTTCCAATTAGTTTTTGTTTATCATCAACAACATAGATTGAATGTACTCTTGTAACGTTTTCACCTTGTTTTTTGATTTCTTTTAAACATTTTGTTACCGACCAGTTTTCATTTGCCTGGACTAACTCTTTTGCCATTAAACCACCTGCAGAATCTTCTTTATAGGATAAAAGTTCTTTTAAATCATCTGCTAAATCATTATCACTTATTTCAGAAATAACTTCTTCTTTTCTTTTTTCTGAAAGCTCACCTAAAATATCAGCTGCATCGTCACTGTCTAATTCTTCTATTTCATCTGCAATTTCTTTTACTGAAAGAACTTTAAGTATTTTTTCTCTTACATCTTCGTCAAGTTCAGTTAAAATTTCTGAAGTTTTTTCGCTGTCAAATAATTTTATTAAATAAACCCCTTGATCTTCATTTAACTCATTAATAATTTCTGCCATATCGGCAAAATGAATATCCTTAACAATCTTTTTAAGAGGAGTGTTTTTTTTTGCTAAAATTAAATTAGCAATTTTTTTTAAGAGTTTTTCGCTAAGTTGAAATGTTTCCATTTGCAATAATATTGGTTAGATGCACAAAATCATCAACACTTAAGGTTTCAGGGCGTCTTCCAAAGATAACATCTTCTTTTATATTATCACTTAAATTAAAAACTTTTAGACTATTTCTTAATGTTTTTCTTCTTTGCTGAAATGATGTTTTTACAATTTTAAAAAATAAAATTTCGTCACAGTTTAATGTTGGTTTAATTTTTCTAGTTAATCTAATTACACCTGAATTTACTTTTGGAGGAGGAGTAAATTGAAGAGGATCTAGGGAAAGTATAAATTCTGCATTGTAAAATGCTTGAACTAAAACAGAAAGTATTCCATATGTTTTAGATCCTGGAGTTTCACATATTCTTTTAGCAACTTCTAATTGAAACATACCAACTACCGTGTGTACCACATTTCTATTTTCTATTGCTTTAAATATGATTTGTGAAGAAATGTTATATGGAAAGTTGCCAATTATTCCAATTGGACTTTTGAAATCACTTAATTCTAATTTCAAAAAATCTTCTTCGATTATAGAGTCTTTTATTACAGGATAGTTTTCTTTTAAATATTCTACTGACTCATTATCTATTTCTACGAAATATGCTCTTTCATTCAAGTTGATAATATGCTGTGTTAATATCCCCATTCCAGGACCAACTTCAATTATAGAATCTATGTTTTGGTAATTAATACAGTCAACTATTTTTTTAGCAATTTCAGAACTATTTAAAAAATGTTGACCTAGTTTTTTTTTGGGTTTTACTAAACTGTTTTTAAGTTTATATTTTTTCAAAACCTGTATAGTTTGTTAATGCTTTAGGAATTTTAATAGAATTTTCGTCTTGAAAATTTTCTAAGATACAAGCAACTATTCTTGGAAGTGCTAGAGAACTTCCGTTTAAGGTATGTGCTAAACTTTTAGCTCCATTATTGTCAATCCTTAATTTAAGTCTATTTGACTGAAAAGTTTCAAAATTTGAAACGGAACTAACCTCAAGCCATTTTTTTTGAGCAGCTGAATAAACTTCAAAATCATATGTTAAGCAAGAAGTAAAGCCAAGATCACCGCCACATAGTCTTAAAATCCTAAAGGGCAATTCAAGTTCAATTAAAATATTTTTTACATGTTCAACCATTAGCTCTAACGATTGGTATGATGTTTCAGGGTTTTCAATTCTAACTATTTCAACTTTATCAAATTGATGTAACCTGTTTAAACCTCTAACATGAGCGCCATAACTTCCAGCTTCTCTTCTAAAGCAAGGAGTGTAGCTAGTTAAACAAATTGGTAGTTCAGAAGATTTAACAATAGTATTACGAAAAATATTAGTCACAGGAACTTCCGCAGTAGGTATTAAATATAAATTGTCTTCATTAATATGGTACATCTGTCCTTCTTTGTCTGGAAGTTGACCCGTACCCATACCAGAATCTTCATTTACTAAAATTGGAACCTGAATCTCTTTATAACCTGCCTGAGTGTTTTTATCGATAAAATAATTAATTAAAGCTCTTTGTAGCTTGGCCCCTTTATCTTTGTATACAGGAAAACCTGCTCCTGCTATTTTATTACCTAACTCAAAATCAATAATATCAAGTTTAGCAGCTAAATCCCAGTGGGGCAAAGCCCTTTCATTTAGTTCAGGTATATCACCATGAACAAATATTTCTAAATTGTCTTCTTCTTTAGATCCCATTGGAACAAGTTCATTTGGGGTGTTTGGGATCTCTATTAATAATGAATTCAATTCACTAGAAATAGTTGAAAGCTTAAGTGATAAATTTTTACTTTCCGTTTTTAAATTTCCAGCCTTTTCTTTTAAAAGAGTTGCTTTTTTAATTTCGCCGGATTTAAATAAACCACCAATATCTTTTGCTAATTTATTTGATTCTGAAAGAATATCATCAAGATTTGATTGTGTGGATCTTCTAAGCTTATCAGTTTCTATTATTTTATCAAGCTTACTTTTAACGTCTATATTTCTTTTAGACATTAAAGAACTTATTTTATCTACATTCTTTATTATTTCAGAAACTAATAACATTTTTATTTTTTTATAAAATTAATCAATAATATCAATAATTGAATTACAATTGATTTTGTCTTTTTGAATTTGAGTTTTTAAAAGCTCTAGCGAATCAAACTTCACTTCATCTCGAATAAATTGTTTAATATCAACGCTAATTTTTTTATCATACAAATCTCCTTCAAAATCAAAAAAGTTTATCTCTATCGTTTTAAAACTTTCGCTTAGTGTAGGTTTTATTCCAATATTCATCATACCAAAAACTTGTTTTTTGTTAATAATAGACTCAATTAGATAAACCCCATTTTTAGGCAGAAGCTTATATCCTTCGCTCATTTCAACATTTGCTGTAGGAAATCCTATAGTTCTTCCAATACTTTTCCCGCGAACTATTCTTCCGCACAGAGACACATCATGTCCAAGATATTCTTTGGCTGTAGAAATATCACCTTCACTAATTGCTTTTCTAATTTTAGTTGAACTAATTGCGATATTACTTATTTCTTCTGCTTTAATTTCTATCACTTTAAAACCGTATTTTTCACCGTACATTTTTAAATCATTTATATTTGCAGTTCTGTTTTTACCAAACTTATGATCGTAACCGATTAAAATTATTTTAGCTTTTAGTTTTTTAACTAAAATTTCAAGAACGTATTTTTCAGGATCAAGTTCTGAAAAACTTTTATCAAAAGGATGAATAATTAAGTTATCAATATTAGATTTACTTAAAAGATCAGTTCTTTCGTTAACAGAGTTTATAAGCTTTAACGGCTTATTTGGATTTAAAACTGTTCTAGGATGTGGAAAAAACGTTAGAACAGTAGATTTTAAATTATTATTTTTTGCTTCCTTAGTAAGTCTTTCTAAAACTTTTTGATGTCCTATATGAACTCCGTCAAACGTTCCGATTGTTAAAATCGTATAATCCGTAGAATTAAATTCGTCAATGTTGTTAAAACTAGTCATTAACTGTTAAACTTATTCATTGTCTTATCTATCCCTTGACTTACATAAGAGTTGACTATTTCAACAAAAAGAGGCTCAAGTTCAATAAATTTAGAAATTTCTTCTTTATTCCATTTGGACAAAACATATTCTGATTGCTTGCCTTTTGGAAAATTTCCTCCAATACCAAATCTTAGTCTACTGTAATTTGATGTGTTTAAACTATTGGTAATATCTTTTAGTCCGTTGTGTCCTCCGTCAGACCCTTTTGGTTTTAAGCGTATTCTACCAAATTCTAAATTCAAATCATCTGAAATTACCAGTATATTTTCTAAATCAATCTTTTCTTTATTTAGCCAGTATCTAACAGCTTTTCCACTTAAATTAACATAAGTTGACGGTTTTAATAGAGTAATTGACTTTCCTTTAAGATTAAATTTACAAGTTTGACCATGTTTTACAGTAGAAAAATTTTCTTTAAATTCTTTAGAAATACAATTTAGAAACTGGAAACCAATATTATGTCTAGTGCCATCATATTCATTTCCGATATTTCCAATTCCAACAATTAGAAACTTTTTCATTTCAGAATTTTTTATTTTACGTTTAAATAAATTTAGCCAGTTCAATAAATAATTTTTAATAAAAATAGAAAAAGCATCTCAATTAATATTAAAAGAGATGCTTTAAGATTTTTAAAAATTAAAATTTATTCAGATTTAGATTCTTCTTTTCCAGATTCAGAATTTTCTGATGAAGCTGCTCCTTCTGCTCCTTCTGCTCCTTCTGCTCCTTCAACTTCTTCTTCTTCTTCTTCTTCAATAGACATTGAAGCTCTAGACATTTTAACTTGACAAACAACCTGATTATCAGGATGTAAAATATTGAAAGTTTCTTCTGAAAGATCTGCAACAGTTATACTGTCATTTAGTTTTAAAGTTGAAACATCTGCTAGTAAAAAGTCAGGTAAATTTTTAGGAAGAGCTCTAACTGTAAGTTTTCTTTTATTTCTAGAAAGTAAACCACCAGAATCTCTAACACCTGGCGCAGTTCCTTCAACTTTTACTGGAATTATCATGCTTATTTCTTTTCCTGGATGAAGTTGGAAAAAATCTACATGTAAAATTTTATCAGAAACTGGGTGGAATTGAATGTCTTGCATAACTGCATCGATTTTATTTCCATCCTCCAAAGCAATAACAACAGTGTGTGCATCTGCTGTATATACTAGTTTTGAAAATGCTAATTCTTCTGCTGAAAAATGTACTGGGTTTTCTCCTCCGTATATAACGCAAGGCACCTTTCCAGCATTACGTAAGGCTTTAGTAGCTACTTTGCCTACGTGTTCTCTTTTAGATCCGTTGATTGTAATTGATTTCATGATTTTATTTTATAAAAAAAGGGTTTATTGATTTATTATTGTGAACGTTTTTCATCACTTCAGCAAATAAATTAGCTGATGATAAAACTTTTATTTTTTTAGATTTATTTTTAACTGGAATACTATCCGATATTATTAATTCTTTAAGTTTTGAATTTTCAATTCTCTCATAAGCTTTTCCAGAAAGTAGGGGATGAGTACAGATTGCTCTAACTGATTTTGCTCCTCTTTCCATCATAAGATCAGCAGCTGTGGTAAGAGTTCCGGCTGTATCAACCATATCATCTACAAGAACTACATTTTTTCCTTCAACATTTCCAATTAATTCCATGTGAGAAATGATATTAGCTTTTTTTCTTTGCTTGTAACAAATTACAACATCACTTTTAAGAAATTTAGAATAAGCGTAAGCTCTTTTTGAACCACCCATATCAGGTGAGGCAATTGTCAAATTGTCAAGTTTTAAACTTTCTAAATAGGGAATAAAAATAGTTGAAGCGTATAAGTGATCAACAGGTTTTTCAAAAAAACCTTGAATTTGATCAGCATGAAGATCCATTGTAATTATTCTTGTTGCACCAGCTGTTTCTAATAATTTAGCTATTAATTTAGCTCCAATTGGAACTCTAGGCTTGTCTTTTCTGTCCTGTCTAGCCCATCCAAAATACGGCATAACGGCTGTAATATGTCTGGCTGAAGCTCTTTTAGCGGCATCAATCATTAAAAGCAGTTCCATTAAGTTGTCAGAACTTGGCTGAGTGGATCCAATTAAAAATATTCTACTTCCTCTAATTGATTCTTCAAAAGAAGGCTGAAATTCTCCATCACTAAAATTGTGAAAAATTACTTTTCCAAGTTTAACACCATAAGCTTTAGCAATATTTTCACCGATTTCAGTACTTTGAGTACAGGCAAAAATTTTAGCTTCAGTTTTATTTTCGGGCATAACCAATTAATTGGAGGGCAAATTTAACAATTTATTTTATGATAAAGTATTTATGATGAAATAATATATTTTTTTATAAATTTGCCGACCTGCTTCGGTGGCGGAATTGGTAGACGCGCTGGATTCAAAATCCAGTTCTTTCGAGAGTGTGGGTTCGATTCCCACCCGAAGTACTATTTTAAAGTAAAACCTTCACATGGGAATTTTTACAAAATATGTATATTTGCATTAATTATGAAAAAAACTAGATTTAATATTTACTTTCCAGTTTTATATTACTTGGGTGAATTTCTTGTAATTCTATTTTCAACTCAAATAATGCTCTACTACACTTTTATGAAGTGGAGTTTTTTGAATTCTCTTTTTATTGCGTTTTGGTTTTTAATTTCAATAATTTTTAAATCTCATGTTTTAGGTAGAGATATTAGCAAAATAAAATTGATACAATCTACTCTGAAAAGTCTTTTTTTCTTTAGCGGATTTGTATCCATATTAAACCTAATGTTTTTTAATATGGAATTTAGGTTGCTAACAATAATTAGTGCTGCATCAATTTTTTATTTTTTAATGCTATACTACAAACTAACTGTTGATACCATTCTTGAACAATATAGAGCAACAGGAGGAAATATTCTTAATTGCTTAATAATTGGAGACAATGATCATGGGTCGAGTCTTTATAACGAAATTTTAAAACATCCTGAACTTGGTTATAGATGTGAGGGTATTTGCACATACAACTCAAAAAACAAACCATCCTCTATCCCTTTTTTAGGAAAATTTACAGATTTAAAAGAATCTTCGGTCATTCAATATGATAGAATATACTTTTCACAAAAACTTAAAATTAAATCCCAAGAACAAATTATAAAAATTGCAGATAATTTGAATATTAAAGTAAGCTCTATTCCAGATTTAGCTTACTATGACTTTAAAAATTTTTTCATTTCAAAAATCTCAACAGTTCCTTATATAAGTATTAATAAACTTCCTCTTGATAATTCGTTTAATATATTTTGTAAACGAGTTTTTGACATAGTTTTTTCATCTTTAGTTATAGTTTTTATTCTTTCTTGGATGATTCCTTTATTTGGGTTAATCATAAAAATCAGCTCTAAAGGTCCAGTTTTATTTGTTCAAAAAAGAGAAGGTTATAAAGAACTTCCTTTTAACTGCTTTAAATTTAGATCAATGATCTTAAACTTAGAATCGGATACAAAAATGGCAGATGATAATGATTCTAGATTGACTAAATTTGGAAAGTTTTTAAGACTAAGTACATTAGATGAGATGCCTCAATTTATTAATGTTTTTCTAGGAAATATGTCAATTGTAGGTCCAAGACCACATCCTGTTAACCTTAACAGACAATTTAAAAATCAAATTGGTTCTTTTAATAAAAGACACCGTTTTAAGCCTGGAATTACTGGACTTGCTCAAAGTATGGGATATTCAGGTTTTATTGGTTCAGTTCAAGATATGAGCGATAGAGTTAAAATGGATGTTTTTTACTTTAAAAATTGGAGTTTATTATTAGATTTTAAAATAGTTTTTAAAACTGTAGGAATTTTAATAAATGGAATTTTAAAAAGGGCT
>UPTN01001268.1_pt1 | contig 11375 bp, 9 predicted proteins | sample 2160111 | NCBI WGS metagenome assembly UPTN01 (sample SAMN06265058, study PRJEB28932) | marine metagenome | isolation source: Columbia River Estuary | place: USA:Columbia River Estuary, USA | collected 2014-05-05 | reverse complement strand
GGCGTCGGCGGCTCGCCGATACCTGATGGCGGCGCATCACTGTCCACGATATGAGCACGAATCTTCGCCGGCGCTTCATTGATACGCATGATCCGGTAGTTGTGGAAATTACTTTGCTCCACCTTGCCATCCCGGGCAGTGAGCTCACCATACATGGCCAGTGTCAGACCAAAAATCGCTGAGCCCTCGACCTGCTGCTGCACGCCCTCCGGATTCACCACCCGACCGCAGTCCACGGCGGTGTCCACACTGACCACCTTGAACCCATCGTTATCATCAAGGGCGATCTCCACCACGGTGGCGGTATAACTGTAGAAACTGTTGTGCCCGGCCAGGCCGCGGAAATGTCCTGCCGGCAGCGCCTTGCCCCAATCGGTCTTGCTCAACACCAACTCAAGCACGCGCCGGTAACGGCCGGTATCTACCGTCGTCCCGTTGAAATCATAACCGGCAGGCTGGGGCTCGTTGGGTGCAGGAAAAATCCGATCCTCGCCCAGCAATCGCCGCCTGTATTGCGCCGGGTCCTGACCCGCTGCTTCCGCCATCTCGTCCACGAAACTGTTGATGGCGAAGGCATGCCAGGCATTACACACCGAACGCAACCAGCCTATACGGATGGGGATAGGCGCCTTGCAGCCCTCCACACTCAGGTTGGGAACATCGAAGGGCATATTGGTCAAACCCATACCGACTTCCCAGGGTCTGGGTTCATCCTGACCGGGCTCATACATCCAGTCGATGGACGGATAGGCGGAACGCATCAGCCAGGCATCGGGCAGGCCATCCTCACCCAGGCGTGCACGCATGGTCTGAACGGTCTCGGCGTGGAAATAGCAATTACGGATGTCATCCTCACGAGTCCACTGCAACTTCACCGGCGCCTTGACCTGGCGGGACACTTCCACCGCCTCCAGCACGAAATCAATCTGGGACTTGCGACCAAATCCGCCTCCCAGCAAGGTGATGTTGACCGTCACCCGGGACGGATCGATCTTCAGCCATTCCGCCACCTGGCTCCGGGTGTCCTGGGCATCCTGCACAGGCACCCACAATTCGCAGTCCCCGTTTTCCTTGACCCAGGCGGTGGCCACCGGCGGTTCCATGGGGGCATGGGCCAGCATGGGAGTTTCGTAGAGCGCTTCAACCAGGGTGCCCGGACCCTCCAGGGCCACACTCACATCCCCACGGGCCAGGTGGGCCGTGCCCGGCCTGGCGACACTGGCCTTGAGCAGTTCCCGATAGTCGCTGGTGTTGTAGTTCGCGTTCTCGCCCAGGTCCCAGTCGATCTGCAGGGCATCGCGCCCGCCCATGGCCGCCCAAGTGCTGTCGGCCACCACGGCGATCCCCTCCTCCGGGCTCATGTTCCGAAGGTGAGGCGAAAACGGAATGTGACAACAGGCGCTGACACCCGGCATTGCCAGGACCGCCTCGGTGTTGACACTGCGTATCCGTGCATCAAACACCGGAGCACGCGCCACACAGGCGTATTTCATTCCCGGAAGCGTCGCATCGATACCGTAGGACGCCTTGCCGATCACGATGTCCTCATTGTCCACGCCACGAGCTGGCTTGCCGATGTAGCGATATTCACTGGCCGCTTTCAGAACAGGTTTCTCGGGCACCGACAGCGCCGCCGCTTTTTCCAGTAACTCGGCATAGTCAAGACGTCGTCCAGTAGCCGCGTGTTCGACACCGTGATGCCTGGCCCGCACCTGCTCAGGCGGCACACTCCATGTGAGGGCCGCAGCCTGCTCCAGCATAATCCTGGCGGCAGCACCGGCCTCACTCAGGGGCGTGAACATCAGGCGCACGCTCATGGAGCCATCGGTGTTCTGGTTTCCGTATTTGGCGTCGGCCACAGCCTGCACCAGGTGCACCCGAGCCAAATCCGCTTCCAATTCCTCTGCCACTATTCGCGGCAAGGCGGTGCGCACACCCTGGCCCATTTCGCTGCGACTGACGGTGATGACCACCGAGCCGTCCGGGTGGAAGGAGACAAAGACATTAGGCTCGAAGGGTTGCGCAACAGCGGCAGAAACCGGTCCGGCATGCAGTACCGGGACACACAGGCCCAGTACCATGACACTGCCGGTGGCGCCGGTGACCTTGAGAAATTCTCTCCGGGAAAGCTTATGCACGCTCATGGCTATACATCGCTTTTGCTGCAACACGAATAGCCTTTCGGATTCTCAGGTAGGTGCCACAGCGGCACAGGTTGCCAGACATTGCTGCATCGATATCTGCGTCAGAGGGGTCGGCGTTTCCCTTGAGCAGCGCCACCGCACTCATGATCTGGCCAGACTGGCAGTAACCACATTGTGGAACATTCTCTTCGATCCAGGCTTCCTGGACCGGATGCAAGACGTCTTTGCCAAGTCCTTCAATGGTGGTGATCTGCTTACCATCCACCGCATCCAGGGGAGTAAGACAGGCCCTGATCGGGGTCCCGTCCAGGTGCACGGTGCAGGCGCCGCAGGCCCCAATACCGCAACCATACTTGGTTCCGGTCAGGCCCAACTCATCTCGCAGTGCCCACAGCAGCGGCATTTCGCCTTCTGCGTCAACCTCTGTCGCGACCCCGTTCAGAATGATTTTCACCATGCCAATCCGTCTCCTGTTTTTGCGCTTTGCTCTTGATGCCCAAGCATAGCTCGGACTCCCCGTTGTTGCGACAGGCAAGACCGCCGTTCCCTGCCCCGCTTACAAATGTTGCTGAATCCGCTCCCTATCAGATACCCTTGCCCGACACATAAGGCCGAGCTAAACGGATGATAGCGGCCAGTACCAAACACTTTGCCATCGCATAGACCGGAGGGGTTCATGCGACGGAAATGTCCCCAAGGACTACCCAATGGAACACTACGGATTCTTAACCGTAATACCGACGCTGATTGTACTCACCCTGGCAGTGCTTACCCATCGCCCAATTGAATCCCTGTTGGTGGGAGCGGTTGCGGGCCTGCTGATGCTCGATCCCGGTAACGTACTGGACGGACTCAAAGACAACGCCATCGCGGTACTGATGGACGAAGACGTCGCCTGGGTAATCCTGGTATGCGGACTCATGGGAAGTCTTATCGGACTGTTGCTCAGGACAGGAGCAACCGGCGCGTTCACGGATCTCATGACCCGGCGGATCAAGACTCGCAACTCAGCGCTGATGCACACCTGGCTGCTTGGCCTGTTGATGTTCGTGGACGACTACCTGAACTCCCTGGCCGTCGCCTCTGCGATGCGCAAGGTCACCGACAAGTTCAAAGTCTCTCGTGAAATGCTGGCCTACGTGGTGGACTCCACCGCGGCGCCTATCAGCGTGATCATTCCAATCTCCACCTGGGCGGTGTTCTTCAGCGGCCTGCTGGAGTCCAACAACGTGGCCGAGGACGGCCAGGGCTTCCTGTACTACATCCAGGCTATTCCCTATATGTTCTATGCCTGGTTGGCAGTGCTGGTGGTACCCCTTGCCATCTACGGCAAGATTCCTGCCATGGGCGCCATGCGCAAGGCCGAGGCCCGCGCCACAGAAACCGGTAAGACCATTCCCCCGGGATCAGAGCATACCCAACTGAGCAATCACACCATCCAGGAAAAGGAAGGCGTAACACGCAATGCCTGGTACTTCATCATGCCGATGCTCAGCCTGGTCGTATTCACCGCCTACTTTGAAGTGGATTTCCTCAAGGGACTGTTCGTCACACTGTTCCTCTACCTGGCGATGATCCTGTTTACCCGCACCCTGACCTTGAATGACACTTTTAACACCGCCCTGGATGGTTTCAAGACCATGATTGAGCCCCTGGCGGTATTGGTGGCGGCCTACATATTCAAGAACGTGAATGACTCACTGGGACTGACCAGCTACGCCATCGAACTGATCGAACCCATCGTCACCGCGGGCACGCTCCCGGCGATTATCTTCGGAACCATGGCGACGATTTCTTTTGCCACCGGGTCGAACTGGGGCGTATTCGTGATCGTGCTGCCTATCGTGGTGAGCCTGGGCAACGCCCTGGGCGCCGACATGCCATTGCTGATTGGCGCAACACTTTCGGCCAGCACATTTGGTAGCCATGCGTGCTTCTACTCGGACGCCACGGTACTTACTGCCCAGGCCTCAGGCTGCAGTTCCTACGAACACGCGATTACCCAGCTTCCATACACACTGATCGCTGCCTCAATGGCCTGCGTGCTTTACCTGGTGTTTGGAATGCTGATCTAGACCGGAACCGGTCTTCGAAGAAGTTTTTAATTTGTGAGCCGGGATCCAGGACGGATCCCGGCTCACCTGTTTTTGACTAGCGACTTTTCCGGGCCAACTCTTCGTCGATCATCGCGGTCAAACGCTCTAAGCTGATCGCACCGGATACCAATCGTCCATTAACAAAGGTGGCCGGCGTCCCAGTTACCCCGACGATGCTACCGTCCTGCATGTCACGCTCTACCTGGGCTGCAAACTTGCCCGATGCCATGCAGACATTGAAGGCCTTCATATCCAGTCCCAGTGAGTTGGCCAGTTCGCCAAAGCCACCTGACCTCACGGCCTGCAAATTATCAAACATGGCATTGTGCATACCCCAGAACTTGCCCTGGTCATCAGCACATAACGAGGCCTCGGCAGCCTTGAACGCATTGTCATGAATATCCAGCGGGAACTGGCGGTAGACCAGGCGAACCTTGTCACCGTATTTCTTTACCACCTGCTGAAGAGTCGGATAAATACGCACACAGTAGGGGCATTCAAAGTCCGAGAACTCAACAAGCGTCACCGGCGCATCGGCAGGCCCCATGGCCGGCCCGATCGCCTCAACCGGAATACGGAACGGCTCAAGCAGCGTTTCGGCGTTGTAGCGCTCTTGCAGGCTTGCCACCAGTTCAGAGTAGGCGGCTTGCATCCGCTGCTGCCCCAGGTACTGGCGAATCTGCTCCTTCAACTGCTCCTTGGAGCCGTTAATGCGAGCCTTGTTGGCCTCGTAAAAAGCATCAATTTCTGCGTCGGTAACCTGCCCGGCAGCCAGTCCTGCGAGCATCTGCTCACGACTGGTTCCGTCCTCGGCGGCCGCGGTATCCAGCAGGCGTTCGGCCATCAACTGGCCAAGTGCCATTTCAACGGTTTCATGACGCTTGCGGGCATACTCCAGGTCCACTGACTTCAATTCGGCCTCAACGCTGGCTTCAACCTGGGCACGGGTAATGGGCTCACCGTCTATGGTCGCCACTACCGACGCCCCATTTTCAGCGGCAAGAGAACCTGACGCCATGACAGCCAACACTGCCAGGACACTGGCCCCGGCGGAAACCCGCCAAGAGAACTTCGATTCATTCGAACGCATGCATAACTCCAAAGAGGACCCGGCTGCTGCCGGAAAATTGTGCGAATTGTAGCCTGTATTGCTGCCCGATTTCGAAAAACCGGCCCAGGTCATCCGCCAGTGAGTGCGGTTGGAATACGATGAAACCCAATTCATCCAGGCAAAACAACTTCGCCTGGTAGGCCCCTGTATACCGGTCACTCCAAAACTGAGACCACTTTCACGGGCAGGAGTTTCTTCGATTTTGCTCCGGGACAAAGAAGATATTGGCTATCGTGGGAACCCATGGTTACCCACCCGACGGCAAACAACTGAATGCAGAGTTGGCACGAGCGTGCCCTTGCATAGGAAAGGATTGCAGCTGACCCGGCCATTACCGGGTCGCTGACTAATTAATCATAATCATCCCAATCGCTGAGCTGGTCTCGCAACCAGTTGCGATCTTTCCTGCGCTCCAGGCGATGCAAAGCACCCCCACGCTTGGGCATATGTTCCTTTCGACGGATACCCTTGCCTTCAACTTCCTCGATGAAGGTTTCAAGATCCATTTCTTCATCCAGAAGAAAATCGCCGTCCATATCGTCGCTATATTCGTTAACACCACCCATTGTATTTACCTCCTCACAACAGTGGATTGACGGTGAAAAATATTCGCTGATCAACAGTTCGGAACTCCGTTCCCAGACCGCCAGTGATCAACATATCCAACGCCTACAACTCGAAATTTAAAATGCAGCGAATTTCTGTCAATCAGTTTGGTAGCAATTTTTATAAAGTTTTAAGAAAATTCCATAACTCATTGTTTTTGCTAGTGGTAATAACACCTCGAATTGTACTTATAAAGACCAAATAACGCGTATTGAGAGAAGATTTGCGCAATATTGGGCTATTTTTATTCCCGGACATCCATGGCAGGTAATCAGCATAACGGTCAGCGGGTATCCGGAATGTTGATAATTCCCAGTGTCCCGGATTCCATTCGTGCATCCCGGACGCGGCGCATTCTGCGCACCCACGGCGCTGCACCAGAAACAGCTTTCACATAGTGGAATGGTTTTCATTGGTAACTCTCAGAAACCAATAAAAACCTTATATTTCCGTAACAAACGACTAGCAATTGCGTTCCGAATTATCTAATCTTGAGCCAAATTTTATCGGGTAGCGGCGCTTTCCACCGTTACAACAGCTGCGGTTTGCTGCAGCTGCCGAATCACGCTTTCACTACCATATGGATTGCTTGCCATGAGTCAGGACTACGACGACGACGAAGATATCGTTCTCAGTGAACTGCCAGACGATGAATTAGTTGCCCAGATGCATGACGATCTCTACGACGGACTGGGCGAAGAGATCATCGAGGGAACGCAGATCCTGCTGGACCGGGGATGGGATGCCTCCAAGCTGCTGGATGAAGCGCTGGTTGCAGGCATGAATATCGTGGGCAAGGATTTCCGGGACGGCATCTTGTTTGTTCCCGAGGTGCTGATGGCTGCCAATGCGATGAAGGGCGGCATGGGACTGTTGCGCCCCATCCTGGCCAACACCGGCGCCAAGCCAGTGGGCAAAATGGTCATCGGTACCGTCAAGGGCGATATCCACGACATCGGCAAGAACCTGGTGGGCATGATGATGGAAGGCGCAGGCTTTGAAATCATCGACCTGGGCATCAACACCGATGCCGACGAATACATGGCCGCCCTGGAAGAACACAAGCCCGACATCCTGGGGATGTCCGCCCTGCTCACCACCACCATGCCCTACATGAAAGTCGTCATCGACACCATGAAGGAAAAAGGTATTCGCGAAGATTTCATCGTGCTGGTGGGCGGCGCTCCACTGAATGAGGAGTTCGCACAGTTTATCGGCGCCAATGCGTATTGCCGGGATGCCGCCACTGCAGTGGATGTTGCCAAGAAGCTGGTTAGCGAACGCGCCGCAGCCTGAGTGACGGACGCGTAATGACAGCGTCCGTATTAGTAATCGCCTGTGGCGCTATCGCCCGGGAGCTTATACAGCTGAAGAAGACCAACGGCTGGGAGCATATGGAGGTCCAGTGCCTTCCTGCGGAGCTGCATAACCATCCCCAGAGAATACCGGAACAGGTCGAATCCAAATTGGCCGCCGAGAGAAAGCGTTTTGACAAGGTGTTCGTCGCCTATGCAGATTGCGGCACCGGTGGCGCGCTCGACAGGTTGCTCGAACCACTGGGAATAGACCGACTGCCAGGCGCTCATTGTTACGAATTTTTTGCCGGTAGCCAGGCGTTCGGACAACTTGCCGACGAAGAGCCCGGAACGTTCTACCTGACCGATTTCCTGGTAAGACATTTTGATCGACTGGTGATCCAGGGACTAGGCCTGGACCGGCACCCTGAGCTCCGGGACAGCTACTTCGGCAACTACCGTCGACTCGTTTACCTGGCCCAGACCCATTCGGATGAATTGGAAGCCCGGGCCAGGAGCTGTGCCGAGCAGCTGCAACTGGACTACCAGTTACGGCGTACCGGACTGGAGCATTTTGAACAGGCCCTGGCACACCAGGGTCCGCAGGAGAAATCGTGGCAAAACTGACAGTTATTTATTGGCGGGATATCCCCGCCCAGGTCGTTCTTAAACGCGGTCGGACCAGCGTCAAGAAAGAACTGCCGGAGAAATTCGCCAAGGCCATAGACCGGGCGGCCATGCGAGCCGGACGAGGCTCCAGTGACGCCTACCTGGAAGACTGGCGACGCGACATCACGCAGCTCGAGTGCAACGACATGGAGCAAATGGTCGCCGATGAGGTAGAACGCCTGGTGGCACTTTTTCCAGACGACACGCTGCATGCTACGGTCAAGAACAATGGCAATTTAGTGAAAGACCCGGACTAGGAGCCCTGGCTTCGGGGAACAGACTATCCAAAGGACAATCTCATGACAGACACAGTTATCAGTTCGGCAACCCGCGAAGTTGTCATCGGCTTTGAACGTCCCTTCGTCATCATCGGCGAACGCATCAATCCCACCGGTCGCAAAAAACTTGCCGCATTGATGAAAAACGATGACTACAGCATGGTTGAAGCCGACGCGCTGGCCCAGGTTGCCGCAGGCGCCCAGGTGCTGGACGTGAACGCCGGCATTCCCATGGCCGACGAGCCTGCCATCCTGGCCAAGGCCATCACGCTGATTCAGAAAATCACTGACGTGCCCCTGTGTATCGACTCATCCATGATCGCGGGTCTGGAAGCGGGCCTGGCGGCCTACCAGGGCAAGGCCCTGCTCAACTCGGTGACCGGCGAAGAGGAACGCCTGGAAGCGGTGCTTCCCCTGGTGAAGAAATACGGCGCCGCCGTGGTCGCCATTTCCAACGATGACACCGGCATCTCCGAGGACATCAACGTGCGCTTCGAGGTGGCAAAGAAAATTGTTCATCGCGCCATGGACCACGGCATTCCCGCCTGTGATGTGGTGGTAGATCCCCTGGTGATGCCCGTGGGCGCCATCAATACCGCCGGCCGGCAGGTAATGGAACTGATCCGTCGCCTGCGCGAGGAACTCGGCGTGAACACCACCTGCGGAGCGTCAAACATCAGCTTCGGCCTGCCCAATCGACAAGGCTTGAATTCAGCATTCCTGAGCATGGCCATCGGCGCCGGCATGACCTCCGCCATCACCAATCCCCTGCATGCAGAAATGATGATGGCGATGCGCGGCGCTGACGTGATGATGGGCCATGACCCGCAATGCGCCGCCTGGCTGCGGGCCTACCGCGAACCGACTGCCGAGGGCACGGAACGGGCCAACCGTCGCCGTCGCCGTCGGCCGTCCTGAGCAAGGACTTAGCCACATCCATGAGTGACAGCACTGAGAAAGATGCACTGATTATTTTCACCCCCTCGGGCAAGCGGGGACGTTTCCCTGTGGGCACACCAGTGCTGCACGCTGCCCGACAGCTGGGCGTGGATGTGGATTCCGTGTGTGGTGGACGCGCTATCTGTGGCCGCTGCCAGGTACTGGTATCCGAAGGCGAATTCTCCAAGTTCGGTGTCACCTCCAGTGCCGAGAGCCTGACCGGAATCAACGAGGTCGAGCAACGCTACGACATGCGTCGCGGACTTAAGGCCAATCGCCGACTGGGTTGCCAGGCGCAAATCCTGGATGACGTGGTCATCGACGTGCCTGCCAGCAGCCAGGTGCACCACCAGGTGGTGCGCAAGGCTCACGAGGTTCGTGACATCAAACTCGATCCGGTGATCCACCTGTGTGTGGTAGACGTCGAACAGCCGGATATGGAAAACCCCACCGGCGACTTGCAGCGCTTGTTTGAAGCGCTGGCGCGAGAGTGGGACCTGCACGAGCTGATCTGCGACCTGCACGTCCTGCAGGGACTGCAACAGACCCTTCGCGAGGGCAACTGGCAGGTCACCGTCGCGGTGAGACGCGGCGCCCGCATTGTTGCCGTGTGGCCAGGATTTCGGGAACGCGTGCATGGTATTGCCCTGGATATTGGTTCCACCACCATTGCCGCCCACCTTAGCGACCTGACCGACGGCGAGGTGCTCTCCAGCGCAGGAATGATGAATCCCCAGATTCGTTTTGGCGAGGACCTGATGAGCCGGGTGTCGTTTTGCATGCAGAACGAAAACGGCGCAGCCCAGCTCACCGCCGCCGTGCGCGAGGCGATCAATGAACTGATCGTCCAGGTTACCGAGCAAGCCGAACTTGTCCCGGCAGACATCATGGAGATCACCCTGGTGGGCAATCCGGTGATGCATCACCTGGCGCTGGGCATTAATCCCGAGCACCTGGGCGTCGCGCCCTTTGCCCTGGCCACTGATGGCGCTGCCAGCCTGCGAGCTGAGGAGCTTGGCCTGGACATCCACCCGGGCGGGCATATCTACGCCCTGCCCTGTATCGCAGGCCATGTGGGCGCAGACACCGCCGCCGTCATACTGGCCGAGGCGCCCCACCAAAGGGATGACATTACCCTTATCGTGGACGTGGGCACCAACGCCGAGATTGTCCTGGGCAATCGTCATCGATTGCTGGCCGCCTCCAGCCCCACCGGGCCGGCCTTTGAAGGAGCACAGATCAGTTCAGGTCAACGTGCCGCGCCGGGGGCTATCGAGCGTGTACGCATCGATCCGCTGACCCTTGAGCCACGCTTCCGGGTAATCGGCAGCGAGCTGTGGTCCGACGAACCGGGATTTGACCAGGTTATCGACAAGACCGGGGTCACCGGAATTTGCGGCTCTGGCATTATCGAGGCCGTGGCGGAAATGCTGCTGGCAGGAATTATCAGCCGGGATGGCGTGATCAACGGCGAGTGCGCCCCACGCAGCCCGCGCATCAAGCCCCAGGGCCGTACATTCAGCTACACGCTGTTTGAAGGCGAGCCCGGCGTGTGCATCATCCAGACCGACATTCGCGCCATACAGCTGGCCAAGGCCGCCCTGTACGCCGGTGCGCGGCTATTGATGGAGCGCTTTGGCACCGACAAGGTGGATCGGATTCGCCTGGCCGGTGCTTTTGGCAATCACATCGACGTGAAGTACGCCATGGTGCTGGGCATGATCCCGGACTGCGACCTGGGCGAAGTCTCCTCGGCAGGCAATGCCGCCGGCACCGGTGCACGCATCGCACTGCTTAACCGCGCTTCCCGGGACGAGATCAGCGCCCTGGTTCGCAGGGTGGAGAAAATTGAGACCGCGGTGGCTCCCAATTTCCAGGAATACTTTGTGAACGCCCTGGCCATACCCAATCGCGTGGATCCATTCCTGCGACTGCGGGAACAGGTGGTGCTGCCCGAGGACAGTGGCGCCGATGCCAGCGAGGGCAAACCCCGCAGGCGGCGACGCAAGCGCGGCCCGGAATAAACCTGCTCCACAAAGCAAAACGCCGCCCGATGGGCGGCCTTTTCATTATGTCTCTAGCTCTTGCGACGGCGCCGGCGGCGACGGCCATCTGCCTCGGCAACCGGAACCGCAGCCACAGGCACCTCTGGCAATTCGGTTTGTTTTTCCATGCCCGCCAGGATGATCCGCCGCATTTCGACATCGATAGCCGGATCAATGGTCATGGGCTGGTAT
>UPTN01001266.1_pt1 | contig 11379 bp, 12 predicted proteins | sample 2160111 | NCBI WGS metagenome assembly UPTN01 (sample SAMN06265058, study PRJEB28932) | marine metagenome | isolation source: Columbia River Estuary | place: USA:Columbia River Estuary, USA | collected 2014-05-05 | reverse complement strand
TTTTATGCCTATAAGGATATAGAAAAATTAGAAAAATTCATGTCTGGGAAACCGGTAGCAGAACAAGAAATTGGACATGCCTTATTGCAAGAAGTTGTAGGATTTGCAGAAACATCCATATCCAGAAGAAAATTTATTCTTCACTATTTTGGTGAGGAGTTTGATAATGAAACCGGAGAAGGTGGTGACATGGATGATAATGTGCGTTTTCCTAAAAAGAAACATGAAGCTAAAGAGGATGCTAAACTTCTTTTAGAAACCATTAAAAACACCAATGAAAAATATAAATCTAAAGATTTAGTGAATGTGATTACTGGAAAGGAAAATGCCTTAATAAAATCACATAAAACGGATGAACAACCATTTTTTGGTAAAGGAAGTGATAAAGACAATAAATATTGGATGGCTTTGCTTAGACAAGCGTTGGTTGCAGGATATCTCAAAAAGGATATTGAGACTTATGGTGTTATTAAATTAAATGATTCGGGTCTTGATTTTATATCAAAACCAAAATCATTTATGATGACTGAAGATCATGTTTATGATTTTGATCAAGAAGAAGCGAATATTATAACGTCTTCTAAAGGAGGTGGTGCCTCAGCCGATGAAGTACTTATGGGAATGCTTAAAGATTTGCGAAGAGTCAATGCTAAAAAATTAGGAGTGCCACCATTTGTTGTTTTTCAAGATCCTTCATTAGAAGATATGGCTTTAAAATATCCAATAACACTAACTGAACTAGCCAATGTTCATGGGGTTGGAGACGGTAAAGCAAAAAAATACGGAAAAGATTTCGTTGAATTAATATCAAATTATGTTGAAGAAAATGATATCATTCGTCCGGATGATTTAGTAGTAAAATCAACAGGAAGTAATTCTGCAATTAAATTATATATTATTCAAAATATTGATAGAAAATTACCACTTGATGATATAGCATCATCAAAAGGCATGTCAATGAAAGAATTTATAAAGGAAATGGAGGCCATTGTATATTCAGGTACTAAACTGAATATTAATTACTGGATTGATGAAGTTTTAGATGAAGATCAACAAGAAGAAATTCATGATTATTTTATGGATTCTAAAACTGATAATATAGATACAGCTATTAAAGAGTTTGATGGTGATTATGATGATGAAGAGCTGCGTTTGTATCGAATAAAATTTATAAGTGAAGTTGCAAATTAAAACGCGAACTTCTTTCTTTTAGCTTCTTACTTTTAACATAGTTTTCTATCTTTGCAACTTCAATTAAAACAAAGAAAGATGCAAGACGGTTTATACGCAAAATTTAAAACTAACAAAGGCGAAATTTTAGTTGCTTTAGAATACAAGAAAACACCAGGTACTGTAGGTAACTTCGTGTCTTTAGCAGAAGGAAATTTAGAAAATTCGGTAAAACCACAAGGGACTCCTTATTACGCGGGTTTAAAATTTCACAGAGTCATTCCAGATTTTATGATTCAGGGTGGATGCCCACAAGGTACAGGTTCAGGAAATCCTGGATATCAGTTTGATGATGAATTTCATGTAGACTTAAAACATGATGGTCCTGGAGTTTTATCTATGGCAAATGCTGGTCCGGGTACTAATGGAAGTCAATTTTTTATTACACATATAGCAACACCTTGGTTAGATAATAATCATACGGTTTTTGGTAAAGTTGTTGAAGGACAAGATGTGGTTGATGCTATTGCGCAAGGTGATAAAATTGAAAGTTTAGAAATCATAAGAGTTGGGGCAGAAGCAGAAGCTTATAATTCAATAGAAGCTTTTAGAACGTTTGAAGGTTCAAGAGAAAAAAGAATTGCTGAAACTAAAAAAGCTGCTCAAGCTGAATTAGACAAACTTGCTGCTGGTTTTACTGAAACAAAAAGCGGATTACGTTACCAAATCATTCAAAAAGGTACCGGTAAGAAAGCCGAAAAAGGGAATATGGTTTCTGTACATTACAAAGGGCAATTAGTTGATGGAACTGTATTTGATTCTTCATATAAACGCAATGAGCCCATTGATTTTGAAGTAGGTGTAGGTCAAGTTATTTCAGGCTGGGATGAAGGCATTCTTTTATTACAAGTTGGAGATAAAGCAAGATTGGTTATTCCAAGTGATTTGGGTTATGGCAGCAGAGGTGCTGGTGGGGTGATTCCACCAAACGCGACTTTGATCTTTGATGTAGAGTTAATGGCCATAAAATAAGCTTATTTAAATATTTTTTACCGTTCATTAGGTAACAAAAAATAAAAAAAATCGTCTCATATTTAATGAGACTTTTTTTTGCTTATATTTTAAAATTGAACTACTTAACAGATTAAAATAAAAATGAGAGCTATATTATTTTGTTTATTGGTTGTAATTGTTGTTTCTGGCTGCTCAAAAAATGTAGAATATACTGCAGAATATAAAGAAAAAACAGCTGGACGCTATTTATATAATCCAGAAGTTGTTATTGATGTTTATTTTGAAAATAATAATTTGTTTTTAAAGTGGCAGGGAGAAAAAGTTATTAAACCAATCATTTTGGATGAAAATACTTTTTTTGTTGCAGATATGTATAAGAAGTTTCATTTTGTAGAGCATCCTCAAACTAAAAAACGCTATTTATCTGTATTAGACGAAGATAATGAGAAGATCATTTCTTATGATTATTTAAAAGTGCCAGATTCTTTTAAAACACCAAGTATGTATTTGAAAAATAAAGAATATGATAAAGCATTATTAGGGTATTTAAATATTCAAAAACAGGATTCAACAAGCATATTTTTAGATGAAACCGATTTTAACAGAAAAGGGTACCAATTAATTGGAGAAAAAAAATATCAGGACGCCATCAGTGTCTTTAAAATTAATGTGGCTTTATATCCCAATAGTGATAATGTATATGATAGTTTGGCTGATGCCTTTTTAAGAAATGGGGACAGTTTACAGGCGTTTAATAATTACAAGAAGGCATTAGAACTGAATACAGGAAATGACCGAGCTAAAGAATATATAAAAAAGTATTCAAAAAATAAATAGCTGATTAATTATTTAATTTGGCATAATCTTATATTTGTTATATGACGAATGAAGCATTATATCAATTACAGTATCCTATAGGTAAATTTGAAATACCAACCTCCATTTCAAAAAATAAGCTTGAAGATTGGATTTCAATTTTAGAACATTTTCCTAACCGGTTGGAGCATTTGGTTAAGAATTTATCTGATAAGCAACTGGACACCTCTTACAGGCCAGAAGGTTGGACTGTTAGGCAGGTTGTGCATCATCTTTCAGACAGTCATCATCATAGTTATACCAGATTTAAATGGGCTCTAACAGAAGAGAATCCAATTATAAAAGCTTATGATGAACGTCTTTGGGCAGCACTGTTTGATTCAAAAACAGGCCCTATTGAAATGTCACTTCAACATTTAAAAGCTATTCATTTTAAACTTGTATATCTGTTAAAAAATTTATCAGAAGAAGATTTGAACAAGTCTTTTATTCATCCTGAGTTAAATAAGGAAGTTATTTTAAAACATAACATTGGCCTGTACGCCTGGCATAGCAACCACCATTATGCACATATTGAAAATTTGCTAAAAAGAAACCAATGGATTTAATTATTTTATTATGATTAGAAATGTTCAAATTGAAGATGCTCAGGAACTGCTTGATATTTATAACTATTATGTTGTAAATACAGTAATTACCTTTGATCTTGAAGCCTTATCATTAGATGCTTTTAAAGAAAAAATCACTACAGTAAGTGCTGATTATCCATTTATTGTTTATGAAGAAAACAGCGAAATTTTAGGATATGCATATGGCAGTAAGTTCAGGCCCAAACCAGCTTATAACAATACCGTTGAATCTACGGTTTATCTAAAACATGGTGCGCAAGGAAAACAAATAGGATCTAAATTATATAATGAATTACTTTTTTTATTAAAACAAAAAAACGTTCATGTTGTATTAGGCGTTTTAACATTACCTAATGAAGCCAGTGTAAAACTTCACGAAAAATTTGGCTTTAAAGAAGTGGCTCACTTAAAAGAAGTAGGTTTGAAATTTGGTGAATGGCAGGATGTTGGTTTCTGGCAACTTACTTTTTAATTATTTTTTCCATTTAATATTACATCCAATACTGGGTTTCTGGTTTTTGGTGTTTTCTTTATTTTCAATTAGGCAATCTAAAGCATTTCGTAAATCAGTTCCAGTTACGGGTATATTATTTCCCGGGCGGGAATCATCTAGTTGGCCTCTGTAACAAAGCTTCAGATCTTTGTTAAATACAAAAAAATCTGGAGTGCAGGCGGCATCATAGGCTTTAGCCACTTCTTGTGTTTCATCATAAAGATAGGGGAAAGGATACTTTTCCTTTTTAGCATGTAGCTTCATATAATTGGGTCCGTCCTGTGGATAGTTAATCACATCATTGCTGGAAATAGCAATAAAACGGATGCCTTTATTTTGATATATATCAGCTATTTCAACTAATATGGGATTAATGTGAATAACGAATGGGCAATGATTACAAATAAACATAACAACCGTACCCTTTTTCCCTTTTAGCTGTTCTAATTGTAATTCTTTATCAGAAACCGTATCAAACAATGAAAAATCGGGTGCTACAGTTCCAATCGGAATCATATTTGAAGGTGTTTGTGCCATAGTTAAAAAGTTTTGTGCTAAGTTCGTGATTATTTGTATTTTTAAAAAATGAGTCAAGCAATAACATTTGAAGATTTCACTAAAGTTGACCTGCGTGTTGGAACTATTATTGAAGTCAATGATTTTCCTGAAGCCAGAAAGCCAGCTTACCAACTTATTATTGATTTTGGAGATTTAGGTATTAAAAAATCATCTGCACAAATTACAACACTTTATACTAAAAAGGATTTGTTAAACAGACAGATTGTGGCTGTGGTAAATTTTCCTCAAAAGCAAATCGCTCATTTTATAAGTGAGTGTTTAGTTTTAGGAGCCGTAAATGGAAAAGATGTCATTCTTTTAAATCCCGAGAATAAGGTTAAAAATGGTTCAACCGTAGCTTAAATGTATATGAATGAATTAGACAAGGTTGAAATCCATTTTGATAACAGTAGTCTTTGGGTTTTAAACATAGCACTTGCCATTGTCATGTTTGGAGTGTCGTTAGGTATTTCTGTTGAAGATTTTAAACGATTATTAAAAGAACCGAAGCTGGTTTTAATAGGTATACTTTCTCAATTTATCTTGTTGCCTTTTTTTACATTTTTGTTGATTATGGTTGTAAAACCGCAACCCAGTATTGCTTTAGGGATGATGATGGTTGCCGCCTGCCCGGGAGGAAACATTTCTAATTTTATGACGCATTTGGCAAAAGGAAATACGGCTTTATCAGTAAGTTTAACAGCTTTTGCAACGTTTTTAGCCATGTTTATGACACCCTTTAATTTTGAATTTTATGGTAATTTATATGCACCCACTGCGGAGCTTTTAAAGAATGTGCAAGTGGCACCTTTTGAACTTGTGAAATTGGTGTTATTAATTCTGGGAGTCCCATTGGTTTTAGGGATGTGGTTGCGAAATAAAAATGAATTTTTAGCTAATAAAATTTCAAAATTTCTGAGACCATTTTCAATTATTCTATTTGTTGCGATAGTTATTATTGCATTTGCCAATAATTTAGACGTCTTTAATAAGTATGTGCATCATGTTTTGGCTTTAGGGATACTTCATAATATGTTGGCCATCTTACTTGGTCTTATGGTCGCTAAGCTATTTGGATTATCATTTATAAATCAAAAAACTTTAGCCATAGAAACGGGTATTCAAAATTCAGGTTTAGGTTTATTATTAATTTTTACCTTTTTTAATGGTTTGGGAGGCATGGCTATAATGGCTGCATTCTGGGGTATATGGCATATCATTTCAGGATTATTGCTTTCATTATATTGGTCTAAAAAGTCGGAAAAAGTGTTGGCATGTTAAAAAAGATGTGGCTATATAGTATGAGAACCTATTTAGAAATAGGTCTGTTCTTTTATTTTAGAAGAATCCATATGATTCATTTAAATAATATTCCTAAAGATAAACCTGTCTTAATACTTCCCAATCATCAAAATGCTTTGTTAGATGCACTTATTATTGCAGTAAAAGGCAATAGGATATCGTATTTTTTAACAAGAGCATCAGCATTTCATTCACCACTCATTGCCAAAATTTTAAAAAGTTATAGAATGCTGCCTGTGTACAGAATTCGCGACGGTATCAGAACAATTAAAAAAAATAATGAGGTTTTTGAAGCCTGTTCAGAATTGTTGAATCAAAACCATTCCTTAGTTATTTTTCCTGAAGGCAATCATAATTTAAAAAGAACCGTCAGGCCTTTAAGTAAGGGGTTTACAAGAATTGTGTTTGATACTTTAGAAAAACATCCAGATTTAGATTTACAGTTAGTTCCTGTGGGATTTAATTATAAAAAACCTGAATGTTTTGTTGATGAAGTGTCTTTGTATATAGGTAATCCAATAAAAGCTCAGGAATATGGGGGGTATGAAAGAAATGAAGCGGTTGTAAAATTAAAAGCAGATTTACATCAATCCATTTCTAAACTGACAACGCATATTCCACATGATCATTATGATGATATTCTTAAAAAATTAATAGCTCAAGAAGCCGATTTTTTAAACCCTCAATTGGTTAATGAGTCTATTTTAAATAATTTTAAAAATGGCAGTTTTGAAAAAAGACCTCAAAATTCAATTCTCAGGCAATTGTTTAAAGGATTGCTTATTATTAATTTATGGCTGCCGTATTTACTTTGGAAAAAGTGGATAGAGCCAAAAATAAAGGAGGTTGAGTTTGTGTCAACCTTCAGGTTTACGGTAGTAATTACCATAGTGCCTTTTTATTTGTTAATAGTAACATTACTGTTAACTGTTGTTTTTGGATGGTTTATAGCATTAGCCTATTTGCTTATCGTCATAATTTTAGCTTTAATTGTTGTTAAATATTGAGCATAAAAAAACCATTACTTAACAAGTAATGGTTTTTTGTTTTTATTAGATTTTTCAATTAAATATCATCAAAATCTACATCTGTAAAGCTTTCAGTTGATTTTACGTTATCATCACTTTCTGCAGTAACATCAACCTCGTGTTCCTTTTTAAAGTCTTTTTGATGACGTTCACTAATCACTTCATCACCTTTTTCATTAATGATATAATCTGTCATCTCTGTTAAAATATCTTTAAACTCAGAAAAATCTTCTTTATAAATGTATATTTTATGTTTTTTATAGTGAAAAGAACCATCGTCATTCGTAAATTTTTTGCTTTCTGTGATTGTAAGATAATAGTCATCTGCTTTTGTTGATCTTACATCAAAGAAATACGTGCGTCTTCCGGCTCTTAATACTTTTGAAAAAATATCCTCTTTCTCCATCATGTCATGTGTACTCATAGTTGTATTAAAATTTATAGGATTATAATTATATCTATCAAAAATCTAAAAAAAACAATTACTAAACAACAAATTACTAAGATTCTTTTAATAACTATATCATTTAATCGCTTATAAGTATCAAAAATGCAGAATGGTTTTTATCGTTTTAATTTAATAATCAATTATTTACACTTGAATTTTCACTTAATTGTTTTAAATAGAGATGTTTGTAGTAGCCATCAACATTTACAAGGGTATCATGAGTACCTTCCTGAACAATCATGCCATTTTCAATGATAATAATTTTATCTGCATTTTTTGCAGAGGATACCCTGTGACCAACAATGATTGTCGTTTTTCCTTTTGTTACCTGATTTAAATTATTTAATATTTTTTCTTCTGTTTCTGTATCAACTGCAGAAAGACAATCATCAAATAATAATATTTCAGGATCTTTTATAAGGGCTCTGGCTATGGAAATACGTTGTTTTTGACCACCAGAAAGCGTAATACCTCGTTCACCTAAAATGGTTTCATAACCATTATTAAACTTAATAATGTTTTTGTGAACATGAGCTAGTTTGGCTGCCTCAATAACTTCTTCATCTGTAGCTGCTTCTTTACCAAATTTAATATTGTTTTTAATGGTATCTGAAAACAAGAAGGCATCTTGTGGCACATAACCAATACCATTTCTTAAATCTGTTAAATTATGTTTAGAAATTTCAATATTATTCACCTTAATGGACCCTTTTTCTATATCATAAAGTCTGCCAATTAAATCCAAAATAGTTGATTTTCCGGAGCCGGTTTTCCCTAAAATAGCCAAGGTTTGTCCGTGTTTGACACTAAAACTAATATCTTTTAAAGCGTTGATATTGGTGTCGTCATAAGTAAAAGCAACTTTTTCAAAAGTAATATCACCATTTATTGAGGTGTGTTCTTCTGTGGTGTTTTTAATTTCGGGTTCAATTTTCAAAAATTCATTAATCCGTTTTTGAGAGGCTTCAGCTTGCTGCACTATAGAGGTTACCCAGCCAACAGTAGCTACAGGCCATGTAAGCATGTTCACATAAATTATGAATTCAGCTATGGTTCCTAAACTTTCAATTTCACCATCCATATATTGTAAGCCACCAATATAAATAACCACTAAATTACTCACACCAATAAGTAAAATCATCATTGGGAAAAACAGGGCTTGAACTTTCACCAAATTAAGCTGGTTTTCTTTACTTGTTGTGGAAAGTTCATCAAAATTGGCTGAAGTTTGTGGTTCAATACCATAAGCCTTTATCACTGAAATACCACTAAAGGCTTCTTGAGTGAATGCCGATAGTTTGGATAAATATTGTTGTACAATAGTGGTGCGTTTATGTATTTCTTTACTTAATTTATAAATGGCTACAGATAAAATTGGTAGAGGAATTATGGTGTACAGCGTTAAAACGGGTGCTTCATTATACATGTATAAAATAGCAATAATAAAGAGTGTGATGGTATTAATACTGTACATAATGGCCGGACCAACATACATTCTTACTTTGCCAACATCTTCACTTATACGGTTCATTAAATCACCGGTTCTATTCTTTTTATAAAAATTTAAGGACAGTTTTTGGTAATGTGCATAGACCTCATTTTTTAAATCATATTCAATGTATCTGGAAACATTAATAATAGTTTGACGCATAAAAAAACTTAAAATACCTGCTATAATTGCGGCTCCTATTATATAAAAAATGATAAGGGCAAGTTCTGCTTGTAAACTGCTATTGCCAGATTCCAATCCTTTTTTATAGGTTTCAACAACGGTAAATATTTCCTTTACAAAACGTGGCGTGAAAAGCAAAAAAATTCTTGCTACAATGGTTATAATAACACCAATTAAAAGATGCCATTTATATTTTAAAAAATATTTATTGATGTGCTGTAATTCTTTCATTGACAGAAATAGTATGATTCTGATTCAGGTACCAATAAAAAGTACGCCGACAAAGATACAGCATTAAAAACAATATCATAGTTGGAAGGGCACTCCCGGGCTGTTAAAAATAACTTAAACTGTATTTGAGATAATAAAAATAAAAATAGGCCGTCTACTTTTTAAAATAGTATTATTTTTGCCGTGCAAAAGACAGGATACTTTTGTTTTTTAATTAAATAAGTTCTTTGGAAATATGCTAAACAGAAGACATATACGTGTAAAAGTGATGCAAACCCTTTATGCTTTTAAAGGTAGTGAAGGCGATGATTTTACTAAAAATCAAAAATTTTTACTTTTCAGTATTGATAACATGTATAATCTGTATTTACTGATAATATCATTATTGCTTGAAGTTCAGAAACGAGCAGAAGTAGATTTAAGTAAAAAACAAAAAAAGCATTTAGCCACTCAGGAAGACAAAGACCCCAACAGAAAGTTTGTGAACAATCAATTGTTACAAATTCTTAAAGAAAACAATCAATTAAAACATCAGATAGAAACCCACAAGACAGCTGATTGGGAATTAGATAGTGAGTATGTTGACGTAATTTTTAAAGCCATTACCGCTAGTGCTTTGTATAAAGACTATATGCAAACCAGAGTCTCTGATTTTAAGGATGATAAAGAGTTTATTGTAGATGCATTTAAAGATATTATTGCGCCAAACGAAAAACTTTATGAGTATATTGAAGATAAAAACCTCACCTGGTTGGATGATCTTCCTACTGTAAATACGACTATTTTAAAGTTATTAAGAAAAGCTAAAGTGTCTTCTGATGATAGTTATTTTACACCCAGATTATACAAAGACCAAGAGGATAAGCAATTCGCTATTGATTTGTTTAAAAAAACTATCCTGAATCAAACGGCTTTAAATAATGAAATTGAACTAAAAACCCAAAACTGGGATAAAGATAGAATTGCCAACGTAGATTTTGTTTTATTACAAATGGCTATTTGTGAACTTCAAAATTTTTCTTCCATACCAGTAAAGGTCACCATTAATGAGTATTTGGAAATTGCCAAAGAGTATTCTACACCAAAAAGCAGCATCTTTATTAATGGTATTTTAGACAAGTTGGTGAAAGAATATGAAAATGACGGAAAACACCATAAATTAGGCAGAGGATTGATGTAATTTCTGTTAAGAAAGGACTAAAATATTTTAAATAGATTAAATAATTGTTATTTTTACAAACCAATTAGAAAACACAAATTATGAAAAAAGTGATATTAGGATTAGTAGCTTTAAGTCTATTAGCATTTACGTCTTGTAAAGAAGACGCAACAAAAAAAATTGATGAACAAAATGTTGTTGTAGCGGCTGAGAGAGACGCCAATTCGTCTAAATTTCCGGTGATTACATTTGATAAAATGGAACATGATTTTGGCGAAATTGAGGCAAAAACAGCAGTAGAAACAGAATTTAATTATACAAATACAGGGGATGCTCCTTTAGTCATTACTGATATTAAAAGTTCTTGTGGTTGCACCGTTCCGAAAGATTGGAGCAGAGAGCCATTAGCACCGGGAGCTTCTGGGAAGTTTTCAGTAAAATTTAATGGAAGCGGCGCCAATAAAGTAACTAAAACAATAACTGTTACTGCCAATACTGAAAAAGGTTCTGAGTTAGTTAAAATTACAGCATTTGTAAAGCCAGAACCAGCAATAACTAAATAATAAAAGTTTAATAAATAGAAAATGGGTGATATAGGACAATTTTTACCGTTTATTTTAATGTTTGTAGTTGTGTATTTTTTTATGATTGCACCGCAAATGAAACGCGCTAAAAAAGAAAAGAAATTTGCAGCAGAATTAAAAAAGGGTGATAAAATAATCACGAAAAGTGGTTTGCACGGTAAAATATTAGAACTTGGAGATAAAGATAATACCTGTATTATTGAAACCATGTCTGGTAAAGTAAAGTTTGAGCGTTCAGCTATTTCAATGGAATTGAGCTCTGCTTTAAACGCACC
>UPTN01001264.1_pt1 | contig 11391 bp, 10 predicted proteins | sample 2160111 | NCBI WGS metagenome assembly UPTN01 (sample SAMN06265058, study PRJEB28932) | marine metagenome | isolation source: Columbia River Estuary | place: USA:Columbia River Estuary, USA | collected 2014-05-05 | reverse complement strand
TTAAATCCCAACAGAAAAGATGCTCCTTCCTTTAAATGTTATCTCTACAGAATGAGGAGATATAGGATATGTAAAAACTTTATCTTGATCTTTATTTGAAAATGTCAGGATTAGACTTGGTGAAGTGTATGGTGAGTATATTGAAGTAGTTTCTTGTGCTGAAAACTGTAGTGATTTGAAAATCGTTCTCAATGATATTTCAAATTTTGATGAAAATAAATTTGTAATAATTGAAGAATAATCTATGAAAAAACTCAAACCATCATTTTTTTCTTTTTGGGTAAAAAACTACAAAGTATCTTTTTTGTTCATTTTTCTCATAATTGTAACGGGGATATTATCTATGATTTCGATTCCAAAAGAATCAAGTCCTGATATTAAATTCGGTATAATCTCTATATCTATAAGTTATCCTGGAGTAAATCCTGAAGATATGGATAGTATTGTGACTGAAAAAGTAGAAAAAGAAATCCAAGATATAGAAGGAATTAATAAAATAACTTCTACTTCATGAGTAGGTTTTAGTTCAACAGTAGTAGAACTAAAAAATGGAGTGAATACAAGAGATGCTCTTACAGATATAAAAGATAAGATAGATAGATTATCTTTTCCTGTCGATGTGAATGATCCTATTGTACAAGAAATTTCAACGAAGAATGAGTTATTGTTTGAAGCACTCGTATACGGACCTCAGGATGACTATAATAATTTTCGTCTTATGACGCTTGCTCGTCAGATGGAAAATGATCTTGAAGGCAAAGGATGAATAGAATCTATCGATATTTGAGGAGCTGGTTCAGACCCTTTTTCTGGTCAGTCATCTGTTTCAGAGTATGAAATTAAAATCCTTATTTCAAAAGCAAAGCTTGAAAACTTAAATCTTTCTCTTACTTCTGTTGCTCAAACGCTGAGAGCTTTTAATAAAAATACTCCAATAGGGAATTATACTATAGGTGATCTTAATTATGATTTTCGTTTTGATGGTGAGCTTAATAGTATTACAGAACTTGAAAATATTATTATCAAGTGAAATGGGACATCAAGTATTAAACTCAAAGATGTAGCACAGATAGAAAAAAAATATAAAGAGAAAAATATTAAAAGTCTCTGATTTTATAATGCTTCGTGATATAACTATGTCACTCTCTCTGTAAATAAAAAAGCAGGGGATAGTATTTTTTCCATTTCAAAAAGTGCCAAAGAAACACTTGAATCCTATATTGCTGATACTCCATGATTTGAAGACTTAGGGATAAAATATTCTCAAGACTTAGGTGCTGCTATAGTAGAAGATTATAAAAATCTTGGGAGTACAGCTATCCAGACTTTTATACTCGTATTTCTTACTATCTTTATTTTTGTTGGTTTACGTGAATCACTTATAGCGAGTATATTACTTCCACTTGCATTTTTCATCACATTTATTGCACTTAATGTAATGGGATTTTCCCTAAACTTTCTTACTAATTTCTCTCTTGTTCTGACTCTTTGAATCGCTATCGATACTATCATCGTAATTATTGAATGAGCTTCTGAGCGACAAAAGCTTTGATTTTCTCGAAAAAATGCCGTTATTCTTGCTGTTCAGGATTTGAAAGCTCCTCTCATAAGTGGTACTGCTACTACTCTTGTAGCATTTCTTCCTATGATATTTCTTCCTGGAGTTATAGGAAAGTTTCTGGCATATATTCCTATCACTGTTTTTTCAACCCTTCTTGCGGCTCTCATACTTTCTCTTACTTTAGCTTCAGCTTTGTTTTATAAGCTTGCAGCACAAAAAAAGACCTATCATAAAGATGTGACTCATGAAAAAGCACTTTCTACTGAAGAAAGAGATTTTTTAGCGAAAGAACGAGAAGGAAAAAGAGAAATAAAATCTGAAGTATTGAGCTTTCGAGAGAAACAACTTGAAAAACTCTCTGAAAAATATTATAGAATTCTTTCAAAGTTTATTCATAGTAAAAAATCAAGAATTCTTTCACTTACTATTCCATTTATTCTTCTAGTGCTTTCATTTGTTTTTCTCTCTCCAAAGATTGGTTTTACACTCTTTCCTGCAAGTGATGAAGGGGTGATTAATATAAATATAGAGGCTCAAACTTGAGTAGAGCAAGAAAGACTGAGAAAATATATTCCACAGATTGAAGCTATTGTTTCAACCTATGAAGAAATGAAAGTATATTATGTGAGTCTTTCATGAAATAGTATTAGTGTGTATATTGAACTTACAGATGCAATTATACGAAAAGATGCTGGAATGCTTGATGTCTTTGAAGTGGAAGACCAAATTCTTACAAAACTTGAACCACTTCAATCAGAGTGACTAAAAGTAGAAATAGCTACTCAAGCAAATGGTCCTCCTACTGGTGCTCCAGTTTGAATTAAACTCAATGTTGCTCAAGCAAAAGATATTTCTACCCTTAAAAAGGTAGCAGATGACTTTAAATCTTTTCTTCAAGATATTCCTGGGACAAAGAATGTTTCTACGAGTTCTACTGATAATCCTGGTCAGTTTGTATTTCGTTTTGATACTAATAAACTTTCATTTTCTGGTATTACTCCTGATGATATTCTTGGAGAACTTCGCATTTATTTTTCTGGAATAACAGCTGGATCTATAAAATCAAACTATGAGGAAAATGATATCGTTCTTTCTATTGCAGAGTTTGAAGATTCAGTGAGTCCTGAGGATATAGAAGATCTTTTAGTGACTACACGTATTGGAAAGATACGGGTATGAGATTATGCATCTTTCAGTTTTGAACCAGCACTTTCTTCTATAGGACGTCTTGATGGAAAAATAAATATTTCTGTAGAGTCTGAACTGGAAAATGGAGTACTCCCAACAGATATTCAACCTCAACTCATAGATTTCGCAGAGCAATATAATTTTCCAGAAGGAATATCATATAGCTCTTGAGGAGAAAATTCTGAAAATTCTGAACTTATATTTGCTACAATACAATCATTTTTTATCGCAATTTTTCTTATCTTTACCATACTGGTATTTCAGTTTAATTCTTATTCACAGCCTATTATTATACTTTATAGTGTAGTGCTTGCTCTTCTCTGAGTAAATATTGGGCTTTTTGTTACAGGAAATCCATATAGTATGACTTTTGGTATTGGATTTATTGCGCTTACTTGAGTTGTGGTAAATGATGCTATTATTCTTGTTGATAGGATTAATCGAAACTTAGATAGACTGAATAGAAATTTTGATAAAAGTACTCTCACAAAAGAGGATTATATAGAATCACTCGTTGCAGCAGGAAAATCAAGACTTCAACCAATTATTGTTACGACTATTACAACTGTATTTTGAGTTCTTCCTCTTGCACTTCAAGATCCATTTTGGGCCGGTCTTGGATTTACCATTATTTTTGGACTTGCTGCAGGATCATTTATGACTCTCTTTATTGTTCCATCCTTTTATTATACGATTTATCTCAATAAAAAAATGAAGCAGTAAAAAGCTTCATTTTTTTGACTTAAAAATAAAAATATGTCAAAATATATCCATTATAGGTTTAAAATCATATATAATGGTAGAGAGAGCTATTTTCAATTATTACAAATTCTTTGATGAGACTATTCAAAGTAGTACTTTTATCGTTTTAATGATTAGTACTCTGATTTTTATGATTTGAATTATTGTTCCTCAAGCTCATGCTCAGAGTAATTTCTTGAAAGGAAGTATCTTAGATATTCCACATACGTCTTCTGAGGAAAACATTGTTGTGATACATGGAGTTGAATATAAAGTATATTTTGAGGAGCTTAATTAAAGCGGAGTCGTATATCATCAGAAAGTATTATTCACATCTTTTTTAGCTTCTGTAAGGAAGCTTTTTTTATATCTTCTTGGAGTAGTTGAAGCTCTGAATTGAGAAGTGCTTTTCCTGTTTTTATACTTACTGTATTTCCATGTATTTTTACAGATTCAATATTGAAGCTATAAGGATAAGACTCTTTCACCGTATTTGCGATCGTTGCACGTATAGTGATATCTTCTCTTCCTTTTTTCCGTAGTGCATTTCCTATGTCCATATTTTAGAATAAAATTACAAATTCTCATTTTATTTTTCCAGGGTTTTCTTTGAAATATTTTTGCGCCTCAATGAGAGTTCCTCTAATGTATTCTTCAAATTTTTTTGTAAGTTCTCTCCCTATTACTATATTGTGTTCTCATCAAAAATATTGTTCTAGATCTTTTAATGTCTTTTCTATACGATGAACACTTTCATATATAACTATCGTTTCGGTTTTGTTTTCTGAAATACGTTTCAGAATTGTTTGACGACCTTTTTTGATAGGAAGGAACCCAAGGTAGAGAAAATGATGTGAGCTCATTCCAGAAGCAGAGAGGGCAGTGATCACAGCAGATGGACCTGGAAGTGCGATGATTTCTATACCATTTTCTAGTGCAGCTTGCACGAGTGCATATCCAGGATCAGAAATACCAGGGGTTCCAGCATCAGAAATAAGGGCTATATCCTTTTCATTTTTGAGCATATCGAGGATTTTATCTACTTTCGCTTGTCCAGAATGTGAATGATAAGAAAGGGTAGGAGTTGATATATGATAATGTTTTAAAAGCACTCCAGAGGTTCGAGTATCTTCACAGGCGATATAATCTACTTCAGATAAAATTCTTACAGCACGATAGGTAATATCTTCGAGATTTCCAATAGGAGTAGGGACGATGTAGAGCATAAAAAATAGCGAGAGATAAATCTCTTGCTATTGTAATAATTATTTTTGGAGAAGAAAGACTTATTTTACAAATATCATCCCTGGATATGGAGCTTGAGCACCATATCTTCTTGGATTGAGCCCATCTCCATCTGGAGTAGTATCAAGACTAAACCAATAACTAGAGGTACTTGCAAAGTTTCCCCAATATGTAAAGAGCAGACAACTATCTGGAATAAGGGTTGGGGTAGGGATATATACCGTCATAGGTTGTCATACACATCACTCAACAGCAAGAGCTGCATTAGAATATGCTCCATTAAAAAGTTCAACATCATTTACATCAAGCGTCGTTGTTCCAGTTATATTTTTTCCACTATCATAGGTGGTAAGGTATACATTCTGAAAAGGGATTTCTCGTACATCAGTTCCAAGTGAATAGGGAGAACCATCAATTTGAGGACTTCAGCTTGATACGAACCAACCAAAAGGATCTCCATTAAAACTGACATCATCCACACTTCGAGCAATGAGAGTCAGTCATACTCCTGCAGTTTCAAAGTTACAGTATACTTCTACAGGGTCGCTGTTGATAGGATATATCGTATAATATCAACTTGAACCTCACATATTTGCATCTGCAAGTCTTTGACAACTTGAAAGGGGTACTGCATATCGCAATTCATCTCATGTTCCTTCAAAAACAGTATCTGTATCAAGAATAGCTCTATAGGTAGTGGTAGTTTTTGTAATATCAATATCTGTAGCTCATGAAAGACTTTGAACAGGTATAGCTTGAGTGTCAGTAATAATTCAAAGTTTATTTCCATACACTATAGGTGTTCTCGAGAGGTTATCTGCAAAAGTAGATGAAATAGCAGGAATTGTATCTTGCGTGAGACTATCCTGTTCTATAAAAGTGAGAAGTTGCATATTTGAGCCACTTGGAAGCGTGTAATATGTATAAAATGTTTCATCAAGAGGGTCCATTCCACTATTTGAATATCATATTTTTGAAAAAACACCAGTTCCTGCATATCATTGATATCCAATAAGTTTTCCACTTGCTGTGAGTTGTATTGAAGTATCTGGAAGAGGATAAAAATTATTTTCTAATTTATAGAAATCAAGAAGTTTATTGATACTTCGTATCTCTGTAACTCTTGTACTATCTCGAGCGGTTACAGTATATCATTGAAAACTTACAAAAGCTATAGTTGCAAGAATAGCGAGAATCGTTATTACGACTATGAGTTCCACCAGCGTAAAAGCGGTTTTTTTTTGAAGGTTCATATTTTTTAATAAAAACGAGATATTATTTTTGACCTATTTTTCATATTTTTTCTTTCATACTTTTCATTTCATACTCTATATTTGTTACGATTTTTTCGTTTTCTTTCTTATAGAGTTCAAGTTTTTTATCTGAATCTGTTTTATATTTTTCAAGTATAGTATCAAAATGAGATTCTATTTTTTCAAGGAGTTCTCATTGTTTTCCTAAAAGCTTTGATTTAAGATCAAATACTTCTTTTTCGAGCTTATGAGTCTTTATATTCGTGAAAACATTGGAAAAATTAAATCCAATCCAAAGAAGTAGTATGTAGAGAATGAAAAATATTGATATAAATATTACAACAGGGATTTGAAACTGAGCTATCCAGAAAAAATTTATTTCGCTAGTAGCCTTAAATATTCAAAGATTCAGCACCAGAAGAGCAAGATAGAGAAAAGCTGGAAGAAAGAGAAGGATTCGCATAAGGGAATTAATAGTAGATATATCTAAAGAGAAATGTTTTGAGAGTCTGCAAGGAGAGAAAGTATACAATTGGTATCATGAAAGTCTCCTATAATGATATTCCTTGCTTCTATGGTATCGCGTTTTGAGAGCGTTCACGAATGTCGTTTATCTGTTATCGCGTGTAGTCGTATTAATCTTTCTAATAGTAGGAAAAAATGAGTATCAAGCAAGGAATTTTTAAGATATTGCCTTGACTCTATATAAGATACAAAGCCTTGAGTATAAAAAGAATCTACTTCTTGTTTTTGAATGAGTTGCAATATGTTGTAGAGTCTTCAAAGTGAGAGAATATATTTTTGATATATGACACTATGAAGTGATTTTTCAAGAGGAATATTTTGAGGAGCTATATGAGGAAGGTTCTTTTCACAATATTTTCGAAATCATTTTGTAATATAGAGCTCTACCATTTCATCGATTACTTTTTGGTAGCCAATAATAACACCCATACCATCAAGTGCTTCTCCTGCAAGAATATGTTCAAATATAATCTCACTTGAAGTGATATTTTCTATTCCATCTGATGGAAAGTAGGAGAGAGCCCCTGGTGAAAAGAAAGAATATATTTTTTCTTGAATATGGTGTTCTAGATTTTGTTTTTTTTCTCAAATTTCTCGCTTCATCCATTCTTGTGCATGTTGCAGTTGTTTTTTGAGTATTTCGTTTTCTTCTTTGAGGGTCATATGTATTACATTACTCAAATTCGATATTCAATTTCCTTGCTGACAAATGCTTTGTCTCGACCATACTTAAGACGCGAAAGCTCTATCATTGCTTTTGCTATTTTTGGGTCTCCTGTCTCAAGATATGGGTTTGATGGTATGATAGAAAAAGGAGTAGAAGGTTGATTATCTATCGCGAGCTTCATAACTCCTTTAAATTTATCCATATTGATAAGGTCGGCATCAGAAAAAGTTGGTTGGAAATATTTTGCCATAAACTCTCCATCTTCTGGCCCAACTTTATAACTCATGACAGAACCTACGTTCCCAAAAATCGCATTTTTGAGATTGAGGGAAGATTTAGTGAGAGCATCTGATTTTTCTAGTTGTCCAAGATATTGGTGTGCAAGAACAAGACCAAGTCGGTATTTACGGGCTTCTGAAAGTATTGATTCGATGGAGGGAGTCACATAGTTTTGAAACTCATCGATATAGAGATAAAAATCTCGTCTTTCTTCTTTAGTCATTCTTTGTCGTTGCATCGCTGCAGTTTGTATTTTACTTACTACAATCATACCAAGAAGTTGAGAATTGATATCTCATATAAGCCCTTTTGAGAGATTGAGAAGAATAATCTTTCCTTCTTGCATTGCTTGAGCGATATTAAATGAACTTTTTGTTTGTCCAATAATATTTCTCATGGTTTGGTTCGTAATAAAACCAGAAAATTTCGCAGCAAAGTATGGTATTATTTCTTGTTTTTCTCTTTGCCCCATAGATGCATAGGTCTTATCCCACCAGGCTTTTACAATAGGATTTTTTACATTTCTGACGTGGTCTTTTTGGAAATCATCATCAGTAAACAGTCGTATAATATCGGTGAGAGCTCATCCTTGAGGATATTCCATAAGCGTAAGACATCCATTGAGAAAATAATCTTGGAGTCGAGGTCCAAATATTTCATTTCCAAAGAGTTTAATCATGATATTATTTGCGTCTTGAGCTACCATATCACGTTCTTCAGGAAGTGCTTCTAGGAGATTTAAACCGATAGGACGAGACTCATCAGAAGGGTCAAATACTATTACGTCATCTGCTCGTTCTCGTGGGATAAAAGGAAGAAGGTCTTTTACAAGATCTCCATGAGGATCCATAATAGCAAGTCACTCACCATTTAAGAAATCTTGTCGTGCCATAATTTGGAGAATACTTGATTTACCGGTACCTGTTTGTCCAATAACATAAAAATGTCGAAAACGGTCTTCAGTTTTCAATCTCACATCTTTCTTGACTCCACGATGTATATTTTGTCCAAGAAGAATTCCTTCTTTTGGGAGATTTGTAGGTGCTTTTACGACTTTGAAGTTTTGCCATTTGATTTCAGGAGTTTCATTGTATCTGATATGGGGGAAGTGAAATAAAGATGCAAGCTCCTCGGTATTGAGAATCATTTTCTTAAGCCAGAGAGGTCTTTTAAAATAGCGATAAATATAGTTCTTTATGAGAGTTTTTTCTGAGTGATGAATCGTAAAAGTGAATTTATTGAGTTCAGGATAAGAAAACTGAGAAAAACTTGAGATAATATTAGTAAGTTCTGTTTGAGTATCGTTTTGAGAGTTTCCAGTAGTGATGATACGAATAATGACTTGATATCATGTTTTATCATCTTTTTCATCTACTGTTTTTGCGCGTTCTTGCGTCAGAGCACTTGAATTATTCTCATTAGGACTTTGAGTCTCTTCTTGTTTTGTAAAAAACATTTCAAAAAGTGCGATGAGTATTTTAAGTGGATTCAGACTGAAATGAGATGATTTTGAATGCATCATCTTACTTGAAATTTTTGTCGATTTTCCTTGCCAGTCATCATCTATTGGCTTGAGAAGTATTTGTACTGCTGCAGACTGATCTTCATCTAGTTTTGAAAATGCATTCGTAATATTATTTATAGGATCACTCTCAAGTTTTTGATATGTTTTTATTGGGTATGCGAAACTTTTTACGGTATTAAGATATGTTGTAGAGTAATGTTTTCTATTTTTAAAAATATTAATTTCTCGAGTTTCTTCAATAATTGCATCAGGGTAAAATCCATTAATTTGTTTTTCGAGGAGTTTTTTGTAGTTTTTTGCACAAGTTACATAGAAATATATTTCACTTTCGTGAGCAATGTATTCAAAACTCATGGTATCTTGCCCAAGTATTTTTTTTAAGAGTTTTCCAGAATGTGTACTTTTGAGAGAAGAAAGGAGTTGTTCCATAAGAGAAACCATTTCTTTAAAATCTTTTGTAGTTTCCTTTTTACTATCGAGGTCACTGTTTTTTTTCGGAAGACTTACCATCAAAAATACCATATTGAGGGTGCGTTTATAGTTTGCTTTTTTTCGTAAGAAAAAAATACTTCCATAGAGAAGAGAAAATACTATAATGCTTATAATAGTTAAGTCTTGCATATTTTTTTATTATTTTCTTTAGTATACTCTATTTTGAGGAAAAAATAAAAGAATTCAGTGTTCAACTATAAAAATATTTAGACGAATAACAAAAAAATTGTATAAATGAAAATTCTTCTTCTTGATAATATTCGAAGTATGCAAAATGTTGGTGCTATTTTTCGAAATGCTGATGGTTCAGGCTTTGAAAAAATATATCTTACAGGATATACTCCAACTCCACCAAGAAATGAAATATCAAAAACAGCTCTTACTTCGCAAAATACTATAGATTGGGAATATTATAGAAACCCATTTGAGCTTATTAAAATATTAAAAGCACAAAGTTTTTTTATATATAGTGTTGAACTTGATAAAAGAAGTATTGATTATAAAACTCTTTTTTGAAATACTCCAGAAAATATATGTTTTGTATTAGGAAATGAAAAATCTTGAGTCAATAGAAAGATACTTGATGTCTCTGATGAAATCGTTATGATACCAATGTTAGGAAAGAAAGAATCGCTCAATGTTTCTGTGGCTGCGTGAATTGTTATGTATGCAACGGTACACTCATAATTTTGAACTATTATTATATGTCTCCAAAAAAAATACTTTTTTTACTCTTTTTGTTTCTTGTTACTTCATACTCTTCTATTACACATGTTTTTGCAGAGAAAGTACTCGTAGAAAATGTCTTTTCTGATATAACAAAGGATTATGTATATCGAGATGAATTACAAGAACTTTATGATAGAGGAATGATTATTCCTGATATTTGATGAAAATTTGAGCCACAAGCCTATCTGAATCGAGATGAATTTGTAGGTATTTCTATGGAAGTTATTTGTGAGAGATGTATCCAGCCACATACAGAATCTCGGTTTATAGAGGCGTACGCGAACAAAGATGTTTATTTTGATATTGATTCAAGTAATCCTTATTTTTATTGTGTTGCGGAAGCTGACGCTCGAAACTATGTTCGTGGGTATGATATTGGAGAGAGCTGTCAAAATGGAACAAATAAATTTGATGAAAGACCTTTCTGTCCTTTAAATCGTATTAATCTTGAAGAAGCGGTTGCAGTGCTTCTGAGAAATTCTTGAATTTTTACTATTAATGATAACCAGATAGTAATAAATCAAATCCGTGACGGGATAATTACAGAACGAATCGCAAATGATATATATCCTGCTGATGTAAATGGAAACCCATATACCTTTTATGGATATTTAAGAAAAGCTCTCGATTATACTATTACTGAATATGATATTTATGGAAATGATAAAGTTTCCTTTCTCCTTCAAACGGATGCTCAATGAAATGTGAACCCGCAAAAATCAGTAACAAAAGAAGAGTTTCTTCGTATGTCATATATTGCACTGAAATCAAATAGTTGTTCCAGTGTTGTAGAGGACACTCTTGCGATATCTATAGATATTTGGGAACAATCTTGTTCTCCAGGTGATATAAATTGTACTGTTTCTGACTTACTTGACCCTACTGATACCTATGATTTTACCCCTAATGTAGAATGATATTGCGAGTCGTGAATTGAAGATCCAAGTGGCTATAGTTGGAGATTTTATAATACTACAAATGGACAAGAGTTTTTTCGTTATGGAACTTTTCTTGATAATATAACTCTTCCATCCATATGAGAATGGAAAATATATCTTACTATAAAAGATAGGTGTGGGAATACAGGAATGGTTTATTCTACTATCATGGTAGATGAATTACCAGAGCCTCCAGTAATAATCCTTCCCCCTGTATGTGAGGCAGGGGATCCAGAATGTTATATGTG
>UPTN01001255.1_pt1 | contig 11415 bp, 8 predicted proteins | sample 2160111 | NCBI WGS metagenome assembly UPTN01 (sample SAMN06265058, study PRJEB28932) | marine metagenome | isolation source: Columbia River Estuary | place: USA:Columbia River Estuary, USA | collected 2014-05-05 | reverse complement strand
CAGCGCACCAAAGGACGGCAAGCCTTGGTTATCCAGCCATCCCGTCAACGATTTTAGGTCACGGGTTTGATACGAAGGGTACACGAGCAATTCATCTGCATCGACGGTCAAGCACCACCGATTATGCCCATGTTTGAACTGCAACCATCCTAGCCAGTCAACGCCGAAGCGGGCCAGCCGATAGCTATGCTTTGTCGTCCAGATTGAAACATCGGCCTGCGCGGCAAGATAGTCCGCAGTGCCATCATCGCTGTCATTATCAACAAACAAGAAATGATCGACGCCCAGCGCGCGATAATGCTGCAGAAAGTAGGGAAGCCGCACCATTTCATTGCGAACGGTAACAAAGGCAAGAATGGCATCGGTAGCCAACCCTATCGTGCGGTCCCGAACAGGCTTTATCTGTTTGCGCTTGCGCCAAATGCGAAACAAGAACCGGCGCCGTTTCCAACGTAGGCGGTATGCGCCCCACAGCCCCGGTAAACCTTTGGCACTGGCCGCTTGCATTTGACCTCGCCCGCTATTGCGCGGCTTGCTTCACAGAATGCATTTCCGTCAGGAACGCGGCAAATTCATCTCGCAGATCCGGTCGCGCCAGCGCAAAGGCAACCGTCGCTTGCAAAAATCCCGCCTTTGATCCGCAATCATAACGCTGACCTTCAAACCGGTAGCCAAAGACGTCGCGCCCTGCTGTTACCTCAGCTGCGATCGCGTCCGTCAACTGGATTTCCCCCCCCGCACCGCGTCCGACCTGATCGAAGTTCGCCAAAACCTGAGGTGTCAGAATGTACCGACCGATCACCGCCAAATTCGACGGCGCCGTGCCCAAGGGTGGTTTTTCAACCATGCCTTTGACAGACACGATTGGCCCGTTCTGGCTGCTAATATCAAGCACACCGTAAGATGACGCCTTCGCGGGCGATACTTCCATAGTTGCAACCATTGCGCCGCCCGTTTCTTGGTAGGCTTCGACCATCTGTTGCAAGCACGGCTTTTCTGCTGCGATCACGTCGTCGGGCAGGATCACTGCAAAGGGTTCGTCCCCGATCAGCTTGCGCGCGCACAACACCGCATGGCCAAGACCAAGCGCTTTATGTTGGCGCATATAGGCAACCGCGCCGCTTTCCATATTCGTGCTGCGCAAAATTTCGAGCAAGTCATTCTTGCCTGAACTTTCCAGCGCCGCTTCAAGGTCGGGCGAAACATCGAAGTAATCTTCCAGCGCAGATTTTCCGCGCGCCGTTACAAAGATAAAATCTTCAATCCCTGCCGCGCGAGCTTCATCAATGGCGTATTGGATCAAAGGGCGATCCACCAAAGTCATAATTTCCTTGGGAACAGATTTTGTCGCCGGTAGGAATCGGGTACCAAGTCCCGCTACGGGAAAAATCGCCTTTGAGACTTTTCTATTCATTCTGAGGCCTTCGGTAGTCAAGTTACGGGTTATCTGCATGATACTGGTTAACAGGGCGATATTAAGACAAAACGAACAGGAATATAGGCGAAATACGCGGCGAAACGCGATAATTTCTTTATGCCTGACCCATTTCTGCCAACATCGCTTCGATCTTGGGAACATCTTCTGGGTTGTTCAATTCCCAGAACTGGCGACCCTTTGCGGCGACTTCGACGCACAGCATTTGAACGCCGCGTTCAAGAAACCGCAACTGCTCTAGGCCTTCCAGATGCTCTAGCGGGCCGCTATCCCAATTGGGGTATGCCTTAAGCGCATCAGGGCGATAGGCATAGACACCGACGTGATGAAAAACCGGGGTATCATCGCCGTCCGAATAGGTTTTCCCCGTGTAGGGAATCACCTCTTTTGAAAAATAGAGTGCATTGTGATCGGCCCCGAATACTGCGGTTGTACCACCGACGCGTCCTTCGCGCCGGTCTTGCAACAGGCCGTTCAGCGCGCGCCCTTCAGTGCGCAAAACAGGCGTCGCGACTTGTGCTTGCGGGTTGTCACGCAGGCCTTGAACCAATTCCTCAATGAACCACGCAGGTGTCAAAGGGGCGTCGCCTTGCAAGTTCACGACAATATCGAAATCACCCGCTACTTTCTTGAGCGTTTCAGCACAGCGTTCGGTCCCGTTAACGCATGACGTGGAGGTCATCACGACCTCGGCACCAAAGCCCTTAGCTGCATCTGCGATCCGGTCGTCGTCTGTGGCAATGACCACTTTATCAGCTCCATTCACTGAACAAGCTGCATCCCAAGACCGCCTAATCAAGCTTTTCGCCTCGCCTGTTGCGCCACGCAGTGTGACGAGTGGCTTACCGGGATACCGGGTTGAAGCATACCGCGCGGGGATGACGATAAGAACAGACATCAGGCTTTCTCCAACACAACACCGGGGGCGTAGGCAATAAAGAACGGGTTTTCAAAAATGGGTTTTCCGTAGGTCAGATCTGAATGATCGTCAAAGCGAACAACATGCCCGCCCGCACCGGTCAAAACCGCATGTCCAGCCGCGGTATCCCATTCCATGGTGCGGCCCAAGCGTGGATAAATGTCTGCCTCTCCGGTCGCAACAAGACAGAACTTAAGCGACGATCCCGCGCTTTTCATATCTTTGGTCGCATATTTGCTGATGTAGTCATCTGTGGCCGCATCACGGTGCGACTTTGAGGCTACAACCAAAAGCCCGTCATTGTTCGGGGTCGAAACCCTGATCGGTTTAATTGGGCCAACAACAGATTTATCAAAAGGCCCTGTTTCTTCGACGGACGCACCCGTTTCATCGGTATAGAACAACCGCTCTTTTGCAGGGGCATAGACCACACCGCGCACCGCACGACCGTCGACGACATATGCAATGTTCACGGTAAAATCGCCGCGACGCTTGATAAATTCTTTGGTGCCGTCCAGCGGATCAACGATGAGGAATGTGCTGACCTTTTGCGCATGAGAGGCGGATTGTTCTTCAGTCACAAGCGCCACATCTGGAAAAGCAGCCTGCAGGCCTGCGCTGATGATCGCGTCTGCGGCTTCGTCTGCTTCCGTCACGGGGCTTGCGTCGCTTTTTGAGCGCACTTCAAAATCATCGGCGGCGTAGATTTCCATGATCTTGTCACCTGCCAGCAACGCCAGTTCCCGCATCACGGCTGTCAGTTTTTCATAATCCATATGGCACCACCCTGTCGTTGATAACTTGCACGGGGTTGCTTATGCTTTGCCGTCAAGAGATCAGCAAGGTTATCGTGCGAGACAGTTGGTCCAAGCCCGAGACTTAAGCCAAAGGCCACCCGTTCAGATGTTCCAAACACCCGTCCACAGAACAAAGACTCGCCGCTTTTTCGCGATGGTCGGCGTGACCTATTATACAATCGTTCACACAATGCGCGGTGGACACCGAAACGCCGTGGTCGGTGTACTTATGGATATGGTCCGTGGCCTGACGCTTGTGATCGTGTTTTATGTGATGTTCCAATTGATCGGAATGCGCAGCGCGCCGCTGCGTGGCGATTTCATGCTCTATATCATGAGCGGCGTTTTCCTTTTCATGACCCACATCATGGCCGTCGCCAATATTGCCACCGCTGGCAACCCCACGTCGCCAATGATGATGCACCCGCCGATGAATACGTTGGTTGCGATTATCGCCGCGGCCATCACGACGCTTTATAAGCAACTGTTCACGATTATTGTCGTGCTCACAGTTTATCACATCGTTTTCGTGCCCATCAAAATTGATCAGCCAACACAGGCATTCGGAATGTTCTTACTGGCATGGTTCACAGGCTGCGCGGTCGGTCTGATTTTTCTGGCGCTCAATCCTTGGTTTCCGAACGGATCAAAGGTGATCATGCAGCTTTACAGACGCGCCAATATGATTGCCTCTGGCAAAATGTTTCTGGCCAATTCACTGCCTGCATCAATGGTTGCAATGTTTGACTGGAATCCACTGTTTCACATTATTGACCAGACACGCGGCTTTGTTTTCTTACATTACAGCCCGTTTCAATCGTCGCTGATGTATCCCGTCTATGTGGGAATTGCGCTTTTGATGATCGGTCTTATGGCAGAATTCTTCACGCGCCAGCATGTGTCGCTTAGCTGGACTGCAGGGCGTTAACGCACATCGACGACGCAGCAAGACCGGAAAGCACAATCAGCCCCTAAAAATATATGGATTTCGGCATTTTGCAGGTCATGTACCGGTTGCAGGCCCAATTCCGCGTCCCTATATACGCCAAGATCAAAGTTTCGGGCGTCATGCTCGGGCTTCAGACATGAAACTGGCGCGGGTGCCGAAAGTGGGTTCGCGCTGCTCAAACCGCCTAAACTAAAGGGATTTGAAAAATGGCCAAAGTTATTGGTATCGACCTCGGAACAACCAACTCTTGCATCGCGATCATGGATGGCGCCAAGCCACGTGTCGTTGAAAACGCCGAAGGCGCGCGCACAACGCCGTCTATCGTTGCATTCACCGACGATGAACGCCTTGTCGGTCAGCCTGCAAAACGTCAGGCTGTGACCAACCCGGAAAACACAATCTTTGCTGTGAAGCGTCTGATCGGTCGTCGTTTCGACGACAAGGACCTCGCCAAAGAGAAAAAGAACATGCCATTCGAAATCGTCGATGGCGGCAATGGCGACGCATGGGTGCAAGCCAAAGGCGAAAAGTATTCGCCCAGCCAGATCTCTGCGTTCATTCTTGGTAAGATGAAAGAAACCGCCGAAAGCTATCTTGGCGAAGAAGTGACACAGGCCGTTATCACTGTGCCTGCTTACTTTAACGACGCCCAGCGTCAGGCAACAAAAGACGCCGGCAAGATCGCTGGCCTTGAAGTGCTGCGTATCATCAACGAGCCGACAGCGGCTGCGCTGGCTTATGGTCTTGACAAGAAAGACAGCAAAACCATCGCGGTCTATGACCTTGGCGGCGGTACATTCGACGTTACCATCCTCGAGATTGACGACGGCCTGTTCGAAGTTAAGTCCACCAACGGTGATACATTCCTTGGCGGTGAAGACTTTGACATGCGCATCGTCAACTATTTGGCCGACGAGTTCAAAAAAGAGAACCAGGTCGACCTGACCAAAGACAAGATGGCACTGCAGCGTCTGAAAGAAGCGGCTGAAAAAGCGAAGATCGAGCTTTCTTCGTCCACAAGCACTGAAATCAACCAGCCGTTTATCTCTATGGGATCAAATGGCCAGCCGCTGCACATGGTCATGAAACTGACACGTGCAAAACTGGAAAGCCTGGTTGGCGATCTGATCAAAGCTTCGTTGAAGCCTTGTAAAGACGCGCTCAAGGACGCGGGTCTGTCCACATCCGACATCGACGAAGTCGTTTTGGTTGGCGGTATGACACGGATGCCACGCGTGAAGGAAGAAGTTGCAAAGTTCTTCGGCAAAGAAGCGCATCAAGGCGTGAACCCTGACGAAGTTGTTGCGATGGGTGCCGCAATTCAAGCCGGTGTTCTGCAAGGCGATGTTAAAGACGTTGTTCTGCTGGACGTGACACCATTGTCCTTGGGTATCGAAACCCTTGGCGGTGTGTTCACACGCCTGATTGACCGCAACACAACGATCCCGACGAAGAAATCTCAGGTCTTTTCGACGGCTGAAGACAACCAGAACGCTGTGACTTTGCGTGTGTTCCAAGGTGAGCGTGAAATGGCCGCAGACAACAAGATGCTGGGTCAGTTCAACCTTGAAAACATCCCACCTGCGCCGCGCGGTCTGCCACAGATCGAAGTCACCTTTGACATCGACGCCAACGGCATCGTTGAAGTTGGTGCTAAGGACAAAGGCACTGGCAAAGAGCAGAAGATCACGATCCAAGCCTCTGGCGGTTTGTCCGACGAGGATATCGAAGCAATGGTCAAGGACGCAGAAGCAAACGCCGAGTCCGACAAAGAGCGTCGCGAGTTGGTGGATGCGAAAAACCAAGCAGAAGGCCTGATCCACTCGACAGAAAAGTCGATGGAAGAGCACGCTGACAAGGTTGACCCAACCACGATCGAAGCGATCGAACTGGCAATTGCTGCGCTTAAGGACGATCTGGAAACTGAAAACGCTGACAAGATCAAGTCCGGCGTTCAGAACGTGACCGAAGCCGCCATGAAACTGGGCGAAGCGATCTACAAAGCCAGCCAAGAAGAGGCCGGCGAAGCAGAACCTGATACACCTGGCGCAGATGAAGATATCCTCGACGCGGATTTCGAAGATCTGGGCGATGAAAAGCGTGACAACTAAGGCCAAGTGTCTTTGAGAATTGACCGGCCCGTAAACTGGGCCGGTCTTTTGTCATTCCCAGGGGGAAATCATCATGGCAAAACGTGATTACTACGACATTCTAGGTGTCGCCAAAGGTGCGGATGCCGCCACGATCAAAAAGGGCTATCGTCAAAAGGCGAAAGAACTTCACCCTGATCGCAACTCTGGCAATCCGAACGCCGAGGCGCAATTCAAAGAAGCAAACGAAGCCTACGAAGTTCTTAAAGACGAGAACAAGAAGGCCGCGTATGACCGCTATGGCCACGCAGCGTTTGAAAACGGCATGGGCGGCGGCGGTGGTCCCCGTGGTGGCCAGGGCGACTTTGGCAGTGCGTTCTCTGACGTGTTCGATGATCTGTTTGGCGACTTTATGGGCGGGCGTGGCGGCGGTGGGCGGCGTAGCGCGGCACAACGCGGCAATGATCTGCGGTATAACCTACGCATCAACCTTGAAGACGCTTTTGCAGGCATGCAAAAGACAGTCACCGTTCCAACCGCTGTAAGCTGTGGATCGTGCAAAGGAACCGGCGCCGAAGGCGGATCAGAGCCGCAAACCTGTCCGACTTGTTCAGGCATGGGCAAGGTCCGCGCACAGCAGGGATTCTTCACTGTCGAACGCACCTGCCCGACATGTTCAGGCATGGGCCAAACGATCAAAGATCCATGTTCGACATGCCACGGGCAAGGTCGCGTCGAGAAAGAAAAATCACTGTCGGTCAACATCCCTGCGGGCGTTGAAACCGGTACGCGCATCCGCTTGGCCGGTGAGGGCGAAGCAGGCATGCGCGGAGGACCAACCGGCGATCTTTACATCTTTATCGAGGTGAACACCCACGCCCTGTTCGAACGCGAGGCCAGCAATCTGTTTTGCCGCGTACCAGTCTCGATCGCGACAGCCGCTTTGGGTGGCGAAATCGAAGTCCCGACCATTGATGGCGGACGCAGCCGTGTGAAAGTGCCGGAAGGTTCGCAATCAGGGCGTCAAATGCGCCTGCGTGGCAAGGGTATGCCTGCACTTCGTGGTGCAAGCGTCGGTGACATGTTCATCGAGTTGGCTGTCGAAACACCGGTAAAGTTGACAACGCGCCAGCGCGAAATCTTGAAAGAGTTTGACCAACTTAGCGAAGAAAATAACCCGCATGGGTCCAGCTTTTTCGCGTCGGTCAAAAGCTTTTGGGACTCTATGAAGGGCTAGCGTTAACCACGTTGTAACGATTGCTTCGGCATAGTGAGCTATGACTCATTTTGCCGAAGCCTCTCACTTATTCGCACACCTTGATGACGTGACCGAAGTGACCCCCTTGGAAAAGGGGCGATTGCCTTCGTATATGCGCGATCATCGCAAACGATTGCGAACCCGCTTTGTCGACGGCGGCGCGCAGGCGGTTCCCGACTATGAATTGCTAGAATTGATCTTGTTTCGGGCCTTACCGCGCCAAGACGTCAAACCCCTTGCGCGGCATCTGATCGATACATTCGGCGATTTCAACAGGGTGTTGTCAGCCAGCGTTCAAGACCTGCAAAACGTCAACGGTGTAGGGGCGGCTGTCGCTGTCGAACTCAAGATCATCGAAGCGGCAGCGCACCGACTTTCACGCGCCAAAGTGATGCAACGGCATGTGGTGTCCAGTTGGGACGCGCTGCTGGATTATTGCCACACGACAATGGCGCACCGTAGCACCGAACAATTCCGTATACTGTTTCTCGACACCAAGAACGTCGTGATTGCGGACGAAGAACAGGCGCAGGGCACTGTGGACCATGTCCCCGTTTACCCACGTGAAGTGGTCAAAAGGGCGCTGCAACTAAATGCAAGCGCCCTCATTTTGGTGCATAATCATCCGTCTGGCGATCCAACGCCATCGCAGGCCGACATCCAGATGACGCGCCAAATCAATACTGCCGCGTCAGCCCTAGGTGTGACTGTCCATGATCATCTGATCATTGGAAAATCATGCGAACTCAGTTTCCGCGCGTCCGGTTTGCTGGGCGATACCGCCTAACTGCTTAGGCTGGCCGTCCGTGGCAATGCTTGAATTTCTTGCCGGAACCGCAAGGACATGCATCATTGCGACCCGGATTGCCCCATGTCGCCTGATCGTTTTCATCAAATCCTGCGCTTGCCTCGGGGTTCGGGGCAGGTGCTGGCGCCGCCGCAGCGGCTGCCGCAGCTTGCGCCGCTGCTTGCTGCTGGCGCAGTTGCGCGACCATCTGCTCTTGCTCTTCTTTCGACATCGGACGGATCTGTGACAGTTTCTTTGTCACGTCAGTCCGCAATCCATCCAGCATGCTTTCGAACAACTGAAAGCCCTCGGTTTTGTATTCGTTCAACGGATCACGTTGCGCATAACCACGGAACCCCACAACCTGACGCAGATGCTCCAGAGTAAGCAAATGCTCGCGCCATTTTGCATCAATGGTCTGTAACAATAGCTGCTTTTCAACATTGCGCATTGTCTCGTCGCCAAAGGCTTCAGTCTTTTCGGCCATGTATTGATCGGCCGCTTCTTCAAGACGTTCGCGGATGTTGTCGTCGTCCACACCTTCTTCGTCAGCCCATGCGATCACTGGCACATCAAGACCAAGCTGTTCAATTGTCGCCGCATATAGACCTTCGGTATCCCATTGATCTGCATATGTTTTTGGCGGCATGTACTGATCAACAAGGTCGTCGATAACCTGATCGCGCATGTCTTTCGTGACCTCGGAAAGGTCCTTGGCTTCCATGATATCGCGGCGCTGTGAAAAGATCACTTTGCGCTGGTCGTTCATCACATCATCAAACTTCAACAATTGCTTGCGAATATCAAAGTTGCGGCCTTCGACTTTGGCCTGCGCACGCTCAAGTGACTTGTTCACCCATGGATGCACAATCGCTTCGCCATCTTTCATTCCAAGTCCGGAAAGGACTTTTTCAAGTCGTTCAGAGCCAAAAATCCGCATCAAATCGTCCTCAAGGGACAAGAAGAACGCAGAACGCCCCGGGTCACCTTGACGACCGGAACGGCCGCGCAACTGGTTATCAATCCGGCGGCTTTCGTGGCGTTCCGTTGCAAGAACGAACAACCCGCCAGCGGCGATCACTTTTTCTTTTTCATCCGCAACTTCGGCTTCAATTTTTTCGCGCAACGCTTCGGGGTCAGCCTCTGGGTCGGCAGCGATTGCCTGCAGAACACGCATATCGACGTTGCCGCCAAGCTGAATATCTGTACCGCGGCCCGCCATGTTGGTCGCGATTGTTACTGCATTCAACTTGCCCGCATCGGCCACGATCTGCGCCTCTTGCTCGTGCTGGCGCGCGTTCAGGACGTTAAAAGTAATACCTTCAGCCTTAAGAAGCTCTGCCAACTGCTCGGATTTTTCAATCGAAGTTGTACCGACAAGGATCGGTTGACCCGTTTCGTGGGCCTTCTTGATTTCGGTTACAATGCCTTCGAACTTCTCGCGGGCGGTGCGGTAAACCTGGTCATCTTCGTCAACACGTGCGATCGGGCGGTTTGTCGGCACTTCAACGACGCCAAGGTTGTAAATCTCTAGGAATTCTTCGGCTTCGGTCGCAGCCGTACCGGTCATGCCGCCCAGCTTCTGATACAGGCGGAAATAATTCTGGAAGGTCACAGAGGCCAGCGTCACGTTTTCTGGTTTGATCGAGCAGCCTTCTTTCGCTTCAATTGCCTGATGCAAACCATCAGACAAGCGTCGGCCTGCCATCATACGACCCGTAAATTCGTCAATCAGGACAACTTCATTGTCGCGTACGATGTAGTCCTTGTCTTTTGTAAACAGTTTGTGCGCGCGAAGCGCCTGGTTCACATGGTGGACCAACGTGGCACTTTCCGGATCATAAAGCGTCTGACCTTCGGGCAGCAGGCCAGAGCCCGTCAACTGTGCCTCGATAAAGTCATTGCCTTCGTCCGTGAACGTCACCTGACGGGTCTTTTCATCAAGCGTAAAATGCTCTTCAGCTATGTCTGGTACGATCTTGTCGATGGTTGCGTACATTTCGCTACGGTCTTGAGCAGGGCCAGAAATGATCAGCGGAGTCCGCGCTTCGTCAATCAGGATACTGTCAACTTCGTCCACAATCGCAAAGTTGTGGTGACGCTGGAACATCTGGTCCAGCTCGGACTTCATGTTGTCGCGCAGGTAATCAAAGCCCAACTCGTTGTTGGTGGCATAGGTGACGTCGCAAGCATAAGCCGCTTTCTTTTCGGCTTCAGGCTGCTGGGGGTAAATCACACCAGTGGTCAGTCCCAAAGCGCCATAAACCTTGCTCATCCAATCAGCGTCTCGTTTGGCAAGGTAGTCGTTGACCGTCACGATATGGACGCCCTTACCGGTCAGCGCGTTCAGGTAGGCGGGGAAGGTCGCAACAAGCGTCTTACCTTCACCAGTTTTCATCTCGGCAATATTGCCTTGATGTAAGAATATGCCGCCCATCAGCTGCGTATCAAAGGCACGCAAGCCCAAGGCACGTCTGGCAGCTTCGCGGCAGTTAGCGAAGGCTTCGGGCAGCAGCGCGTCAAGGCTTTCACCGCCCATTGCGCGTTCAGCCAGCGCTTGGGTTTTTTCTTTGATGGCCTCGTCGGTCATCCCCTCGAACTCTGGCTCAAGCGCATTTATCTGCGCAACCAAAGGTAAGACAGCTTTCACTTTGCGGTCGTTCGCAGTGCCAAACACCTTTTTGGCAATCGTTCCGAAACCCAGCATATTTTCTCCGGTGGCGCGCGCTGCACCTGTCTGACGTCAATTTAAGAGGAGGTCGCTTGTAGGCCCGTGTCAGGCCACTTAGAAAGGGCCAAGGTTACGCTACTTTTTGGGCCCCTCGAGGCATTCATTGGATGTAAGGGGCCGCCTCTACAGTGTCAACGCCGCGGGCATTCGCGGCCTATCAAGGGAACGTTTAATGCTGAAACATGTTACATTTTTGGGGGCAACTGCCTTTGCCATATCCATGTCCACCGGGGTATCCGCCCAAGACGTGACAGCCGCAACTGTTGTCGCCAAGGTCGGCGAAACGGAAATCACAATGGGCGAGGTCATTATCGCCCGCGCAGCACTGCCGCAGCAGTACGCACAGTTCCCAAACGAGGTTCTTTTTGAAGGTTTGGTCGATCAGCTGATCCAGCAGCAACTTTTGGCAGATGAACTGGGCGAAACGCCGGATCGCATCAAATATACGT
>UPTN01001247.1_pt1 | contig 11494 bp, 12 predicted proteins | sample 2160111 | NCBI WGS metagenome assembly UPTN01 (sample SAMN06265058, study PRJEB28932) | marine metagenome | isolation source: Columbia River Estuary | place: USA:Columbia River Estuary, USA | collected 2014-05-05 | reverse complement strand
TTATATGATAAAGAAGTTATTACTTTTAATTATAACGATTCTGACTGTTTCATCATGTAGTTTAAGAGATGAAGAATCAAACCTGAGCATAGAAACTTTGCCTATAAAACAAGCAGAAGTACCTATTGAGTTTGATTATGGTGCAATATATAAACTTAAGGTTCTTTTTGATTTGCCAAGTGGGTGCCATTCCTTCTATGATCTTTTTTATCAATATGAAAATTCGACCAGAATAGTAGCCATTAATTCTGTTGTAAACACCAAAATGGCATGTACAGAGGTTTTAATTGAAAGAGAATTTGAATTTGAAGTTAAAGTAACACAACAAGCTGATTATATATTTAAATTTTGGAAAGGAACTGACAATGCTGGGAATGATATTTTTGAAGAAATTATTGTACCAGTAGTAACCCCATAAATTAAATTAGAAATATGAGTTTAAAAAAACTCATAAATAAATGTAAAAAAAAGGATAATAAGGCGCAATCTGAAATATATCAGTTGTACGCGGGTAAATTGTTTGCCCTGAGCTTAAAATATTCAAGAAATTATCAAGAAGCGCAAGATAATTTACAGAATGGTTACATAACAATTTTTGATAAAATAGGACAATTTAATTTTGAGGGCTCATTTGAGGGGTGGCTGAAAAGAATTATAATAAATACAGCCCTTCAAACTTATAGAGAAAAGAATGTATTAAATCTGGTAACGGAAGATATTCCCGAAGAGGTGGATTTAGAAATGGATGAAGAGCAAGTTTCACTTGACTTTTTATTAATCTTAATTCAAGGGTTACCGAATAGATATAGGTTAGTTTTTAATTTATATGTAATGGATGGGTATTCTCACAGAGAAATAGCAAATATGCTTAGTATATCTGAGGGAACATCAAAATCAAACCTTTCGAGAGCAAGAGTAATATTAAGAGACAAGATTGAGTTACATCAATCGATAATAAAAAAAAATGAAGCGTTTTAGTCATGAACGAAAATAAAAATATAGATAGGTTATTTCAAGAAAAATTTAAGGACTTTGAGGTTTTTCCTGAACCTCATATCTGGAGGAATATTGAAAAACAGATTACAAAAAAGAAAAAAAGGAGAATCATACCGTTATGGCTGCGATTTGGAGGTGCAGCAGCTATAGTATTATTCCTTATTTCTTCTGGCTTTTGGTTCTTTAACACTGAGAGTTTTAATAATGGAGTTCCTAATGAGATAATTAAAATTAATTCAGAGAAGAACAGTATCAACCGGAATAGTAATAATTCTGAGGGGAAAAATGAAAAAGAACCCACTTCAAACCCCATCCAAAAGGATAAAGAAAATAGTTCTAATTCAGAACTAACTAAAAACAGTGAAAATACTATTATTAATAAAAGTGAGTCAGAAGAAAGCTTCGTCAAACGTGATGAAAAAAAAATCAATGATGAAGTAAAAGAGGGGGAAAATGCGCTTTTTGTTACCTCTAGATTAGTACAAGAATTTAAAGTTGAAAACGATCAAAAAGCACTAAGTGAAATTGCTTTAGAAGAAATTTTTGATAAACAGAAAAGTGTTCTTAATGATGTTGTGGCTGAAATAGAAATCAATGAAGATAAAGTGAATGAGGTCATTGAAGACAGTAAATGGTCGATTGGATCTACAATGGCTCCAGTTTATTATAATACATTACGGAACGGTTCGCCAATCGATCCGGAACTTGCGAATAACAACAAATCCAGTAACGACAATTTATCCTACGGGTTAAAAGTAAATTATAAAATATCGGATAATTTAATTTTACAAACGGGAATAAATTCTCTGGAGTTGGGTTATACTACCAAAAATGTAGCATCTCTATTATCCTCATCCTTATTGGAAGGTTCTTCAACCAATATTAACACCAATGTTCAAGGAGCTTCCGTTGAAGTGATATCAACTGCCAGACAGAGTTCGGATGGAACTATACAAAGATCATCTTTTGACCCCTCAGGTACGCTAGATCAAACCTTGGGCTATGTTGAAATGCCAATGGAATTAAAATATATAATACTTCAAAAAAGGATTGGAGTAAATGTAGTGGGGGGGGTGAGCACCTATTTTTTGTATAGAAATTATGTTTCTATGCGCTCTTTTGGTAAAACAACAACCCTAGGGGAGGCATCAAATATCAATACGTTAAATTTTAGTGGAAATTTAGGTCTGGATTTGGATTATAGCATTAGTAAAAAATTATTTATCAATATATCACCAATGTTTAAATATCAATTTAATACGTTTTCTGCGTATTCTGGAGGTTTTCAACCTTATTATTTTGGTGTTTATTCTGGTTTAAACTTTAGGTTTTAGTTGGTTAATTATATTTGGCTAGTTACCAAATATTGCTCAAAAGCCGAACTATATTGTTCGGCTTTTTTGTTTTGTAAAGAATAAATAATTCATATAAATAATTTGTAATTTAGCACCTCAAAAAATAAAATTATAATGACCATATTAGCTACTGATTTCGGAATGGATAAAGCACTTCAACAACTGGGTGTTAAAAAAATTAATGAAGGTACATCTACAGGATCTCAATGGTTTTCTAGCGGAGAGCTTATTGAAAGTTACTCGCCTGTGGACGGATCACTCATTGGGAAAGTAAAAACAACTACAAAAGACGATTATGAAAAAATGATAAATGTTTCATTGGAAGCATTTAAATCATGGAGAATGTTGCCGGCACCACAAAGAGGAGAAATTGTTCGTCAGTTTGGAGAAAAATTAAGAGAACTTAAGGAACCTTTGGGTAGATTAGTGTCTTACGAAATGGGCAAAAGCTATCAGGAAGGATTGGGTGAAGTACAGGAAATGATAGATATCTGTGATTTTGCCGTTGGCCTATCTCGCCAGCTTCATGGCTTAACAATGCACAGTGAACGGTTTGGACATAGAATGTATGATCAATATCATTCGTTAGGAGCTGTTGGAATAATCTCTGCGTTTAACTTCCCTGTAGCGGTTTGGGCCTGGAACACTGCGCTAGCATGGATATCAGGTGACGTTTGTATTTGGAAACCTTCTGAAAAAGCACCTCTGTGCGGTATTGCTTGCCAAAATATTGCTGCCGCAGTATTTAAAGCAAATGGTTTACCTGAAGGAATATCCTGTCTAATCAATGGAGATTATCGCGTTGGTGAATTTATGACAACTGATAAACGAGTTCCTTTAATTTCAGCCACAGGCTCTATAAGAATGGGAAAAATAGTAGCACAAAAAGTTGCAGAACGTTTAGGGCGTTCATTATTAGAATTAGGTGGAAACAATGCTATTATAGTAACACCAGATGCTGATATAAAAATGACTGTAATAGGAGCTGTTTTCGGTGCTGTAGGTACGGCTGGTCAACGTTGTACATCCACGCGTCGTTTAATAATTCACGAAAGTATTTATGATAAAGTGAAAAATGCGATTGTTGCAGCCTACAAACAAATGCGCATTGGAAATCCTCTGGATGAAAATAATCATATTGGACCTTTAATTGATAAGGATGCTGTATCGATGTATCAATCAGCTCTTGAAAAAGTAGTTTCCGAAGGGGGGCGATTAATTGTGGAAGGCGGAGTGCTTTCTGGAGAGGGATATGAAAGTGGTTGTTATGTAAAACCAGCCATTGCCGAAGCTGACAATAGTTTTGAAATAGTGCAACACGAAACTTTTGCACCAATATTATATTTATTAAAATATTCAGGCGATGTAGAAAATGCCATTGAAATTCAAAATGGTGTAGTACAAGGATTATCATCTGCTATTATGACCAATAATTTGCGTGAAGCTGAAAAATTCTTATCAGTAGCCGGTTCAGATTGTGGAATTGCAAATGTAAATATTGGAACTTCTGGAGCAGAAATTGGTGGTGCTTTTGGAGGTGAAAAGGAAACGGGTGGAGGAAGAGAATCCGGATCTGATGCCTGGAAAGTATATATGAGACGTCAAACTAACACGATAAATTATACAACTGATTTACCATTAGCACAAGGGATAAAGTTTGACTTGTAGAGGTTGAAACACCTTGTTTGAGCAACAAGACTTTAACCCCCTGGAACTTTATAATTTTCCTTATAAAAAACATTTTTTGGAGTTATAAATGTTGATTTATAAATTTTTTTAGAATAAAAAATGATTAAAACCGTTTCTATTTGGAAGCGGTTTTTTATTTTTAAGGAATAATTTGGTATAAAAGTTGCCATAGAATATAAGATAATTAAATAGTTATCAATATTTTAAGTTTAAAATTATGAAGAAACAACTACTATTAATATTTATATCAGTAGCCTTTTTGAGTTTTATTAGTTTAAACCCTCAAGAAGATAGGTGGATAGCCCCGGAAGGATCCAAATCCATCAATAATCCCGTGAACAATTCAGACAAAGGGGAATCTGTAAAACGGGGTGCAAAAATATTCAAAACCCGTTGTATGATCTGCCATGGCGTTGAAGGTAAAGGAGATGGAATAGGAGGTAAGGCATTAAACCCTAAACCACAAAATTTAACATCAGCAATGGTACAATCTCAAGCCGATGGTGAAATATTTTGGAAAGTAACCAACGGTAGAAATGATATGATAAAATGGGGTCCTATTTTATCTGAAGAACAAAGGTGGGATGTTGTTAATTATGTTCGAACCCTAAAGTAGCTTATTGACTATATTTTATTTTTCGTAAAACACGTAAAGCTTCTTTTAAACTTATGTAAGCAGACTTATCTACTAATTTTTTAAGGTATGGTTTTGCCAACTCAAGCTTGTTCTTGCTCTCTTTAAAGCCGTTTAAGGAACAAATCAAATATGATATAGGCAATTGTTTTAAACTAGCTCGTTCGTCCTTGTTTAAAGGCGTTTTTTTTTGAAGTTTACTTAATATGGTATTGTTGCTATTATATACATGTTGTAGCACAATGTTATCATATTTGGGAGGAACAAAAAGTAATTCTGTTGCAATATCATGAACACCATTATCTTTAAAATTTATAACTGTTTTTTCTAAAGGATAATAGTGGTGATCCTTATCTATACCCATTTGGATATATTCGGTGATAATAAATGATTGCGAGTTATATTCAATTTCAACTTCATCTAATGCAGAATAGAATAAACGGATTTGTTCATTAATCAGTTCGATGTCTAACCTGGAATACATATTTTTTCCATTTACCCTTTTTTTTATCGCAGCCCAGCACAAAATAAATTGATCCTTAAAAACCTTGTAGGTTGGGTTTAGATCTTTATGGTGACTATTCATAAAATCAAAAACCCCGTTAAGAGTAAGCTCAATATTGTTTCTGGCATTTTTTTCTATATCATCAACAATAGATTTGTTGGAATTTTTTAGCTCAATTTTTTTTACAGGTTTAGAGTTGCTTCCCTGTCTTAAAAAGATAGAGTTTTTTGGGTATTTCCAAATTCCCTTTTTAATTGATGTAACCTTGTCTAACCAATGAATGGTTACCAGACCAACAACCTTATACCGAGGCAACCTTGGAAAGGGGATGTTTTCATATTGGATTTTTGGGGGATTATCTACATAAGCATTTACCAAGTTTTGAATTTTACTATCATCATAAAAGTCTACACCCACGATTTTATTGGTTTCATCCGATATCCCAATAATTATATATGAATTATTTTTTGGATTAGAATTAGAAAGCGCACAAACGTGTTTTAAAAATTTGGCCTTCCCTTCTTTTGAGCTTAAGTTAAGTTGCACTTTTTTATCATAAAAAGTGTTTTCATCGTTATAGGCAAGTAAGTTTTTAATTAAAAGGCGTTTATTAATCATCAATACGATATTATCAAAATAAAAGTACAAAAAAAACCGCCTCAGAATTTCTGAGGCGGCGAATGGTTGAAATTAATCAACCAAAATCAACTAACCAAACCTTATCTTTATACTTTACTCTTTCTTTTTTTAGACTTTCGATTTACTTTAAATCTTTTTCTTTGCTCTAATTTATCTCCTTTGTCGGAAGCGTTTTTGAATTGGATATTATTTCTTCCTTGGAATTCATAGGTTGTTTCAGATCCAACATGAAATAAACTTATTTCCCCATCATTAATAACGCTTAATTCGAACTCTTCATTGTCAAAGAAATCATAATCTAATGTTAAAATCTTCACATCATCAAAACCTTCTACATCAAACACCTCATAAACCCCTATATAGTCCCAATTAATGATTTCAACATCTGTGCCAAACTCATCCTGAGAAGATCTAAATGTATTATAATCTTCTGGTGTGAATTGTAAATAATTTTCATTGTCAAATTCATTTAAAGCACCTTCTTGACTCGTGTAGAACTTTTCCCAAGCTACATATTCTTGAAGAAAATATTCAATATTGTCATAAAATACCAAGTCGTAATCAAAATTACTTCTTTGATAACCTATTAAATAATACGAAGTATTAGTATACGTATCTCTTATCCTAATTTCATTATTGGAAATTTTGACTACCTCTAAATCAATGAATCCGTCAAGACCATGCTCAATTTCAAGGACACCGTTATATGTTTCATAATACCCAATTTGTAGTCCATAACCATTGCCTATGGCACCTAAACCAACCATATTATTGTTTGCATATAGATGCCCTTCAAGAAATGAAACTGTAAAAGCTTTGGACAAAAATGGCACTTCACCAACTCCAGTAGTTTTGTTATAATCTACATACCATAAATCATAAGAGGTAACTAATTGTTCAAGAGTAATGGAGTTATCATAATGATAATCATCATCACTGGTAATAATACAAGAACTAAAAAGGGTCAAGGTTAGAATTAGTCCGCCAATAATTTTCAAAGCTTTCATAATCACAAAATTTAATATTTCTATCAAGTAGAAACCAAACTCTGTGCCAAAAAGAAGTTATGGATAATAAATTGCCTTTTCCTGTTTGAGATTATCTATTTTAAAATAACGCTTCTTATTTTTAAATATATAACTAATAACACATTCATTATCAGTTAATACAAAAGGAAAACTTGTTAAAACAGTAGGGGGTTTATTTGCCATTTCCTTTAATGGATCGGCGTGCATAATTATATTTTTATCTGAGGCAATTTTAGCCGGGAAATTCCCGGATAATAATTGTTTTTTTTCAAAAACAGTTTGGCCCAATTTCTTGGCATTACCTTTAAAGAAAATAGAATCATAGATAATGTCATTTGGTATAAGGGTAGAAATTTCTATTGTTATTAATGCTCCTTTTGAATTAGGCTGTCCCCCAAACCACTCTTGATAAAATGCTTTTTTAATAATAAAAGGTGGGTTTTTATCGAATTGAGCAATGCTACAATGAGTAAAAAAAGTTATAAAGAGTATTCCGGATATTAATTTGTTAATCATTTTCATTTTAAATTTTTTCAATAATGAATACAATTTAAATGCCAAATTTATGCACTAAGCTTAATAAGCTCTTTTATTTTTACCCTCATAAAAATTTACAAAAGCCCTATTAACAACCTTTGTGCCCCCAATAGTGGGGTAATGACCTGTAAAATACCAATCTCCGGCATTTTTTGGGCAGGCTAAATGTAAGTTTTCGATAGATTGAAAAATAACTACGATTTCTGCATTTATAGTTTCAGTTTTTAGCATTTGAGCAATCTTATCTGAAATCTGTTCGGCTGTAAAAGGCTTATAGATTTCACGTACGTAATTTTCTATCAAATGATTCTCTAAGTTATCTTGATTTTTGCATTTTTGATAAACTTCTTCAACAATGTGGTATTGGTTGGTTTCTTTTAAGAGTGCTAAAGTTGCTTTAAAAGCAATAAATTCCTCAAGTTTTGCCATATCGATACCATAACAATCTGGATATCTAATTTGAGGGGCAGAAGAAACAATAACTATCTTTTTAGGGTGCAGCCTGTCTAAAATTTTGATAATGCTCTTTTTTAGAGTAGTACCGCGCACAACGCTATCGTCAATAATCACCAAATTATCAGTTGGCTTAACGACTCCATACGTTACGTCATATACGTGAGCCACTAAATCATCACGACTGTTGTCGTCAGCAATAAAGGTTCGGAGTTTTGCATCTTTGACAGCTATTTTTTCAATACGTGGTCTTTCGGATAATATTTCAGTAACTTTTTCTACGGATAAGTTCCTTTTACCCTTTAATAACCTATCTAATTTATGGTTATTTAAATAATCTTCAGCAGCTTCAAATATTCCGAAAAATGAAGTTTCTGCAGTATTTGGAATGTAAGAAAAAACTGTATTTGGAATATCATTGTTAATTTTGTTCAACACCTTTGGGAAAATCAATTTTCCCAATTTCTTTCTTTCTTCGTAAATTTCAGCGTCACTACCTCTTGAAAAATAAATGCGCTCAAAAGAACAAGATTTTTGTATTTTTTGTTCTAATATTTGTTCTACAGAGGTAGAGCCATCTTTTTTTATGATAAGAGCGTGTGCTCTTTCCAATTCTTTAACATCTTCGTAATCTACATTAAAAGCGGTTTGAATAACCGGTCTTTCGGAAGCTACGACTACCACCTCGTCATCTTGATAATAATAAGCCGGCCTTATTCCGGATGGATCTCGTAGAACAAAGGCGTCTCCATGACCAATTAAACCCGCCATCGCATAACCCCCGTCCCAATTTTTAGAAGCGCGTTGTAATATTTTTGTAATGTTTAGATCTTTTTCTATAACCAGGGAGGCATCTTTTTTACTAATCCCGTTTTCTTTGCACTCCTGATAAATATTGGATACCTCATCATCTAAAAAATGACCTATCTTTTCCATCACCGTAACAGTGTCTGTATTTTCTTTAGGATGTTGCCCTAACTCAATAAGCTCTTGCAGCAAATCTTTAGAATTAGTCATGTTAAAATTTCCGGCAACTATCAAATTTTTATGTTTCCAATTATTTTGTCTTAGAAAGGGATGGACACTTTCTATGCTGTTTTTTCCAAAAGTACCATAACGCACATGACCTAGAAATAAATTGCCTACATATGGCATATTTTCAACCTGCCATTTTAAATCATTTTTTTTGTCTGGAAATTTGTCTAAAACATTATTTAAACGCTCATTAATTTGTGCAAAAATATCTTGAATGGGCGATTGTTTAATAGATCGGACTCTACTTATATATCTTGTTCCTGGCTCAACATCAAATTTAATACTGGCAAAACCAGCACCGTCCTGACCCCTATTGTGTTGTTTTTCCATCAATAAATACATTTTATTGATTCCATAGAAAGAGGTCCCGTATTTTTTTTGGTAAAATTCCAGAGGCTTAAGGAGCCTAACTAAGGCAATTCCGCATTCATGTTTTATTGCGTCACTCATTGACTTAAGTTATCAGGTTATTTGAATAAATCCGTAAAATTAACACGCTAAACTATTTAATTTAGCTCTATTTCATACTGAGTTAATTCTTTAAAGCGCTTAAGACGTTTTTGAATTTCCTCATGAGTAAGATACTCCATTCTTCTTGTTCCGAATTTTTCAACAGAAAATGAGGCAAGGTTAGAACCATAAATAACCGCATTTTTCATGTTTTCAAATGAAATATCCTTTGATTTTGCCAGATAGCCAATAAAACCTCCTGCAAATGTATCGCCTGCTCCCGTTGGATCAAAAACCTCTTCTAAGGGCAGGGCAGGAGCAAAGAAAATATTTCCCTCATTAAACAATAAGGCTCCGTGTTCTCCCTTTTTAATTACAACATATTTAGGACCTAATTCTGCTATTTTTTGTGCAGCTTTTACCAAAGAATACTCACCACTTAATTGTCGAGCTTCTTCATCATTAATGGTAATCACATCTATTTTATGAAGCACTTCTATGAGTTCATCCCATGTATTATTCATCCAATAATTCATAGTGTCCAGAACTACTAGTTTTGGTCTTTTTGGGATCTGTTTAATTACAGACATTTGAATAGATGGGTGTAAATTACCCAACATTAGAAAATCAGTGTCTTTATAATTTTCAGGCACAATCGGATTAAAATCGGCCAATACATTCAGTTCTGTAATTAAAGTGTCTCTAGTGTTTAGATCGTTATGATATTTACCTTTCCAGAAAAACGTTTTTCCTCCTTTTACTATTTCTATACCAGAAGTATCTATGTTTTTTCTGTTTAACATTTCTAAATATCCAACAGGAAAATCATCTCCAACAACAGAAACTATTGCAGAATTTATGTCAAATTGAGATGCTGATAAAGCAATAAATGGAGCAGACCCTCCCAATATTTTATCAGTTTTACCAAAAGGTGTTTCAATAGCGTCAAAAGCTACCGTACCTACAATTAAAAGTTTACTCATGTTATGATTGTTATGTACCTTTGCAAAAATAAGTTTTAATAATGACTATAAAAGAAATACAAGAAGAAATTGTTGATGAATTTTTGATGTTTGATGATTGGATGGAGCGTTATGAGTACATCATAGAACTCGGTAAATCAATTCCTTTAATAGACGAAAAATATAAAACCGACACCAATGTTATTAAGGGGTGTCAGTCAAAAGTTTGGCTATTTGCCGAGATGAAAGACAATAAAATTATATACACCGCAGATAGTGATGCAATTTTAACAAAGGGGATTATTGCTCTTTTGTTGAGAGTATTTTCTAATCATACTACCCGAGAAATTTTAGACGCGGAGACTTCATTTATAGATAAGATCGGATTAAAAGAACATTTGTCGCCTACTAGAGCAAATGGGTTAGTTTCAATGATCAAACAATTGAAATTATATGCCTTAGCTTATCAATCCAAATTAACTCAATAATTGTATATTTGCCCTTATTTAGAATCATTTTAAAAAGAAAGTAATGACAAAAGTTCAAATGCAAGAAATTGGCGATAAAATTGTTGAGGTTCTTAAAACTATTTATGACCCCGAAATTCCTGTAGACATCTATGAGCTGGGATTAATTTATGATGTTTTTGTAAACGATAATGATGAAGTGAAAATATTAATGACACTTACTTCTCCTAATTGTCCGGTGGCCGAAACGTTACCAATAGAAGTCGAAGAAAAGGTAAAAACGTTGGAGGAAGTTAAAAATGCAGTAGTTGAAATAACGTTTGACCCTACTTGGACTCAAGATATGATGAGCGAAGAAGCAAAGTTAGAATTAGGATTTTTATAGATGAAAGAAAAAATAGTAAATAGGGTAACAAAAAGCAATCTTATTACTATTGACCTTGAGGATTTTTACCCCCTCGGGGAAAGAGTGGTTTTTGACATTTCTAATTGGTTAGAACAAGGTTTTATCTTGAAAGAAATGAATTTTCGAGAAAAAGTTCTGAACCATGATTGGAATCAATATAGCGATAAGTTTGTAGCAATAGCTTGTACAACAGATGCTATAATACCATCTTGGGCTTATTTATTAATTGCAACTAAACTTAGCCCCGTTACGAAAAAAATAGTGGTTGGAAATTTAGAATTATTAGAAACGTTTATTTTTCAGGACATTATTTCTAGTTTGGATACTAGTATATATAT
>UPTN01001242.1_pt1 | contig 11527 bp, 12 predicted proteins | sample 2160111 | NCBI WGS metagenome assembly UPTN01 (sample SAMN06265058, study PRJEB28932) | marine metagenome | isolation source: Columbia River Estuary | place: USA:Columbia River Estuary, USA | collected 2014-05-05 | reverse complement strand
ATAATAATACCAGTAATGAGCTTATCCATTCCTCCTATACCTTGTTTTACTGTTTTTTTACTTTTTCTAAATATCATAGAGACACTTTATTGTATAAGAAATTATGAGGCTATCCTATTGATTCGTACTTTTTGACTTTCAAATCGAATTTTTGGAATATGTATTACGAGAAGATTATTCTCCATTACTGCTTGTATCTGAGAAAAATCCATATTTTCAGACAGTATAATATTTCGTAAAAATTTTCCCCAAAAACATTCTTCATTTCTCACTTCCATAGCATGCTCATAAAACTCTTTTGGTTTATTTCGTATCCCAGAAATACTCAAAGTTGTTTCATGTACTGAGATATCAATATCCTGAAGTTCTACTCCAGCGACTGGTGCAAGTATATAGACACTCTCATGATTTTCGAGTACATCAAGTGCTATTTGTCCTACTTCTTCTTTTTCATCTCACATCCACTCCGAACTTGATTCTTCTTGGTTTACTATGATTTCCTTTTTATGATCATGTCCGACTCAAAACAATTTTAACATATAGAGTTGTATCTTAATAATAACTATAAGAAATTGTAGTGTTTTTAAAGAGAAATACAATATTTTACTCTAGTTTTTGTAGTATCATATCGTCATACACCATTTTTGAAATCCTTTGAATAATTTGTATCTGCATATCAAAATCTGTTCCTCGAGTCATAATACAGAGAAAATAAGGTTTTTCCAGATACACTATACCACAATCGTGTATTTGTCTTTCTCCTGTGTCAGCAAAAAGTCTCTCTCAAAATTTATTCGCGATAAGGAGACTTGGAGGGAGTTGTCATCGTATCCCTACCTTAAAAGCACTTTTTGAAAGAAGTTCAAGAATATACTCTGAAGAAGATCTTGGCAAATATGATGCATTGTATAAAACTCTAAAAAACTTAGAATACTCACTTGTCGATATAGATATAGGAGTCGGATCCATAATATTGATATCAGTTAATCAAAAGTCCTTATATGTAACATTTATTAAATCTCATCAAAGGTATTCAGACAGTAGCATTGCTGCAAGATTATCAGAATTAGAAAGCATTTGAGTCAAAAGAAATTTGAGAGAATAATTTTTTCATTTCTCTATCATATCACTTCAATAATTTCTCTCTATCTTTTCATCTACTACCTCATCAGTAAGACCTATTGTTTCTAAATCTGGAAGTGATACATTTTTCAAAAGTGATATAGATAAAGGGAGTTTTAAAAGACTTGCTGGTGTAAATTGTTCTGTATCATTGTATCAAAAATATTCCCCTGTTTGTAGAGAACGAAAATAGTATGACACTGTTGTAATTTCTGGTTTCTCAAGTTCATCTTCAATATAATTGAGAAGCTTATTTTTAATAACTCCTGGGTTATAATAGCTGTATTCTATATTACATTCTAAAAGAGGATTAATAAAAGTATATGCTCATTGTTCTCTCATCTCTGAGACTTTATGAGTGCTTTGATATTTCTTTTCTGCCAAGTAAGTATAAATTGAAAGAAAAATAACATTCAAAAGGAGTAAAAAGATAAATATTGTTTTTGTATTCATGTTGTATTTTTAATGATTAAGAAATCATAGTATCATATATTTTTTGCATATCGGGAAACAAAGGGGCAGAGAGAGAAAATGTTTTTTGATATAACACAAAAGAAAGTTCACAGGCATGTAAGGCTTGTCTATTCAGTCAAAATTCTTGTTCTACTTGCTTATTTATATGTGGATTACCATATACTTTATCTCCAATAATTGGAGAGCCTATACTCGCAAGATGTACTCGTATTTGATGTGTCCTGCCAGTTTCTAAATCAATTTTTAATACACTATATCTATTATGGATATATCCTATCACTTCTCCGTGCGTAATAGCATGTTTTGGGTTCAGTGGAGACTGTGTAGTCATCTTTATTCTATCTGTTGGGTGTCTTCCTATCTCAGATGTAATAGTAAATGATGCATCTTGAAATATTCCTGAAACTATTGCAAGATAATATTTTTTTACCTTTCTTTCTTTTATAAGAGTAGAAAGATATTTCATCATAGTATCATTTTTTGCTATCATGATAGCTCCAGAGGTATCCTTATCTAACCTGTGTACAATACCTGGTCGCTCTTCTCCTGAAATAACAGGAAGTTTTTCTTTACAGTGGTATAAAAGTGCATTTACTAAGGTTCCAGTCTTTCATTCTATTCAGGGTGTAGGATGGACATTCATTCCAGCCTCTTTATTCACCACGCAAATATTATCATCTTCATAGAGTATTTGTAAGGAGATATCCTCAGGAATAAGTTCTGAGCTCGTAATAATTTCGGTGATCAGTATTTCATCTCGAGAAACAAGCTTAAGATTTTTTTTTACTTCTTTATTATTCACACGTACACAACCAGTATCAATCATTTTTTGTATATAACTCCTAGAAATTTCGGAAAAAAGAGCTGATAAAAACATATCAACTCTTTGAGACTCTTTGCTATACACACAAAAATTGTATTTCATATTCTATAAACCTAAACTTTTTTTAATTTCATCTTCCTTCGCTTTATCCTCTGCTTGTTTTCCTTTATTTTCAAGTTCTGCTTTATAGAGATCTCCGAGTTGCATCCATTCTGATTGTTGTTTTGAGAGAAGTTTTTTTATATCATCTGGATGATCTTTTGCAAGTTCACGAAATTTTTCTCTCTCTTCACTAAATACTTTCGCAAGCTCATCAAACTGAAACTGTGACAGAGTAGGAACTGCATCTACGACTCTTTTCTTTTCCATCGTATTAAGAGAGAGTGAATGTTTGAGTAAATCATGGAATACAGCAACATCTACCTGTACCGCTGGAGAATGAAGTGTCAATAAATCAGAGATGATAGCATCGACTTCTGCTTCGCTTATCTGAGGGGCAGTCATTATATATTTGATAAAATGTAAATTTCCTTAAAATTATAATAATAAATTATGAATTACAATATTTTTTCTTCATTTATGAGTATTTTTAAAACCGAGTGAATTGTCCTACAACTCAAGAAAATTGATGAAAAAGAAATTTTCTATAAAGTCTTTTTTCGAGATTATGGAATACTCTCTGTAAAAAAGAAGAAAAAAGCCAGAGAAAAACCTATAGATTGATGATACTTTATTGCTTGTGAAATCATCACACAATATGAAAAAAACATCCATACAATAGGAAACATAAAAATAAAATCATTCTTTCAAACAGAATGAAAAAGCTATAATGATATAGCATCATTTCTTAAAATACTCTGACATATCAAGCAAGAACTTCCTGAATGAAGCCCTCATTATGAGATATATGATATACTTGTTCTTTTTATCCAAAATGAAAAGCATATTACTTCTGTCTCTTTGCTCCTGACGCAACTAAAAATCAAGCAATGTTTTTGAAATCTCCCAGATACACATATAGATCAAACTACTCAGAAAATTCTCAAATTTATTCATACACATCATTACAAAGATATCCTTCGACTTAAGGAAATCCCAGAAGAAACACAAAAAAAACTAGAGCAAATGCTCTAGTTTTTTTAGTATCCCACATTTTCTCGAATACGCTCGAGCATTTGTTTATCTACTTCTGATATATTCTTTGGCATATGGGCATCAACTTTTACAATAAGGTTTCATTTTTTAGATCCTTCTGATTTTCAAAACTCCTTTACTCGAAACTTTGCTCCAGGCTTTGTTCCAGCTGGAATAGTAAGTTTTGCCTTTTGTCCATATACTCAAGTAACTTCTATTTTACAACCAAGAATTAAATCAAATACTGGAATCTCATAACTCTTTTCAAAATCAAGAGTTTCAGGTTTTTTAGGAGCTTCTTGACGAGTATCATACTGTTGAGAGTTGCGCGTTTTTCCTTGTCATCATGTATTTCAAAATAAATCTCCGAAATCAAACTCTACATTTTGTGAAGAGTTTCATCTTCCTGCTCCTCAAAACTGCGAAAAAATATCTTCAAACCCACTAAAACCTCAGGTAGAACCAGCACCAGAAAACGGGTTTCCTCATCAAAATCCCCCAGAAGTTGAACCAAAAGTATCGTATTGCTTTTTCTTTCCCGCGTCAGAAAGAGTTTGATACGCTTCGTTAATTTCTTTAAACTTCTTTTCAGCTACAGCATCTCCCTTATTTTTATCAGGATGATATTGCATTGCAAGTTTGCGATAAGCTTTTTTTATCTCTTCTGCAGAAGCAGCTTTATTGATTCCAAGAGTCTCATAGTAATTTTTTGCCATAATTATTTGACTTTTATTATTTTTAATATATAAATATATTTAATATTTCGTAAATACTGAATCTATGAAAAAAATATTTCCTGCTTTCATTATACTAAGCTCTCTGTTCTTTTCAAGCCTTTCTCAGACTCATGCAGCAGAATGATATATGGAACAACTCCTTGAGCTTAATACTGGCCTAGAAGTATACGAACTATGACTTCCAAAAATGGATAGTATGACTTTTATATCAGCATCACTTCAAAATACCTACAATGAATTTATACGAGTAGATGGTGTTCTCAGAAATGAATTTATTAGACAATACCGAGCATGAGAACTCACATATTACCAAATGAGAGATATTATCACCAACTATAAAAATTATATCTACTATACCAATAGGACCTTTTATTATCTACACCAAAAAGAAATCGGCTATGACAATAAAGAGACACAACAGGCTATCATAAACGGGTATTCAAGTATGAGAACCTATTATGTAAGAGTAAAAGGAGTAATTAGTAAAACACAATAAAACCAAGCTTTGCTTGGTTTTATTTTTTCAAATTATATTCTCATTTTTCATGATCACTTATAACTTTTTTATCAGAAAAAGTTATAACTCGACGTTTCATCGCATTCACAATATTCTTGTCATGGGTTGCTATAATTATAGTTTTTCCATCTTTATTGAGATCTTCAAATATTTCCATAATCTCTGCTGCAGTAAGTGGATCAAGATTCCCTGTTGGTTCATCTCAGATAATAATACTCGGATCATGTACGAGTGCTCGCGCTATGGAAACTCTTTGTTTTTCTCACCCAGAAAGCTCTTGAACTCGAGTATCTTTTTTCATAAGAAGCCCCACTTGCTCAAGCGTTTGAGGAATTTTCTTCTCGATTTGAGAGTCTTTATATCCACATACTTCCATAGCAAATGCCACATTTTCATAGACCGTCTTGGACTCCATCAGTTTATAATCTTGGAAAATAACTCCCGTAGATTTACGATAATCTAGTAAGAGTTTTTCTGTGAGATTTTTATAGAGAAATCCTCCATTATCAAGCACTATATCACCTCTCTCAGGCTTAAAATCACCGATAAGAGAACGAATAAGTGTTGTCTTTCAGCTTCCTGAATATCCAATAAAAAATACAAACTCTCATGGTTTTATTTCAAGCGAAATATCTCGAAGTACAACTTTATTTTTAAAACTCAGGGTAAGTTTATCTATTTTCATTTGCGAATATATTTAGTGATTTTTACTAGCTTATTCTAAAGTTCAAAAAAAGCAAGGAAGCTCTCTTCCCTGCTCTTGCTATTTTTGTTTTGATATATTTTATTACTTTTTTCTTTTTTCTCCTTCCTTTTGTTTTTTAAAATCTTCTTTCTTCTTTTCCCATTCTTCCTCTTGTTTCTCTATCTCTTCCATAGATTTATTAATCTTTTCTACGACGATACTTCGAGCTTTACAATAACGCTCTCGAGATACTTGTAATATCTTTTCATATCGATCTTTAAACTCAACTGGATCTTTTGGATGTGGAGGAAAAGTCGCTGCAGAAAATATCGGTGAGGGCATACCATCAATCAGTTGTTTGATATATATCGTATATTTTTTTTGATTCATGAGATCATCTGCCTCTATATCTCCAGAAAAAGCCTCTGCAAGTATCGAAGAGTCATGATGTCCAACTTGAAATGATACGAGTGTACCAACATTACCAAATACTGCACCTTTTACTTCTTCTGTCATTTGATCTATATACTGATTTGCCATAACAAGATTCAGTTTATATTTTCTTGCCTCTGAAAGAATAGTAGAAAAACTATCCGTAGCAAAGTTTTGAAATTCATCAACATACAGATAAAAATCCTTTCTTTCATTTTCAGGAATATCAGCTCGACTCATCGCATCAAGTTGAAACTTTGTAACCATCATTGCTCCAAGTAAGCTCGAAGCATCTTCTCAGATTTTCCCCTTTGAGAGATTTACCACAATAATTTTTTTATTATCCATCGCCCAACGAAGAGAAAAAGAGTTTTTCGGTTGTCCTAAAACATTCCTGAGTATCGTACTTGAAAGAAATTGTCCTACTTTATTGAGTATCGGTCCAGCCGTTTCATTTCGTTGCTGTGGAGTGAGTTTCCCATATTCATGAGTCCAGAATTTTTTCACCACAGGATCTGTAATCTTTTTCACTACTTTTGAACGGTATACTTCACTTGTCAGCATCAGTGGTATAGAAACAAGCGTCGTATTTGGATACTCCATTAACGCTAATATAGTATTTCTCAGTGTATGTTCGAGACGAGGTCCCCAACTATCTCCAAATATTCTTTTAAAAATTCACACAAGACCAGAAGCTACAAATGAACGCTGATCATCTGCAATATTCTCTAACATATTAAATGCTATAGGCCACTCTTTATCACTCGGGTCAAAAATAATCGTTTGATTCGTTCTATTTTTTGGAATAAGTCCGATAATTCATTCTGCAAGATCTCAATGTGGGTCAATCACAGCGACTCAACGTCATTTTTTAATATCATCCATGATCATATTCTCGAGTAAGACTGATTTTCACATCCCTGTCTTCCCGATAATATACATATGTCTTCTTCTATCATCTGCCCCCATACCAAAACTCATATCTGTTCCTCGGAAATTTGTTTTTCCAATAGGAGTTAAAGGAGTCTCAGGATCTATATCATCACTCAAATCTGGATCTATAATAGGTAAGTTAGAAGGTGGTTCAAACGCACGACTACTCACCCAATTAATATAGGGAGTTTTTACATAACTGGTAGGAAGATGTACGAGTCCTGCAAGCTCAGAACTTGAGAGAATACTTCCTCATGCAAAATATCGTTTTTTTGCTTTTTCAATATCACTGACACTATGAGAAATATTCGCAAGACGAAGAGAGTTCTGCCCAAATTGTGTATAAACTGAAAGTGTCGAAGATATTTCAGAAATAGCAGAACGAGCTTCGATACTGTCCTCAGCTGCACAAATAATATTTATTTCTACTTCATATGCTTCACTCGAGAGTTTCGAGAGAAATTTCATATCTATCTTATCTGGATTTTCAAGAATATCTGAAGTTGCATCACTTCATTGTTCAAGAGATGGTTCTATTTTTTCGGATTCACTTCTCCAAAAGAGAAGTTTTATAAATTTTCCGAGTAATATAAATGGAAACATCCCTATTTTAAAATACTTATAGGCAGGATGTAAAAGAATTATTTTAATAGTTTTTGGATACGATGATGTCAAAATAGCAATAATCTTTTTTGCGTCTTTTTTCCAGTTTTTCGAAGATATAGGACGAAAATTTACCTGAAAAGTATTAAGAGTATATTTTCCTGTTTTTGAGAGGGCTCCTGTCAGAGAAGAAAACGGATCAACCGTAACTCATTTTCAGACCTCTAAATCATCAGCAAATGTTTTTAAACTATAAAAGTAATGTTTTTTTGTAATGATTTTTCAAAGATGGATTTTATTATTGGGAATATGTGCAAGATAGTCTGAAACTTCTTGTATCTCAACATTATTATAGTGAGCATACACTTGGTTTTTAAGAAAATTCACATATTTTTGAGGACAAATGAGAAAAAATCTGATTCTATTCCCTATTTTTGTAACTTCAAAGCTAAATGATTCTTCTCCAGCCTTCCCATTATAAGCCTTATGCAAAATAATCAGTATTTCATTAAAAATAGCTGAACCTTTTTCATTTTGTTTATCAACAAGAATTTCTAAGTATTTTTTCTGCACTGTGTGAAAATAAAAATATGCTATAGTATAGCATATTTTTAGAAAAAGAGGAATGTTTTTATATACTTTTACACCACTTCCATCAGTCCACTCGACCAGAGACCATGACGAGAACAACTTGCTCGGATCTCAAAATTTTCAAGTCCTGAAATATCAAATTCGGCAACTGGATCCTCATCGGGCATAATAAAGATTTCTTCTACAATATGTCCTTCATCATCTATGAGATATATAGCTGTAATACGGTGATCTTCGTCACTTGGATGCATCTCATCTTCTTCTCCAACACACACTTCTACTTTTTCATTATCTTGGTATAAGATATGAGGAATATGTTGTCTCTCTAGATGATTCATATGTTTTGGATTATCAACATAGAGGACCTCATCTTCTATAGGAGAAAAGTCATCAAAACTTCCATCACACATCGGACAATGGATATCTTCATCAATTTCATCTATACATGTCCCAGGATCTATGCCTTCTTCTTCTTCTCAAAGAGACTCATCATAGATGTGGCCACAATTCACGCAGAGAAATCTCATAGATACAAATTAGAAAGTAAGTTTTTCCTGATGGAATATATTGATATACTAAGATAAATACAAGAAATAATCAAATTTTTTTATGCAAGTTTTCACTTCCCAACAAATTTCTCAATTAGAAGGAATCCTCTGAGTGAAAAAAACACCAGGAACACAAGAGCAAATACTCTGGGAAAAGGTAGCAAAATATACTCCTCTCTTTGCTAAAATACCTGGAGTGCTCTGTATCTGTGTAGGAAATTCACTTGCGATGAATGCGACTCACCAAGACTCTGATATCGATCTATTTATCATCACAAAACAAAAGAGATTATGGATGGTGAGAATACTCTTTACGCTCTTACTAACCTTTCTATGAGAAAGAAAAACAGCACATCAGCATAGTGGAAAATTTTGTCTTTCCTTTTTTATTACAGAGAATGCTCTTGATTTGAGTACGATCGCAATAAAAAATGATATTTATCTCTCCTACTGGATACACACTCTGAAACCCATTCTCAATAGGAGACATAATTTTGAGAAATTTCGAGAAGCAAATACTCAGGCATCAGCTTCTGACTTGCATCAAAAAAAGACTTATAGTAGCTATGAAAAACTAGAAGAGCTTCTTCCTCCAAAAAAACTCCTTATCTTTATGGGAGATACCCTTGAAGCAACTTTTAAATTTTTCTTTCTTCCAAAAACAAAAAAAAGCTTTCAGAAACTCTGAAAACCTTTTGGAGTTATCATATCGGATGATATGTTAAAATTTCACGATCAAGATAGACGTAAAGAATTAAGAGATACTATTTTCTCTTAACTTCAACTGTACCTATCGCACTATCCTCTATTTCAAGGATGGTAAAACACAGTTTTTCTCGTGTTTTTATACCTTCGTCATCATAAATAAAGAAACATATTTCTTCTCATTTTTTTGGAAACCTTTCAAGTTTATGAGTTATCATATAACTCACAGTCTCACTTCCAAACTCTTTTTCATCTATACCTATATGTGAAAGTTCTAGCTCGAACTCATCGACAATATCATCTAATAATATAGAAGAATTAATAACATAGATATTTTTTTCTTTTTCTATAATCTCATCTGTCTCAAAATCAGTCTCATCATGTATTTCTCCAAATATTTCTTCCACTATATCTTCTATCGTGGTTATTCCTGCAACTCATCCATATTCATCCATCACACTAGCTATATGTTGTCTGTTTGATTTAAATGTATCAAGAAGTGTATCAATAGGTTGGTTAATAGGGACTTTCAGAAATTTTTTAAAATGAAGTGTCTCGAGTTTTTTACTTTCATTTCCACTGCGTCTTTCACGTAATATATCACGAATAGTAATAACTCAAACAATATTATCTATTTGTTCATGATATACAGGGATACGACTGTGAGTATGAGTGAGATAGTATTCAAGTGATTCTTCTATCGTGACTTGATCTGACAGTGCATCTATTTTTACTCGAGGTACCATAATCTCCTCCACAAGTGTATCACTAAATTCGAGCGTATTTTTGAGTCGCTCATGATCATCTTCCTCTAGGGTTCCACTATCTTTCCCAAGATCGAGAAAACTCTCTATTTCTTCTTCTGTTACTTTAATAGCAACATTTTTTCCAGTAAATGTTTTTATCAGATGCTCCAACACAAAAATAACTGGGAAAAATACAACCATTAAAAATTTATATGGATAGGCTACCCAAAGACTTATTTTTTCTGCATTTTTTGCTGCAAAGCTCTTCGGAACTATTTCTCAAAAAATCAAAATGAGTAAGGTAATGACACCCGTTGCGATACCTACGGCAAGAGATTGTTCCATCCCAGAACTCTTCGCTAACTCAATAGAGATTTGCGTCGCAAGAGCAGCAGCATAGACATTTACAAGATTATTCCCAACAAGAATAGTAATAAGAAGTTTATCAGTATTTTTTTTGATACCAGCAAGAGCTTTGGCACCAAATCTCTTTTGTCGAACGAGTGAATCTATCTTATGAGATGGAAGACTCATAAGAGCTATCTCTGTTCCAGAAAAAAATCATGAAAAAATAAAAAGTACAAGAAATACGAGGTATAACCAGGGGTCCATACGATATAAATAATAAAAATATAAATATAACAGTCATTATATAGACTTCTCTTCTTTGTAAAGGTTTTATTTGAGTCCAAATATCTCATATTGATTTCCTATGAGTTTTCCCTCATCATCAATGAGCATATGGCTTCCAAGAAACGAAAGAATAGAGGGATCATCATCCTGAATTGCTGTGAGATATATCCCACTTCCTGTAATAGCTTCTTCACCTCGAATACGATATAGGAGTGACCCCGTTCCTGTGTTTTCTATAAAAATAGCGTAGTCATTATTTACAAAATTAAAATTGTACTCATTCCCCGTGAGTGTGTAGCTCAAAGAAAGATCATCCTGCAAATATCCAATACCAGCTGATTGACCTGTTCCGGTAAGATGTTCTTCTATAACAAGCTCATTACTCAACTCATACTGTGTCTCGTCTATTCTATATAACATCATACGAAATCACTTATTGATATCTAAATACAATCTTCATGAAGTAATATCTCAAATTTTTTTATAAACTCCATCCGTATTATGGGGATTAGCATCTATATAGTCTTGCATTTCTCGGTTTGACCAAAAAATATTATAAAGACCAGCTCCATCGGTAATATATCCATAGTTTAGGAGTCGCGCATCGGCATCATCATCTATATAGTCATCTGGATAAAGAGTAGCTCCAGTCGAAGATATAGAATAATTATCACTATCAAAATCATCATCTATAAGATCTGGAACAAGTGGGTAAGAAGCATTAATATCAAGAAAGGTAGCATCTGGATCAGGAAAAGTACCTGTTCTTTGGGCAGTTCCAACTGAAATTTGTGTCCCAAAATACTGAGCATATTGAAGGTCTGTAAAACCTGAATTAAAATAA
>UPTN01001238.1_pt1 | contig 11554 bp, 10 predicted proteins | sample 2160111 | NCBI WGS metagenome assembly UPTN01 (sample SAMN06265058, study PRJEB28932) | marine metagenome | isolation source: Columbia River Estuary | place: USA:Columbia River Estuary, USA | collected 2014-05-05 | reverse complement strand
ACAGCGAACGTTTATACGGTCGCTATTGGGGGGCTCTGCGGGATATTTCCTGCCTCCATTTTGAAACCTGTTTTTACCAGGGTATCGAGTTTTGTATCGACAGGGGCTTAAAGGAGTTTGACCCCGGCGCGCAGGGCGAGCACAAGTTGATGCGCGGTTTTGAACCTGTCAAGAGCGCGTCCTATCACTGGATAGCCGACGAGCGCTTCCGTGCGGCCATCGCCGATTTCCTCGGTCAGGAAAAACGCAGCACCGATACTTATCAACAACATGCCAAAACCTACCTGCCATACAGAAAAACGGACGCCGGGGAAAAAGGCTTGCCAGCACTGGATAAAACGAAAACAGGCAAGTAAAAAGATCAACCGGGCAGGTTGGTACTAAATTTGTATTATCGGGGTTGGAATTAATGCCGACGGCGGCGCTCTGAAAACCTGCGTGTCGAGGTAAAAGTCATCATCACTCTGCTCATCTTCAGGCCACCACCCCGGTACTCCCGCAAGCGGTAAAGGCGTGAGGCTGGCTGGTCGAGTCAGAAGATGCCCGTTGAGCATGCCGGTTGATATTTCCGTGTCGAGCACGCGCAGCAGTTCGGGTCTGGGTGTGTTCATCAAACCGGTGCTTACTTGAATGAGCAAGGCCTTGGCGGTCATGGATTTGTAGGGCGTCAGATATTTCTCAAGCATGGCGTGGCCGCAAACAGACAGGGCCACCGAGGTGCTGAATTCCGGCGTTTGAAATGCCCGCAGCCAGTGTCGCCGTGCCAATGCGTCGAGAAAGTCTGGCTGGTCTGAGATCACCATGACACCGCACTCGTCAAACAGGGTCAGGGCATCGCGCAGGCAGCCCCTTTTACCACCGGCCTGTAACGGGCCGGCACGGTGGTGCAGGGCGTTCATGGCCACCTTGATACGTGGATAGCGCATCCAGACGAGGGCATTAAAGAGGTCGTGCCAGTTATCCGGACGGGTACTGACCTGACCGGTGGTGTAAATACGATGTTCGTAACCGTCATCGATCAACTGGCTACTGGGCACAAACCGGATGGCGTGTCCGCTGGCGGAACTTAGTCCTTCGGGCAACAGGGCATTGAGTTGTTCGCAGGACGGGAGACCCCGGCCTGCAAGGTGTTGCAGAAAAGGCAGGTAATCCTGCCAGTACGGCTGACTGGTTTCAAATAGTGTGCTTGATAGCCTCACCAAGAATTTCCAACGCAGTCTGGTTGCAGGGCGGCAGCTCCGCATCGCTTTGCTTGATGGGCGTGACGCGGTCACCCCAGCGGATGACACCGGCCGCGCGTGTCAGACCGGCACCAAAGGCCGCGAGTAAGATACGTTCGCCGGGTTTGATGCGGCCAGCCTCGAGAGCCTCTACCAGGGCAACGGGAATGGTTGCGGCAGAAGTATTGCCATACTTTTCAATATTGACCTCGACCTTTGACATATCGACTTTCAAATACTTTGCGAGGGACTCGATGATACGCAGGTTGGCCTGATGCGGAATGACCCGGTCGATATCTTCAACCGTTAGTCCCAGTTCATCCAGCACGATATTGGTTTCGCGGGCCATGCCCTTGACCGCACGGCGGAAGATTTCCCTGCCGTCGAAGTGGTGCTCGAAGGAATCGTAGCCTTCTGCAAAGCGGTCGTTGGCGGTTCCGAAGTTTGGCAGGTGCAGGGCATCAGCGGCATCGCCCTCGCAGCCAAGGTGAGAAAACAGCAGTCCGGCTTCTTGCTCGGATGGCTCCAGCACCACGGCGCCGGCACTGTCACCGAACAATACGGCGGTATCGCGCACGGAAAAGTTCAGAAAAAACGTGACACGTTCTGTGCCGACCACAACGGCTTTTTTGTACGCGCCCGAGCGCATCATTGCGGTGGCCACCGACAGGCTGTAAACAAAACCACTGCAACCCGCGTTGAGGTCGAATACCGCCGCATTGGCTGCGCCGATTTTACGCTGTACATGGGCGGCAGTACTTGGGATCACCGTGTCGGGTGTGCAGGTGGCGATGATGAGCAGATCAACGTCTTCAACGTCAATGCCCGCGGCGGCGATAGCGCGTTGCGCTGCCACTGCAGCCAGATCGCTGCTCGGAACGTGGGAAACCCTGCGCTCTTGAATGCCGCTGCGCGATCTGATCCATTCATCGGAAGTGTCGATCACAGTGGCCAGGTCATCATTGGTCAGTATGGCCGGTGGCAAGCATTTGCCCCAGCCTGTAATTGCAGCATATTCAGCCATGATTTTTTATTGTCCTGAAAGGTATTAATTGTGAGACTAGCAGCGAAAATTGGAAAACTCAATGACCTGACGCATATTGCGGTAGGGCACCAAATATAACGTCGCATTTTCGCAGGGCTGGATTTGCCAGTGCAATAAAACAATCAAAAAGGGCAGTTATTTTCATCAGGGCTTGCCCATCGCCTGCGCTTGTTGCACTCTGCCTTTTTGCACAGCTTTGACGGCCGCGACAGATGATTAATCAACTACCCTTGGAAGTTCGTTTTTTGAAACGCTTTTCACGTGAACTGCACGCGGCTGGTGTGCCTGCGCATCAGTTTGAACGCATGATGACGGAGCTGGCCGACAAGCTTGGGTTTAATTGTCAGGTGCTCTCCAGCCCGACATCGATATTTTTGTCGTTCCATTACCAGGACGATGAAGATCATCAACGGCCGATTCCGATGCAGCTTGAACGCATGAACCCACCTGAGATCAACCTGGGCAACTCGGCCGATCTGTATCGGCTGGGTAATGATCTTCTCGATGACCAAACCAGCGTTGAAAAAGCGTACGCGGTATTGCGCGACTGGCAGCCGGCACAGCGTTATCCGTTGTGGCTGCAAATTATTTGTTGGGGCCTCACCGGCGGCGCTGTGGCAGTGATATTGAGTGCGAGTTGGGCGGGTATAGCGACGGCCGCGCTGACCTGCGCACTGGTGGGTGTGCTTGTTACGCAGGCTGGCGATACCCTGCGTCAAGGCGGGCTGGAAGCCATCGCTGCCTTAATGAGCACATTTCTCGTATTTGCGCTCAACAGGGTGGTGCCCGGGCTTGATGTGTTCGTGGTGATCATGTCCAGTCTGATCGTTTTGATTCCCGGTCTGGGTTTGACCATTGCGGTGAGTGAGCTTGCAACCGACCACCTGGCATCGGGTTCCGCGCGCCTGGCGGGCGCACTGGCCACCTTGCTCAAGTTGTCACTGGGTGTGCTGATTGGCACGGTGGTGGCGGGCTGGCTTGGCTGGTCGGAAGAGGTCACGGTGTTGGCGCCGCTGGCCGCGCCGCCAGAATGGTTTCGCTGGCCGGCGGTGCTGGCCGCGGCTTTCAGTTTTGCCGTGCTTTTTTCAGCACGCAGGGAAGATTTTCATATCGCCATGTTTGCAGCGATCATCAGTTACGTCATCAGCCGTGCCGGGGTTGCCGCGGGGGGGCTCGAGTTTGGCGTGCTGCTTGCTTCGATGTCTATCGCAATTCTGGCAAATCTTTATGGCCGTTTCTCTAAGCAGACGGGCGCGTTGATCAGGGTTCCCGGTGTCATATTGCTGGTTCCGGGTACCATCGGTTATCACGGTGCGACGGCCTTGTTGCTCGATGGCGGTGCGGACCTTAGCGATACGGTGTTACTGGCACTGCGCTTATTGATCGCACTGGTCGGCGGGTTGCTGTTCGGCAATACACTGTTACCGCCAAGAAAAGGCCATTGATAATCGTCAGGCAGGTGCCGTGGTGTCGTTTTGCGGGCGGTCGTAAAGCGGGTTGACGAACGGTATCAGCGCCATGACAAGGGCTTCGATATAAACCTGTTCGCGTGTGTATAGTCCATTGGTCAGCAGGCCAAAAGCGCCCCCTTGCTGCTTGCTATTGATGGTTGAAAATACCCGGTCATTCGCCTCGCCCAGTTCAAGTCCCTGGTCCAGCAGCAATTTGACTGCCGCCGGTAACGGCAGGGTCACTGTACGGGCGTCTGAGATACGCGTGTCCTTGCCCAGCGCAGCCATCCACGCAAAGGCCATCAATTGGCCGTCCATATTCTCGATGCCGCCCTCCAGACCTATCCAGAAATCCGCCTGGCGGTGGGTCACTGCGGCATTTTGCGCACGATTTCGCGCGCCGCGCCGTGTTTCTTCATCGGAGCGAGGCTGGTCACTGACATCGGAGGCAGCGCTACAAGCAAGGAACTCAATATCCTGATCTGGAAACTGCAACGCAAAGGCTTTTTCAACCGCGCGAATTTTGACGGGATTATGAGAGGCGATGACAACGAGCGTTTTTTTCTTGTTCATAGCAATGGTTCAATCCACCGGTGAGTCTGTGTTGATTGCGCGTTGTTTAACAAGCGCCGCAGCAGTGAATATACACCAACCCATTTTGCCTTGCCCGCGCGCAACAAACGGGTTCCCGGCGCAAAGAAAAGTCATGTCTTAGCGGCGCGGCAATGATCTTGATTTGTTTTGTCCCGAGCCTTATTTGTATTAGAGGAAGTTAATGTACACGCCGGACAGTATCCGGGTCAGATACAGGGTAAAAATATGAATTCAGCAAAACAGGTGGTATGCCCCGGTTGCATCGCGGTTAACCGTATTCCTGCCGCACGCTTGAACGACAATCCCAAATGCGGCAAGTGCGGCAAGGCCATATTTGCGTCGAAGCCGGTTGAACTGACCTCGGCAAATTTTGACAAGCACATTGCCAGCAGCGGAATACCGGTGCTGGTGGATTTCTGGGCGCCCTGGTGTGGCCCCTGCAAAATGATGGCGCCGTCTTTTGAAAAAGCGGCAGCGGCGCTGGAACCCAATGTCCGTCTCGGCAAGCTCAATACTGAAGATGAACAGCAAATCGGCGCGAAATACGATATCCGCAGTATTCCCACGCTGGTTCTTTTCAAGGATGGCAGGGAGGTAGCACGTCAATCTGGTGCCATGATGGGTGGACAGATTGAACAGTGGGTGAAAAGCCAGTTGCTAAAACCGGCCTGAACCCGCCCATTGACCCTTTATGCCGGGCTGGCATTCCCATTAAATTGAACCTTTGTTCCAGTGGCGGTATCGGCGTGGGTTACACTCCCGAAAAGCGTTGATTTGATGTCGAAGGGAGTGCGTTGCTATGACAGTTAGGCAAGGATTCATCATTTTAAGCCTGGCGTTGCTGGTGCTGGTGGCGCTGTGGTCCGTCTACTGGCCGCTAGCGCTGTGGTTATTGATCCCTGTTTTAATTTTTATAGCGCTGGGTGTTTACGACATGCTGCAGCGCCGCCATACCATTTTGCGGCTATACCCGATCATCGGCCACCTGCGGTTCCTGTTCGAGTCTGTACGCAGGGAAATTCAACAGTATTTTGTAGAGTCTGACACCAACGGCAAACCCATTAGCCGCGAGTTCCGCGCGCTGGTTTATCAACGCGCCAAGGGCGATACGGATACCCGTCCATTTGGAACAATTTTTGACGTTTACCGCGATGGCTGCGAATGGATCAATCATTCGCTGGCGCCTAAAGCCATTGTTGAACACAACCCGCGCATCCTGTTTGGTGAAGACACCTGCGCACAGCCTTACGCGGCCTCGCCGTTGAATATCTCTGCCATGAGTTATGGCTCATTAAGCAAGACGGCCATCATGGCGCTTAACAAGGGTGCCCAAATGGGCGGCTTTGCGCACAACACGGGGGAGGGTGGATTAAGCCCTTATCACCTGGAGTATGGTGCCGACGTTATCTGGCAAATTGGTACGGGCTATTTTGGTTGCCGCAACGCCAACGGCGGCTTTGATGCTGACAAGTTCAAACAGGGATCCACCCTGCCGGCAGTCAGGATGATAGAGATCAAGTTATCGCAGGGTGCCAAGCCCGGTCATGGCGGCATCCTGCCTGCGGCCAAGCTGACCGAGGAAATTGCTGCCATTCGTCAGGTTTCCATGGGCCGGGATGTCGTGTCTCCGGCAGCCCACAGCGCCTTTGATTCACCGGCCGGTTTACTGCGGTTTGTTGTTCAACTGCGCGAACTCTCAGGCGGCAAGCCGGTTGGCTTCAAGCTGTGTATCGGTGCCGAACACGAGTTTTTCGGTATCTGCAAAGCCATGCTTGAGACCGGTATTACGCCCGATTTTATAACCATCGATGGCTCAGAAGGCGGCACCGGTGCGGCGCCGATTGAGCTGACCAATTCAGTCGGTACACCGTTGCGGGACGGCCTGGTATTTGTGGACCGGGCGCTCAAAGGTATTGGTCTGCGGCACAAGGTACGCCTGATCGCAGCGGGCAAGGCCATTTCGGCTTTTCACGTCATCAGGCTGTTGGCGCTGGGTGCTGATACTGTCAATGTTGCCCGCGCCATGATGTTCGCGCTGGGCTGTATTCAATCGCGCAGTTGCAACACGGATAAATGTCCGACCGGTATTGCCACGCAGGACCCGGCACGCTACAAGGCGCTGGATGTTGACCTGAAAGGACAACGCGTGGCCAATTACCACAAGGCGATGATTGAGAATATGCTGGAGTTGCTGGCCGCTGCAGGTATTACAAGCCTGCAAGACTTGCAGCCCTGTCATATCCATCATCGCGTCGGGGGTACGGTGGTAAAAAATTACGACGAGTTGTTCCCGCCGGTTGCAGACGGGTGTCTGTTGGATGAGGCCGCGGTACCGGCCAACTGGAAAGACGCCTGGACGCGGGCTGACGCCAACGCCTGGTAAAGTCGGGCGGTGTTACGGTCCAGGCCGTACCGGGGTGCTGGCTGCGCGCTGGTTTTGACTATTGATGTTCGTATTCGTATTCGAACAGTTCAATTTCCGCGGCCCAGTGTTTTGCTACCTTTTGCATAGTGGCTTCATCGTAATACGCCTGGTAAGGCTTGCGGGCAATGACCTTCTTGAAGGGCAAGGTCTGGTGAGTTATGCCGATGCGCTGACAGACCGTTTGCCAGTCTGCGTCCAAATTTTCAAGTTTGCCAATAAAGTCCATCAACAAGCGACCCTTGCGGTCGGTCACCATGTTAAGTTGATAGGCATCCCTGCGCGGAATTTGCATGTCGATAAACTCATCAAAACTGTTCAGCGCCATGACCCGCTTGTGGCGTCCATGCTGAGGTCGGTTGAGCAGAAATTCATATTCGGAAACCAGTCGTTCCCACGGATTGCGCACGAAGACAAACTTGAAATATTTTTCGAATAATTCAGCGGGCATACGCTGTCTGGCAGTGAGAATATTGTCGTGGGCACGGAACACATAGTGGTGGTAATTCCACTCGAGCCTGGCCCTGCTTTTGATATGGGCCAGTCTGTCTGCCGGTCTCGGAATACACAGCGGTCGCAGTATGGTTCGCATGCTGGTGCTGGCCACTTTGCGCATCCGCAGAAAAATAAATTGGTGGCTGTCGGAAATCAGCATCGGTTCATTTGTTTTAACTGCTCGCTTGTCGCGGTTGATTTTGACGGTATTATGCGCGTACCACAATGTTTGAAAAATATTTGGCGCGTTTTAACCCGACACACTGATCAACTGGCTGGTTCATGAGTATTCAACACGTGTTATCCATTCCATTGTTTGCTTTCATGCTGCTGGCTGGTGCCTGTACAACAGCGATAAAAGACAGTGGCGAGACGCCCACGGCTTTACCCTGTTACATCGTGTATAACGCTGGCAGCAGCGGCACCCGACTTTTTATTTACCGGCAAACGGCAGCCGGGTGGGTCACCCATCGTGGGCCGCAGACAGGTGCGTTGGCCGACCCTGTGAGGGCTATCAGGGGACAGACCATGGCCGATGCCGCGGATGTCGTGGGTCGTATCGTAAATTCGCTTGAAGGCATGCGCCAGGATGGCCCGGCGAACAAAAACGGTGCGCCTGCTTGGCCAGCGTTCGACTGGCTTGATCAATGCGATATCAAGGCCGCCGCGGTTTACGCAACCGCCGGCATGCGACTGGCAGAAGAGCTTGACCCGGCGGCCAGCGAGCTACTCTGGCAACTGTTGAATGATCGCCTCAGCAGCACGCTGGGCATGGATGTCACAACCCGTACCATTAGCGGTTATGAAGAGGGATTGTTTGCCTGGCTGGCGATAGGCGAGGGACGGGAAGACAATAATTTCGGCATTGCCGAAATGGGTGGCGCCTCGGTTCAGATTACCTTTCCGTGTGAAGACTGTGAGGGTGCCAAGCCGGTGCGCGCGGGCGCTCATAACGTGGCGCTGTACAGCGATTCATTCCTTGGCTGGGGTCAGGATGAAGCATGGAAAAAATTTCGACCTTTGCCCGCTTGCGCGCGTGGTGCGGGTCGACTTAACCCACAGTGGCAGGCAACTGATTGCCAGGCAGGCATGATGCTGGAGTCGGATGCCGTGGACAGCATCGAGGCCCGCGTAGCCAACAGGCCCGGCCTGCACTGGTACCTTAGCGGTGCATTTCGTTATATGAGAGAGACCGATATTGAACAGTTCTGCCGCCAGGGCATCGACAGCGGCTTTCAGCCGGAAACGTCATGTTTTCGGGCCATCTACTTGCAAAAGGTGTTAAGTCGCTTGGGTTTGCCAGACGGCGCGGAGCAAAGCGCGGTGGACTGGACATTGGGCGCCGTGCTGTGCACGGCTACCCGGTGTCGCGAGGTTCAATAATCAATTTTTGTGTTTAGCGGTCTTTGGGTAGTTGCACGTTGCCCGCGATATCGTTGGATCGAATGCTTCCGCTGCCGTCACTCAAAACCTTAAAATCACCGCCGACGTCAGTGACGTTGATATCGCCTGAAGAATCGTTCTCAATGACCACATGGCTGGTCACACGGGCAACCCGTATGTCGCCGGAACTGTCCTGTTCTACCAGCACCATGCCTGTAATGTCTTCGATTCTGATGTCTCCCGAACTGTCTGCTGTAATGGTGAGGTCACCTTGCAGTTGTTCAATTTCAATATCGCCGGATGAGTCGCGGATGCTCACAGGACCGTGGCCGTTTTTCACTTCGATATCGCCTGAACTGTCAGCAATTTGCACGGCCCCAATGTCCCGCAGGTATATATCGCCGCTGCTGTCCCTGATGTCTATTGCCAGGTTCTGCGGTACTTCGATACGTAAATCAAGCGCAGCGTAATTGTTCATGCCGAACAGCGACCACGAGCCACTGGTTTTGGGTAGGTTCACGTCGATCTGCGCGCGGTTCGCTGACGAGGTACTGATGCTGGACTGGTCCAGCCACTTTTCTTGTGACGCACAGACTCTGCCATGGATCACGGCCTCGCTGGTTCCTGCGACACCGGTCACCTCCAGATTACCCGCGGCAGCAGAAATGGCCAGCACTTCGCTGTCGGATAAATCGAGGACCAGATCAATATCTTTCTCAAACTTACAACCGTTGGCCAAAGCCTCGGTGCTGAATTGATAGGTCAGCAGGCAGACGAGTAAAACGCTCCAGAACCGGATAGGAAAAGCCAGGGAATTTCTCATTATTTGTACTCCTGATATTCAAAAGTGCTACACCTTTTTTCAATGCAATAATGAAGCCAAAGTCGTCCACATTTTCAAAAGGTAGCTATATTATTAAGCGCTCAGTACCTCTGACGTGATGACGGCGGTAATGGTTACATCGCTATGGGGTGTGGGAAGTGGCTTTAGTCGGCGAATTTCGCCATTGATGGGGCAGGTTCAGCCATCTATAAGAACAGGCATGGTCAATACCCCTGGTCGACAAGGGATTGATTGGGGTACTGACATTTGGAAGTTTTTCGCTGCAGGGTTAATAAAATATTGTCAGGTCCTGATGCAGGCAGCTGATTTCGGCAGGCGATTTTCCGAAAAACTCGCCATCCGGTCCCAACAGCATGCCTTGTGGCGATTGAATGTTGATGCGGGCCGCCTTGAATGTGGAAACTTCTTCGTAGTCTACGTGCCGGCCGGAATAAATAGTTGGGAACAACTTGAGTAGTCGGCTACGCGGCAGGTCTTTTAACAACGTTACATCGAGAAGTCCGTCATCGATGACGGCATCAGGGGCAATCATGAAGTGCGTGCCGGTGTATTGCGTGTTGGATATGGTGATAAAAACATTATCAGTACGGATGGTTTTGCCGTCGATATCCACGACCAGCGGATAACTCTTTAATTTCAACACCTGCCATAGTGTCGCCAGGGTGTAGGCGGTGTTACCCAAAAATTTCAATTTGAGGGCGGAAAGACCGGCATCGACCGAAAAACCCATACCCACGATATTGAGAAAGTAATACGACTTTTCCGCAGACTTTACATGACCCACATCCACCTGGCGGGTATGCCCGCGACCCAGTAGTTCAATGGCCTCGGACCATGCACCCGGTTGCAGATTCAATTCACGGGCGAAAGCGTTACCGGTGCCAATGGGCAGAATTCCGAGGGGAATCCGCGCGGCCTTAGGATGCTCATACAGGCCGTTGAGCACTTCAAACACGGTGCCGTCACCGCCCGCGGCAACCAGACCATCAAAAGCGGACAGGTCGGCATCTGCCGCTAATTTACTTCCATGCCCTGGGTGCGTGGTGGGTTTGAAGGTGGTTTGAATGCCGAGGTTTGCAAATTTAGCCTCGATTTCTTTCAACTTGCTAACCGAGCGACCGTGCGCGGCGTTGGGATTAAAAATAATTAAGAGCTTCAAAAGAGTCAACTTCCATGTTTCGAGCCCCGGTGCGGGCGAAGGTCATTCTATTGCACTTGGATTTTGTTTGGTATCCTTGAACCCTTAAACTGTGTGACTTCGGCAAGAAGAGATCAATATGGCGGTAATGAAGGCGAAGTTCAGTCGTAAATTGCATGCAGCGTTTGGTGCAATGCTTGCTATTACGCTGGCGCTTGCCTGGTATTTCTATGACACCGTGCAATGGTTTGATCACGACGTGCGGCGCATTACCATCGCTAACACCTTGCTGAATGAACACCAGGCCCTTTCTGCGCAGGCCGGGCAGAAGTTCGACCTGATTGAAGAGGCGGTCAACGCTGGCGCGATCAAGGATATGCCACGCTGGCACGAAAACATCCGTTTACTGCGAAGTGCCATCATTGGCATCCGGCAGGCACTGGTCGATGAAAACTCATTACGCGGTCTTGATGTTGAAACGGATGAGCTGAAAGTCCTGCACGAGATGGAGGTCTTGGTTGAGACGATCATCAACTCCGGCGAAGTTGTCAGACAGGCGCTTGAAGAACTGCGTTTGGTGGATGCCCGTATCGAAATGGAAGGGCTTAAAAGCAGCGGAAAAGTACAAATATTAAATGAAGTAATGAGCGAAACCCTCGCGGCCAGACGCAAGGAATTGAGCGACGCAAACACCGAGACCATCTCGCTGGCGCACTACATTACCGGCGTATTGCCGCTATTCATGCTCACGTTGGTGGGTGTTACAGCCATTATTGCCTGGCTGTTTTCACGTAGTCTGACGCGTTCCGTCAACGTTCTGTACCATGGTGCACAGGCCTTTACGAGTGACGATTTAAACCACCGCATCCCTGAGCTACAGGAAAAAGAGTTTTCGCGGCTCGGCAAGGCGTTTAACGCCATGGCGCGACAATTGGCCGATCACCGTACCAGTATGCGCGATT
>UPTN01001237.1_pt1 | contig 11557 bp, 9 predicted proteins | sample 2160111 | NCBI WGS metagenome assembly UPTN01 (sample SAMN06265058, study PRJEB28932) | marine metagenome | isolation source: Columbia River Estuary | place: USA:Columbia River Estuary, USA | collected 2014-05-05 | reverse complement strand
CACACATGGTGTTTCTAATAGATTGAGAGGATCTGGAGAAGGTTCTTATAATTTAGACGCTAGTAAAAGTGCTATGTGGCTAGAGCGTACAAGAGCATTTCCTAAAAACATAGAGTTTGATGTTTTGTTAACCTTTAAAGGTAATCCAACTGGACGCAATTTGAGAAGTGTTACACCAACAGGTTCATTGGTAACAGTAAATCAGCACCATTCATTTATTGAATTACCAGATAATAATTATGAACCGCGTGTTTTTGATGTTAGAAGTGGTGCAATCTCGATGTCTTATATGGATTATGCAACACCAGTTCAAGAACAAATTAGAAAGCGATTTGTTGTTCGCCATAGATTAGAAAAGAAAAATCCGGGAGCAGCTAAAAGTGAAGTTGTTGAACCAATAATTTATTATTTAGATAACGGAACACCAGAACCAATTCGTTCTGCACTGTTAGATGGGGCTAAATGGTGGAATCAAGCGTATGAAGCTGTTGGTTTTATTAATGGTTTTCAAGTAAAAATGTTGCCTGATGATGCTGATCCTTTAGATTGTAGATATAATGTGATTCAATGGGTTCATCGTTCTACTCGAGGATGGAGTTATGGAAGTAGTGTTACAGATCCTAGAACTGGGGAAATTATAAAGGGGCATGTAAGTTTAGGTAGCTTGCGAGTCCGTCAAGATTTCTTAATTGCTCAAGCGTTAATGAATAAACCTTTTGCAGAACGTGATGATAATTATCAGCCAATGTTAGATATGGCTTTGGCAAGAATCAGACAATTAAGTGCTCATGAAGTTGGTCACACAATCGGTTTTGCACATAATTTTGCAGCAAGTACAAATGGAAGATCTTCAGTCATGGATTATCCTCATCCAACAATTACACTTAATAATGGAGAAGTAGATTTAAGTAATGCTTATGCAGTAGGTATTGGAGATTGGGACAAAGTAACCGTTGCTTATAGTTATGCGGAGTTTGATAAGGGAGCTAATGAAACTGCCGAACTAAATAAAATTTTAAATAAAGCAAAAAATGACGGACTTCGTTTTATTACAGATAGCGATGCCAGAGCACAAGGTGGGGCACATGCCTTAGCTCACCTTTGGGATAATGGTAAAACTGCTTCTGGTGAATTGAATAATGTTTTAGCTGTTAGAAAAAAAGCAATAGATAATTTTTCAGTTGATAATATAAGAACAAACGAACCGTATTCAGTATTAGAAGATGTTTTTGTGCCATTATATTTTTTCCATCGGTATCAAGCTGAAGCAGCGGCCAAAGTAGTTGGTGGTTTAGATTATAATTACGCTGTTAAGGGAGATAATCAATTAACGGTTAAAACAGTCGACGTGTCTTCTCAAAAAGAAGCGTTGAGTGCTTTAATAAAAACAATTGATGCCAATACCTTAGCAATTCCTAAGAATAAGTTAGAGTTGTTTCCTCCGCGTGCTTTTGGCTATAGGAAGACAAGAGAATCCTTTAAAGGTAAAACCGGAGTGGCTTTTGATCCTTTAAGTGCGGCATCTACAGCTAGTGACATGACATTGAGTTTATTATTACATCCTCAACGCGCTAATAGAATGATTCAACAAAAAAGTTTGAATGCTAATCAATTAGGTTTGGATGACATGTTAAATACAATAATTGACAATACATTTAAGAAAAATCATGACGATTCTTACTTAAATGAAGTACAACAAATGGTTAATTTAAATGTTTTAAAATATATTATGAATCTTGCAATAAGTGATGAGTCATTTTTTCAAGTTAAGGCGTTGGCTAATGCAGCAATAAGAGATATAGTATTAACCTCGTTCAGTCTGGATGCTTATAAAATGCAATATAATTTATTGATTCAGCAATATTCAGATAACCCAACAGATTTTAAACTGCCATCATCTCCCGGAATTCCAGATGGATCTCCAATTGGTAGTGATATTTGTAATTACAACCCTAATTAATATATGATTATAGATTTAAGAAGCGATACAGTTACCAAACCTTCAAAAGGCATGTTGGATGCTATGCTATCTGCTCAAGTTGGTGATGATGTTTATAAGGAAGACCCAACGGTTAATGCATTAGAGGAAAGAATAGCGGCCATGTTTGGAAAGAAAACAGCTTTGTTTTTTCCTACTGGAAGTATGGCGAATCAAGCAGCAATAAAACTACATACCAATCCTGGAGAACAGGTTATTTGTGATAAATATGCACACGTGTTTAATTATGAAGGCGGAGGGGCATCTTTTAATAGCGGTGTGTCTTGCAAGTTAATTGATGGACATAGAGGTATGTTTAGAGCAGATCAAGTTGAAAGCTCAATAAATCCTCCAGATTTTTATCACAGTCCATTAACCAGTTTAGTTGCTGTTGAAAACACTACGAATAAAGGAGGAGGAGCATGTTGGGATTTTGAAGAAATAAAAAAGATAAGAACGGTTTGTAATGAGCATAATTTAGGCTATCACTTAGATGGTGCACGATTATGGAATGCGTTAGTTTCTAAAAACGAAACAGCAAAACAATATGGAGAGGAGTTTGATACCATTTCAGTATGTTTAAGTAAAGGATTAGGTTGTCCAATTGGGTCTGTGTTGGTCGGTGATGAAGAATTAATGAAAGGTGCTATTAGAATCAGAAAGATTTTTGGAGGAGGCATGCGACAAGTCGGTTATTTGGCGGCGGCTGGACTATATGCATTAGATAATAACGTTGAACGATTAGCTGAAGATCATAAAAAAGCGAAAGAAATAGGAAAAGTGCTGAGTACTTTATCTCAAATAAAACTTGTTGAGCCTATCGAAACTAATATCATCATTTTTGAATTGAATTCAAATGTAAGCGAAACAGAATTTGTTCAGCAATTAGCACATAATAATGTTCATATTATAGGAATGGGAGGAGGAAAGCTACGCATGGTAACGCATTTAGATTATACGGATGTTATGCATGATAAACTCCTTTCAATTTTAAGTAATTTAGGTCTTTAGCATACTTTTACTAAGTTTCGTGTCAGAACCTAAACGATAATTAAGTTTATGCGAAAAGGAGTCTATATCGTTTTTGTTTTAGGATTATTATTTAATTGTAATAATAGTGATAAGCAGTATGTATGGCTGACTAAAAATGTAACTGCTACGGCTTACAATTCTTTAGCTTATCAAACGAGTGCACAACCTAATATCACAGCTTTTGGTGATTCATTAAAACCAGGAATGAAATGTATAGCAGTGTCTAGAGATCTTCTAACATTAGGCTTGAAGCATAATACATTAGTAACGATCAATGGGCTAGAAGGTGTTTATCTTGTTAAAGATAAAATGAATAAACGTTGGAAAAACCGTATTGATATTTATATGGGAAACGACATAAAAGCTGCTAAAATCTGGGGACGTAAAAAACTTCAAATAAAATATAGGCTTGAAGTGAATGATTCTATTTAAACATATCCATTCCTGGGATATTCGGCATGCCTTCCTTGGCAACAGCTGCAACTTCAGTTTCGTGCACATTACCTGCTTTTTCAATTGCTTTATTAAGAGTTAGTATCAAATAATCTTCTAATTGCTCTTTGTCTAGAAGTAGTTTCTCATCAATCTCAATAGATTTTATAGCTCTGTTTCCAGTAAGGGTTACCTTTAATAAGTTATCTGAACTTGATTCATCTATATAAACTGAATTTAAACGCTGTTTTGTAGCCTCTACTTTGGCCTTAGTTTCTTCAAGTTTCCCCATCATTCCTTTTAAATCTCCGAACATAATTTTATAGTTTTTAGTTATTGATGCAAAACTATTTAATTTTTCTATTTTTGAACGCTTAATAAAGTTTAAATCTTTACTTCTTGAAAAAAAACATAGTTCCTCCAATCGCAAAAAAAATTCCAAAAGAATTAATAGCGCATAATGATCGTCGAATTGATAATTATTTTTGGCTAAATGATAGAGAAAATCCTGAAGTCATTAATTATTTGGAGCAAGAAAATACGTATTCTGATCATCTATTAAAACATACAGAGCAGTTTCAAAAAGATTTGTTTGAAGAAATGAAGTCACGTATCAAAGAAGATGATGAGTCTGTACCATATAAATACAATGGTTATTGGTACATAGTGAAATTTGAAAAAGGTAAAGGATATCCAATTTATTTAAGACGTAAAAACACATTGGAAGCACCAGATGAATTGTTGTTTGATTGCAATATAATGGCTGAAGGGCAATCTTTTTTTAAGCTTTCGGGAATAAGTATAAGCCCCGATAATTCAAAAATATCTTATGCAATCGATCTTGTTGGAAGACGAGAATACACCATTCGAATAAAAGATTTAAAAACGAATCAGGTCTTCTCCGAAAGTATTGAGGGGACAACAGGATCATCAACTTGGGCAAATGATAATTACACTTTATTTTATATTTCTAAAAATAAGAAAACCTTACGTTCTGAAAAAATATACAAGCATACTTTAGGAACAACTCCTGATACAGATGTATTAGTATATCATGAAAAAGATGATACGTTTAGCGTTTCAGTATTTAAAACAAAATCAAGGAAGTATATAATTATTGCTAGTTATAGTACGTTAACTAATGAATTTCAAATTCTAGATGCTGATCAACCAGAAGGAGAATTTATAATGTTTCAATCAAGGGTTAGGGGTTTAGAATATAGTATTTCTCATTTTGAAAATTATTTCTATATTCTCACAAATCATGATAATGCTACTAACTTCAAACTCATGAAGACGGGTTTAAAACAAACTAGTCTTGATTTTTGGAAAGAAGTTATTCCACATCGTGAAAATGTAATGCTTGAAGATATTGATATTTTTAAAGAATTTTTAGTTATTAGTGAACGCGAAAATGGATTAAGTAATATCAGAATTAAGCGTTGGGATGATACAGATGATTATTACTTACCTTTTGATAATGAAACATATACTGCATATACTGGAATAAATGTTGATTTTGACACAACTACTTTGCGATATGGCTACAATGCATTAACAACACCATCTTCAGTCATTGATTTTGATATGGTTAATAAAACCAAAGACATTAAAAAAGAGCAAGAAGTTTTAGGTGGCACATTCAATAAAGAAAATTATATATCTGAGCGTATTTGGGCAACGACAGATGATGGTGTGAAAATTCCAATGTCAATAGTACATCATAAAAATACAAAAAAAAGTAGTGAAACTCCTTTGCTAGTTTATGCTTACGGCTCATATGGTTCAACTATTGACCCTTATTTTTCAACCATCCGATTAACCTTGTTAGATCGTGGTTTTATTTATGTGATTGTTCACGTAAGAGGAGGAGAGTATTTAGGTAGGCCATGGTACGAAAAAGGGAAGTTAATGTTAAAGAAAAATACATTTACCGATTTTATTGCCTGTTCGAAGCATTTGGTTGACAATAATTATACATCTCCAAAACACCTATACGCCATGGGAGGAAGTGCAGGAGGCTTACTTATGGGGAGTTTAATAAATATGGCTCCAAATTTATATAATGGAGTAGTAGCTCAAGTACCATTCGTTGATGTCATTACAACAATGCTCGATGATTCAATTCCTTTAACTACAGGAGAGTATGACGAATGGGGGAATCCTAACAATTTGGACTTTTATAATTATATGAAATCCTATTCTCCTTATGATAATGTTAAACAACAGAATATTCCGAATTTACTGGTTACAACAGGTCTTCATGATAGTCAAGTACAGTATTGGGAACCAGCAAAGTGGGTTGCTAAACTCAGAACACATAAACTCAATGAATCGTTACTATTACTTAAAACAAATATGGATGCAGGGCATGGCGGAGCATCTGGTAGATTTGAATCTTTAAAAGAAGATGCTTTGGAATTTGCATTCTTATTGGATTTAGAAGGTATCAAGAGTTAGTTTAAAAAAAATGCTTATTTTTGCCACGTTTTAGTTACATTTTAAATGAATAAGTAACTCATAGATGGTTATATGAAACAAAATAAAGAAGTTTTTGATAATGTATTACAACTTATTGGTAATACACCTCTTATCAAATTAAATACTATAACGTCAGGATTTCAAGGTGAATATTATGCAAAGGTAGAAGCCTTTAATCCAGGACACTCATCAAAAGATAGAATAGCACTTTATATAATTGAAGAAGCAGAACGTAAAGGGATTTTAAGTCCTGGTGATACAATAATTGAAACTACATCAGGTAATACTGGCTTTAGTATTGCTATGGTTAGTATAATTAAAGGGTATAAATGTATATTGGCAGTTAGTTCAAAATCTTCGCCAGATAAGATTGATATGCTAAAAACAATGGGAGCAGAGGTATATGTTTGTCCAGCTCACGTTAGTGCAGATGATCCTCGTTCTTATTATGAAGTAGCTAAACGACTTCATATAGAAAATGAAGGCTCCATATATATAAATCAGTATTTCAATGATTTGAATATTGAAGCACATTACAATTCAACAGGACCTGAAATATGGGAACAGACGGAAGGTGAGATAACACATTTTGTAGCATGTAGCGGAACAGGTGGTACTATTTCAGGAACAGCTAAATTCTTAAAGGAGCAAAATCCAAATATTAAAATAATTGGTGTAGATGCATTTGGTTCTGTATTGAAGAAATTTCATGAGACTAGAAAGTTTGATACTGATGAAATATATCCATATAGGATAGAAGGCTTAGGGAAAAACTTAATACCAACTGCAACGAATTTTGATATTATTGATAAGTTCGTGAAAGTAACAGATGCCGAAAGTGCTCATACAGCTAGAGAGATTGCTAAAACAGAAGGATTGTTTGTTGGGTATACAAGTGGAGCTGTAATGCAAGCGCTTAAGCAATTAGAAGCTGAAGGAGATTTCAAAAAAGGAGATAAAATAGTTGTAATTTTTCCTGATCATGGATCGCGTTATATGAGTAAGATATATAGTGATGAATGGATGGAAAAACAGGGCTTTTTTGATAGTAAAAACGAATCCCTAACTAAGGCGGTGGAGTATATAAAATAATAAAATTCACATTAATAAATCTACAATTTATATCATGTATTAATTGTAGATTTTTTTATGCAATTTGCTAATAAATAATGTAGACAGAATTATTATGTTAAAAAGATTTAATTGCATAATTTTGTCCCCTAACTAAGACTGAATTATTGATGAAGGATTTATTCGATAAAATCTACAAGGATAAAGGACCTTTAGGAAAATGGGCTTCGCAGGCAGAAGGCTATTTTGTGTTTCCTAAACTTGAAGGTGAGATTTCTAATAGAATGAAATTTCAAGGAAAAGAAGTTATTACTTGGAGTATAAATGACTATTTAGGTTTAGCTAACCATCCAGAAGTCCGCAAGGTCGATGCTGAAGCTGCTGAACAATATGGATCTGCTTACCCAATGGGAGCACGTATGATGTCTGGTCATACAGATTTGCATGAACAATTGCAGAATGAGCTAGCAGAATTTGTTAGCAAAGAAGCGTCTTACTTATTAAATTTTGGTTACCAAGGAATGGTATCTACTATCGATGCTTTAGTTTCAAAAGATGATATTATTGTTTATGATGTTGACGCTCATGCTTGTATTATTGATGGTGTACGTCTTCATATGGGAAAACGTTTCACTTACAAGCATAATGATGTAGAGAGCTTAGAAAAGAATCTAGAACGAGCCACTAAAATGGCCGAACATACAGGAGGGGGAATTTTAGTTATTTCTGAAGGAGTGTTTGGAATGCGAGGGGAGCAAGGGCGATTAAAAGAAATAGTTGAACTTAAAAAGAAGTTTAATTTCAGGTTATTTGTTGATGATGCTCATGGTTTTGGAACTTTAGGTAAAACTGGAGCAGGAACAGGAGAAGAGCAAGGTGTTCAAGATGATATTGATGTATATTTTGCCACATTTGCAAAATCTATGGCAAGTACTGGTGCTTTTATTGCTGCAGATCAAGAAATTATTGATTATTTAAAATATAATTTAAGATCACAAATGTTTGCTAAATCGCTTCAAATGCAACTTGTAAAAGGAGCATTAAAGCGATTAGATATGTTGCGTAACATGCCAGAATTAAAGGAAAACTTGTGGACTATTGTTGATGCATTGCAATCTGGTTTAAAAGAGCGTGGATTCGATATTGGTACAACGCAAAGTTGTGTAACCCCTGTGTATTTAAAAGGAAGTATTCCTGAAGCCATGGCGTTGGTGAAAGACTTAAGAGAAAATTATGGAATATTCTGTTCTATAGTTGTTTACCCTGTAATACCTAAAGGATTAATATTACTTAGAATGATACCGACGGGCTCGCATACTTTAACAGATGTTGAAGAAACATTAAATGCCTTTTCTGCAATAAGAGATCGTTTAGAAAATGGTACTTATAAAAGATTATCTGCGGCTGTTGCCGCTGCAATGGGAGAATAAAACCTCTATTGAATGAAATAAAAAAAACCACTCTTTGAGTGGTTTTTTTTAAACGATATCTTTTTTAAATGTACTACGCCGTTTAAAAACTTCAGGTTTAAAGTTTTTCCAAAGCTTATTAATAGCTTCATTGTCATCAAGTTCTGGTCCTCTAACACACATCTCTATGCCTTTCTCTGCAAAGGTCTTATGAAATTCATTAAATATAATAGCTGTAATTCCTTTGTTTTGATATTCTGGCAAAACACCTATTAAATAAAACGTTACAGTTTTACTATTTTTTTTAGCTTTAAGTAAATGAAATATTCCAAAAGGAAATAACTTTCCTTTCATTTTTTGTAAAGCATTGGCATAAGAAGGCGTTACAATTCCAAAACCAACTAATTTATCGTCTTTATCAACAACAAATTTCACGTATTCAGGATTTAAAAACCCAATGAATTTCTTTTTAAAATAATTACGTTGATCCGCTGTGATTTCTACAAAAGATGATAAAACGGCATATGATTTTGAAAACACATCAAACATTTCATCAGTATAGGGTAGGATTTCTTTATTTGATGTAAAATTGATAGGACGTAGTTGGTAACGTTTTTTAACTAATTCTTGTATACGAAAGAAAAATTCTGGCTTAATATTCTCAAATTTCATTTTACTCTCAGAAAATCCTTTACCTACAGAATATCCTAATTGTTTTAGATGATCTACGTAGTATGGATAATTATGCCATGTAATCATGTTGGCAATATGATCATAACCTTCAATTACCACACCAACTTTATCTAAGTTTGAAAAGCCAAGAGGGCCTTCAACATGATCTAGATTGTTTAATTTTCCAATGGTATGAACTTCTTTTAGCAACGCCTTGGTGACTTCTATATCATCAATAACATCAAACCAACCAAAACGCATTTTATTAATCTGTTGCCCTTTTACTTCAAGCCAATTAATAATGGCAGCAACACGACCAACAATTTCATTGTCTTTATAAGCAATAAAAAAACGTGCTTCTGCATCTTTAAAAACAGGATTAATATTTTTATCAAAGGCTTTGAGTTCTTCACTAATAATAGGAGGAACCCAAGATTTTGAATCTTTATAAAGTTTAAAAGGAAATTTTATAAATAGTTTAAGTTCTTTTTTAGTGACTGCTTCTTTTACCGTTATCATAATTTTAATTTAAGCTGTCGCCATCTTCGTCAAAATCATTTCTTTTAGCGTTCTTTTTACCTCTACTTTTTCGCTTTGCTTCGTCTTCAACTGAATTGTTATTATCTATTTCTTTATCTTGATGGAGATCAAAACGATAAGAAGCCCCTAAACTTAAATTAAACACTGAAGGCGTGTCTTTTGTATTTAATGTAATTGCAGTATCTAATTGAAAATCTTTGCTCCATAAATATGCACCACCAAATCTAAACAAATTATCTGCATAGAAATCACTTTGAATCCCTTGAGTTTCTCCAAAAACCACCCATTGTTCATTAATTGATTTTGTAAGCGTTATTAAATATTGAAAATCAGATTGATCACTTCCAATCCGATCTTTTATAAAATTCATAACCATTACCCAACCACCAACAAAATTATGTTGTGTAGCAATCATTATTTTGGGACTGATACCTTCAACTCCCAAAGTAATATAAGGATTTGGTTGAGTATCGAAATTCACTCCAGCATATATTGCTATAGCTGGTATTAGCTCTTTCCATTTAAATTTTCTGTTATCGTGATAACTATATAAATTTGGTTTTTCGTCTTCTGAGTTTTTATATGGATCAAAAACTAAGTATTTAGCTCCGATGGTCAAATATTTAAAGTTTGATCGCGAATTTTCGGATGGAATCGTAGAGCGATTATCAGTAAAGGTATCACTTTGAAAGGTACCTTCTATATTTACTTCTAGTTGCTCAAAGAACAAACCATATCGCGCAGAAAAGTCGGCACCAAAACCTGAAACTTCGTATTTTAATGGTGTGTGTTTTTCTTTAACAATGTAAGGCCCAACTTCAAGCTGAATCACATTAGTCCCTACGGAAAAGGCGCTTTTAGAAAGCCCTGGACGGTTTGAGTTGATAACTTCGGTATATTGGGCAAAGCTAAAAGAAGTTGATAGAATACATGCTATAAGTAGTAATTGGGTTTTTAGATGTTCCATTTTGATTAAGTTATAATTCAAATATATAATTTTATTATTTTTTTATGACCTTTAAACGGTTTTTAAATTGGAAGAATTGTATTTTTGAATAAATATTTTAAGTATGTTGCAATACGCATCACTCGTTGGTTTTGTTAAAACCATTTTCATTATAATGTTGGTGTGGTATGGTATGAAAATTCTTTCTAGATTATTCGCGCCATACTTGGTACGTTATGTGGCCAAAAAAGCTGAACAAAAATTTGGTCAACAATATAACAATCAGCAAAAATCACAGCCTCAAGAGAAAGAAGGTGAGATATCGATTGATAAAATGCCAAACAAAAACACTTCAGGAAATAAAAATGTCGGTGAATATGTAGATTACGAAGAAATTGACTAATTTTCTAAAAATAATTTCACATATCTTTTCATGCAGTTTTCGATTAAAAAATTTTTACCACATATCCTAGTCGTTTTTGGATTTGTCGTGGTCGCATTAGCTTATTTCAGCCCTGTTTTACAAGGAAAGAAAATTTTTCAAAGTGATATCAAACAATATATTGGTATGGCTAAACAGCAGAACGATTTTCGTGAAACTACAGGTGAAGAAACCTATTGGACCAACAGTGCTTTTGGTGGCATGCCAACTTATCAATTAGGAGCTCACTATCCTCATAATTATATAAAAAAACTTGATCATACTTTGCGGTTTTTACCAAGGCCAGCAGATTATTTGTTTCTTTATTTGGCGGGGTTTTATGTATTGTTACTTGTTTTGAAAGTTGATTACAAATTGGCTGCTCTAGGAGCTCTAGCATTTGGATTTTCAACATATCTCATAATAATTCTGGGTGTTGGACATAACAGTAAAGCGCATGCTATTGCGTTTATGCCTTTAGTATTGTCTGGTATATTGCTCACCTTTCAAAAAAAATATATTTATGGTTTTTTGCTCACTGTTGTTGCACTAGGATTAGAGATAAATGCCAATCA
>UPTN01001234.1_pt1 | contig 11562 bp, 7 predicted proteins | sample 2160111 | NCBI WGS metagenome assembly UPTN01 (sample SAMN06265058, study PRJEB28932) | marine metagenome | isolation source: Columbia River Estuary | place: USA:Columbia River Estuary, USA | collected 2014-05-05 | reverse complement strand
CTGAGGCTGCTGAGGCTGCTGAGGCTGCTGAGGCTGCTGAGGCTGCTGAGGCTGCTGAGGCTGCACTTGCGGAACAACAAGCGCAGGTCAACACCCAAACGACTGAAACAGGAACGCAAGACGCAACAACGGCAGAGGAAGTCGCTTCGACCGAAGCCGCTACCGCAGCCGAAGTTGAAGCACAGGCCCAAGCTGATCTTGCTGCTGCAATCGCCGCAGAACGTGCGGCAGAAGCTGAAGCAGCCGAACAAGAGACGGCGACTGAAACAGCTGAACAAACTACTTCTGACCAAACGGCCACCGAAGAAGCTGTTTCATCTGACGCGACAATTGAACCCACAGAGGGTGACGCCACACAAGCAGATCCAGCGCTTGCACTGATAGATCCAACAGTATCAACCGAAGAAGAAGCACCTGCTGCTGCAGCCGCCGCCGAAACCACCGACACGGCTGCTGCAACGGTTGAAGTTGTCGAAGAGGTCGTATCGGAAGAAACAACACGTTCGAGCAACGAAGATTTTGCAACAGCCGCAGACGGCAAAGTACGTACCGAAGCACGCCGCGACGAAGGCATGAGCAACTTTGAGAAGGTGTTATTGCTTGGCCTCGGTGCCGTTGTCGTGGGCGCCGTTTTGAAAAATGGTGATCAGGTCGTCACGAACTCTGGCGACCGTGTTGTAGTCGAAACTCCGCGTGGATTTACCGTCTACAAAGATGACGACGCGCTGCTGCGGCAGGCGGGATCAAATGTGCGCACAGAAACGTTCAACGACGGGTCAACCCGCACTATTCTGGATCGCAACGACGGCACACAGGTGATTACAATCCGCGACTCGCGCGGGCGGGTGCTACGCCGTGCGCGCGTTTTCGCAGACGGGACACAGGTTGAACTGTTTGACGATATCGCCCCCGTTCCGGCGGTTGATGTGCGCAGGCTCGAATCCATCAGGCCAACAACGCGGAACATTTCAGTAGCGGACGCCAACCGCGCCGCCCTGCGTGACGCGCTTTATGATGAACTGGCCTTTGATGCAGGTCGCAGCTTTAGCCTGCGCCAGATCCGCGAGATCGAGCAAGTTCGCAGCCTGATGCCTGCGATTGACCTTGATTTGATTACCTTCGAAAGCGGTTCAGCAGCTATTCCGACTGACCAAGTGCGCAGTCTTGTTCGGGTCGGTTTACTGATGGAAGAAATTCTTTCCGAAAACCCGCGCGAGGTCTTTTTGATCGAGGGACACACCGATGCGACAGGCAGTGCCAGCTTTAACCTTGTCCTGTCGGACCGTCGCGCGGAATCGGTTGCCCTTGCGTTGACAGAAAACTTCCGAATTCCACCTGAAAACCTTGTCGTGCAGGGCTACGGCGAAGAGTTCCTAAAGATCAACACGCAACTGTCCGAAGGGCGCAATCGTCGCGCCACTGTGCGTCGGATTACGCCGCTGTTGCGTCAAGTCGCCTCAAACTAAAGGGCGAAGAAACTGATACGGCCCACGCAGAAATGCGTGGGCCGTTGTCGTTCCAACGCGGGTCGGCTTATTTGGCTTTACCAAGCTGTGACAAAATCGGGCAATTGGGTCGATCATCACCCGCACAATCACGCACTAGATCGGCGAGCGTACGCTGCATGTTTTGCAGGTCAATGATCTTGGTCTCAATCTGTGCAAGATGATCTTTGGCAATCGCGCGCACGTCCGCGCTCGCACGATCAGTGTCTTCCCAAAGCGCCAGCAGATTGCGGCAGTCTTCTATCGTAAAGCCCAGCGCCCTAGCACGAGCCAGAAACGTCAGTTTGTGGATATCGCTTTCGCGAAAAGCACGATATCCGTTTGAATCTCGCTTTGGTTTAATCAAGTCGATATCTTCGTAGTAGCGGATCGTTTTGGGGGGCAGCCCTGCCCGCTCTGCGGCTTGTCCAATATTCATGCCATACCCTCCGACCGCTTTACCCATCGCAGGCGCAAGGCGTTGGACAGGACGAAAACGCTCGACATGGCCATCGCACCCGCTGCCAGCATCGGTGACAGCAACGGACCCCCAAAGACATAAAGCGCCCCTGCCGCGACAGGGATCAGCGCTGTGTTGTAGGCAAAGGCCCAAAAGAGGTTTTGCCGGATATTGCGCATCGTACTGCGGCTAATCTCGAAGGCATTGACCACGCCACCGATGTCGCCGGACATCAAGACCACATCCGCACTTTCAATTGCGACATCGGTACCTGTGCCGATTGCGATCCCTACGTCTGCTGCAGCCAGTGCAGGCGCGTCGTTGATGCCGTCACCGACATAGGCCAACGTCGCGCCATCGCGGCGCAAGTGGGTCAATGCGGCGACTTTGCCCTCGGGTAGAACCTCTGCCACGACGTGATCGATACCAAGCTTGTTTGCGATTACCTGCGCCGTCGCTTTGTTGTCACCCGTTATCATCACCACTTGTTTGCCCATCGCGTGAAGTGCCGCAATTGCCTGTGGCGTGGCAGATTTGATCGGGTCAGACACACCAATCAATGCGGCCAACTTGCCATCAATCGCCACGTATAACGGCGTTTGCCCTTCGTTCGCGATCTCTTTTGCGCGTGCGGACAAGATATCAGTTGCGACATCCTCTCGTGTCATCAAACGGTCTGCGCCAATCAGCACAGTTTTGCCATCAACTCTTGCTTGAACACCAAATCCAGTCAGGCTTTCAAAACCGTCAAGCTTTTGGGTTGTCAGGTCGCGCGCCTCTGCGGCCCGCACGATTGCTTGAGCGATCGGATGTTCTGACATGGCTTCGACACTGGCAACAGCTTGCAAGACATCGTTTTCATCAAAGCCTTCACTGATTGTGAATTCGGTCAGTTCTGGCCGACCCTCGGTCAGCGTTCCGGTCTTGTCAAAGGCAACGATCTGCGCGTCCTGCAAAGCCTGCAATGCATCGCCCTTTCGAAAAAGCACGCCCATTTCTGCGGCACGTCCTGTGCCCACCATGATTGATGTCGGCGTGGCCAAACCCATCGCGCAAGGACAAGCGACGATTAACACTGCCACACCTGCAACCAACGCAAAGCCCAGTGCCGGATCAGGTCCAACGACTAGCCACGTGAGAACCGTCAACACAGCCAGACCCAAGACAGCAGGCACGAAATACATGGTGATCTTGTTCACGAGGTCCTGGATCGGCAGCTTGGTGCCTTGCGCGTCTTCGACCATTTGAATGATCTGCGCCAACATCGTGTCAGCACCCGTTTTCGTTACTGTAAAGCTGAAGACGCCAGTGCCGTTGACCGTACCGCCTGTCACGGAGGCACCTTCAGATTTCTCGACAGGAACCGGTTCGCCGCTGATCATGCTTTCATCAATATATGTGGCACCTTCTGCAACGGTCCCATCCAGCGCAACGCGCTCTCCGGGGCGGACACGAACAGTATCGCCAACCGCAATCGCTTCAATATCTGTTTCGACCGCTTGCCCGTCGCGCAGCACCATAGCCGTCTTTGGCTGTAGACCCACAAGTTTGCGAATAGCTTCACCCGTCCGTCCCTTTGCGCGCGCTTCCAGCCATCGACCAAGTAAGATGAGGGTCACAATGACTGCTGCAGCCTCGAAATAGACTGCCCGCGTGCCTTCGGGCAGGACAGATGGGAAAAAAGTCGCCACTGTCGAAAACGCCCAAGCCGCTGCCGTACCGATCGCCACAAGCGCGTTCATATCAGGTGTACCTTTCAGCAAGGACGGAACACCCTTGGTAAAGAACGCCCGCCCCGGCCATGCCAGAACCGTCGTGACCAGTAAAAATTGCAGCACCCAACTGGTCTGCAAACCAATGTTGGCCACGACCCAATGATGGACACCGGGGATAAAATGGCTACCCATTTCAATGATGAAAACCGGCAACGTCAGGACCAACGCGGTCAAGAACCGACCTGAGAGATCTGCCGCCTCGTCCGCTTTTCTGTCCACAGCCGCCGAGGTTTTGCTGCGCGGCTTTGCAGGGTAACCCGCTTTCGTCGCGACCGCTGCAAGTGCGTTCGGGGTTGTGGCCCCTTTCAAAAAGCTGACCGATGCGGTTTCAGATGCGAGGTTCACGGTGACATCCGTGACACCGTCAGCAGCCAACAAAGCCGCTTCTACGCGCCCCACACAAGACGCACAGGTCATATCCGCAACTTCTAATACAGTTTGCGCCACTTCGGCAGGATAGCCGGCCGTGGACAATGCTTGGGAAATTTGTGCCGTGTTTGCGGGTCGGGAAAAACTGACGGTCGCAGATTCACTGGCAAGGTTGACCGCCACATCGCTGACGCCAGCGACACTTCTAATTGCCTTTTCAGCACGTCCCACGCAGGACCCGCAGCTAAGGCCAGAAAGCTGCATTTTCAAAGTCTCGGTCATTTCAGTTGTCCCATGCCTAGTGTCACCCCTTACATAGGGGTTCCACTCACTGGAAGGTCAATGGCCGAAAAGCAGAATTATGGGTCTAGCCGTCTGTCCGTGCTTGCGCGACAAGCTCTTGCAGTTCGTCCAGCGGAACTGCACCCGGTACAAGCGCATCGCCGATCACAAACGCTGGAGTTCCGGTAAAACCAAGGTCACGGGCAAGCCCCTGAGATACTGCAAGGTGTGAATTGACCGCGTCGCTTTCCATGTCATCGATCAATTTTGCAACATCCAGTCCCACGGAACGCGCTGCAGCAAGGATCGAAGCCTCTTCGGCGCGGCCCTGAATTTCCATCAGCGCCCAGTGCATTTCTTCGTACTTGCCTTGCGCATGCGCTGCCAAGGCCGCACGGGCGGCAAGAACAGACCCTTCGCCCAAGATCGGCCATTCACGGTAAACGACCTTTATATCGCTATCAGCCGCCAGCAACGCCTTCACATCATTTGCTGCGCGTTTGCAGTAGGGGCAGTTATAATCAAAGAATTCAACAACCACGGTCCCGGCGTCGGCATTTCCCATAAACGGAGCGTTGGGGTCATTTTCCAAGAGGTCCCGCTGCTGTGCCAAAGTCTGCGCATGCGCCACTGCCTGCTGCGCGCCGCGCTCTTGGTCAAGGATGGCGACCGCTTCCATGATAATTTGTGGGTTTTCCAAGATCGCTTGCAGGGCCAGTTCCTTGATCCGTTCGTCGGTCAGGTCTTGCGCGGCAACGCCCAGGGGCCATGTCAAAAGGGCGGCAGTCATCAGTAGTTTGCGCATAATTTATCCTGTCTATCGTCTGGCGGTACTGCAAAGTTGAGGCATAGAAACACTTCAGCACAGGATGCGCCAGACACATCTGTGTCAGTGACCTGCGGGTAAACGACGCAAACGCGCCAAAGCCTGCTTGCCCGACACCGTCCTTGGGATTACTTGGATGCCATGGACAGCCATAGCACCAACACCAAACTGCGCCGAACCGCGATAAACGGGGGGTTCACCATCATCGCTGTGATGGTGACGATCATTTGCGTCATTCCTTACGTGGGTGTGCTTGCGGCGGCTGCTTCTGGTTCATTCGAGACGCTGGGCCTTTTGGCCCAAACTGTCTTGGCGCGGTACACGATGACGACATTGATACTCGTCGCGCTTGTGATGACCGGAAGTGCTGTGATTGGCGCGGGTGCAGCTTGGCTTGTGACAATGACCGATTTCCCGGGCCGCCGCTGGTTGGAGATTGCTCTGGCACTTCCCCTGGCCTTTCCCGCCTACGTTCTGGCCTATGGCTACACGCACATCCTGGACCATCCCGGCATTGTGCAATCAACGCTGCGCGATGTGACAGGATGGGGGCCGCGCGACTATTGGTTCCCCGAGATCCGGTCAATTGGCGGGGCGGCTTTAATGCTGACCTTGGTTCTGTATCCGTATGTGTATTTGCTGGCGCGGGCAGCTTTTGCTGCGCAAGGGTCCAGCACCTTTCTGGCCGCTCGCGTACTGGGAAGATCACCGTTCAAGGCTTTTCTGCACGTTTCATTGCCCATGGCCCGCCCCGCGATTGCGTCGGGCGTAATGCTCGTCGCGATGGAAACAATCGCGGATTTCGGCACCGTCGCTTACTTCGGAGTGCAGACCTTTGCTGTCGGTATCTACACAAGCTGGTTCACGATGGCAGACCGCGCTGCCGCAGCACAACTTGCGCTAGGTTTGCTTAGCTTCGCGTTGCTCTTGGCGATGTTGGAACGGACCAGCCGCGGTGGCGCCAAATACGCCAACGGACGCCGTAACGCGCCAATGCAGCGGATCAAGTTGGGAGGAACGCAGCGTATCATGGCAAGCGCATTTTGCCTGACACCTGTCATCTTGGGGGTTTTGCTGCCTGTCATCGCGCTTAGCACAATGGCTATCGGATCAGAGCAAGACTTGCTCAGCCCGCGCTACCTTGGCTTCATCAAGAATTCACTGATGTTGGCAAGCATTGCTGCCGTCTTGGCCGTGATTGCGGCATTGGTCCTTGGCACATTGCACCGCGTGCGGGCGAACAGGTGGACGGGGACCTCGCTTTATCTGACACGGATCGGATATGCGGTTCCGGGCGGGGTGATCGCGGTCGGGCTGCTGGTCCCTTTCGCAGCCTTCGACAACAGCCTTGATGCATGGATGCGTGCGACGTTCGATATCTCGACAGGTCTGTTGTTCACGGGATCAATCTGGCTTCTTATCTTTGCCTATCTGATCCGCTTTCTGGCGGCAGCCATCGGCGCATATGAAGGCGGAATTGCAACGGTCGGCCCGAATATGGACGCCGCTGCGCGCACGTTGGGCCAAGACATGCCAGGGTTGGTGCGCCGCGTACACATACCGCTCTTGCGCACCAGTCTTCTGACGGCAGGGTTGATCGTTTTTGTCGATGTGATGAAAGAACTGCCCGCAACACTGATCATGCGCCCGTTCAATTACGATACATTGGCAGTGCAGGCCTACCGTTTGGCATCCGATGAACGGCTCGAGGGCGCGGCAGTGCCTAGCCTTGTCATCGCCGCCATCGGCTTGATTCCAGTGATCCTGCTTTGCCGACGGATTGGCAAAGGGCGGGCATAGCAAAAGGGGCGCAGCCTGCGCTACGCCCCTTCTAAGTCTTTTATCGCGTAGATTTATTCCCAACCAACCTGATTGAAGATCACCTGCGCCTGCGGGATATTTTTGGCGACTTCACTCAAATCAACGGCGTCAGCGCGGAACAAGCCCAGTGCCGCAACCGAAGGCGACATCGCAACACCCGGGACGGCAGGGTATTCGTCATTTCCTGCGCTAAAGTATTGCTGGGCCTGATCAGACGCGAGGTATTCCAGAAATTTGATCGCATTGTCTCGGTTTGGCGCATGAGCCGCCACGCCGCCACCCGACAGGTTCATATGCGCACCCTCAGCGTTTTGCGCAGGGAATATCCAGCCAATATTGGACATCGCTTCGGCATCAAGACCGTCTACGGGAACGCGCAGTGCGCGTGAGAAATAGTAAGTGTTCGAGATCGAAATATCGCATTCACCAGAGACCAAGCCACGCAACTGATCGGTATCACCACCCTGCGGATCGCGGGCAAAGTTATCCACGACGCCTTGCGCCCATTCTGTCGCGGCCTCTGCGCCAAAATTCTCGATCACGGCAGCAAGCAGCGTTTGCGAATATTCATTGGTCGAGGACCGGTGGCAGACCATGCCTTTATAGGCCGGATCGGCCAGTGACAGGTAATCCAAGGGTGGGTTTTCCACGTCGGTTTTGTCGTAAAATATAATGCGCGCGCGCTGACTGAAACCGAACCACTGATTGTCGCTGTCTTGCAGGCTGACGGGAATGCGGGTTTCGAGCAAGTCACTGTCGATGGACTGTAAAACACCCGCGTTCTTGGCACGCTCTAACCGCGACGTATCGACAGTCAGAAGGATATCTGCGGGCGAATTCATGCCCTCGGCCGTCATACGTGCAATCAATTCGTCGGCGTTTCCCTCGATCCGGTTAATCACGATTCCGGTTTGTTCAGTAAAGTCGGTATAAAGCCGCTCGTCCGTGTCATAGTGGCGTGACGAATAAAGGTTCACTTCGCCTGCGTGGCTTTCGGCATAAACCGCAGAGGCGAGCGAAGTGATCGCCGTTGTAATTGCGAGCGCGTTCTTGAGGGACATACGCATGTTATCGTTCCTTGAGTTTAACATGATTCATGACGGGAACCTGACAAAAAATATCGGGATTAGCAAGTATTCCTGATAGTTTTAGTATGTTAAAGTTCAAAGCATTGTTAAAGAACGAAAATTTACTATTTCCCCTTCCAAACTGGATCACGCTTTTCGGCGAAAGCTCGCGCACCCTCCAACTGGTCTTCGGATCGGTACAGGGTCTCGACAGTTGCAAACTGGCTTTTGGTGATCTTGTTCATTGCATCTTGAAACTTCATGTCTTCAGCTTCGCGCACAATTTCCTTGAGGGCGGCATAAACCAGCGGTGGACCTGATGCGATCAACGCTGCAGTTTTCCGCGCCTCTGCCATTAATTGATCGGCGGGAACGACACGATTGATCATCCCCCAACGCGCGGCTTCCTCAGCGTCTAGCCAGCGCCCTGTTAGCAACATTTCCATAGCAATATGATAAGGGATACGTTTTGGCAGCTTGATCGAAGCCGCATCTGCAACTGTGCCGGAATTGATTTCCGGCAGCGCAAAACTGGCATGTTCTGCCGCAAACAAAATGTCACCGGAAAGCGCCAGTTCTAATCCGCCGCCGCAACAAATCCCGTTGATCGCCATAATCACAGGTTTGTTCAATCCGCGCAGTTCTTGAAGACCACCAAAGCCGCCGCGCCCATAGTCGCCATCCACCGCGTCACCGTCAGCGGCGGCCTTCAAATCCCAACCGGGGCAGAAAAACTTGTCGCCAGCACCTGTGACCAGCGCCACCCGCAAATCGGGGTCATCACGGAACTCGGCAAAGACATCACCCATAATCCTGCTGGTGACCAAATCAATTGCATTGGCCTTGGGGCGGTCCAACGTGACCTCTAGAATATGCCCGTCGCGTTTGGTTTTGATGGGACCGTCAGTCATGAGGTTCTCCTGTTGTGATAAGTGCATCCACTGCAACGGCACCGTTCGGGCCACAGATCAGCGGATTAATTTCGACTTCGCAAGGTGATGTATCAAGGACGTAAGACTGCACTGCAAGGACAGCGCGGATGATAGATTGACGGTCAGCCGCTTTGCCACCGCGGTAGCCGTCCAGCAATGGTGCGATGCGCAAGCTAGACAGTGCAGCGTCTATCATCGCTTCATCGACCGGCAAAATCAGATTCGTCCGATCCTGCAGTAACTCTGTCAACGTGCCACCTGCAGCGAGAGTCAAAACATAGCCGTGCGCTGGGTCAAGAACGACACCGATCAACAGTTCGGCAATCGCGCCTTCGATCATTTGTTCGACAAGAAAACTTGCCGCAGGCATCGCTTGTGCTGCAGCAAGAAGGGACGCTTGATCTGTGATACCAACAACCACGGCACCGGCTTCGGTTTTATGGGCCACCCCCTCGCCTTTCAAAACCAGTGGGAATCCGATCGTGTCAGCCGCTTGCGCAAGGTCGCCGGCTGCGACGACTCGCTGGAACAGCGGGACATTTACACCGTAGGCACTTAACGCAGCTTTTGCCGCGGCCTCGGCCAATACGACAGCGGGATCGATTTGGGGGGGCAGGCATATCCCCGTCACCGCAGTCTTTGGCGCGCCTAAAAACGCCGCTACCGTTATGGCCTCGAATGCTTCGGACATGCCGCAAAAGGGCATGATGCCCCGCGCAACCAGTCGCTGCGCCACTTCTTCGGGGATATTATCGATGAGTGAACCCAAGATTGCGATGGGTTGTCCAGTTCGTTCCTGCGCGCGGGCGACAGCGTTCAGCACCAATTCCCAGTCCGGCGACGAACAGCGATCAGGACGCGGGAAATCCAGCACAACAACTCCCAGCGCGATGTCGGGTGTCATCATCGCGGCAAATGTCGCAGTCAACGCGTCCTCTTTGCCCCAGATGAACGTGTGGTAATCCAGCGGGTTCGACAGCGCGACAAGCGGCCCCAAAGTGGCACGTAGTTCTTTGACCTGTGCTGCAGTGAGAGAGGGGAAAGTCACGGGCGTACCGCAAGCTGCGTCAGCCATCAGGCTTGCCTCGCCGCCCGAGCAAGACATCGACGCGATGTTGGCTGACGCCAGCGGGCCGACGACATGCAGCAATTTCAACGTCTCCAGGAATGTTGAAAGCGACGTGACCCGCCCAATCCCCAAACGTTTGAGCAGGGCCGACGCCCCCGCATCACTGCCCGCAAGCGATGCAGTATGCGATATGGCAGCTTTCTGCGCTTGCTCTGACTGGCCCACCTTCAGGGCAACAATAGGTTTACCCAAACGTCTAGCAGTTGCCGCCAGATCCATGAAAGCGGAGAGATCGTCAATACCCTCGATATGCAGGCCCAACGCTGTGACTTTGGGGTTGGCCAGCAAGGCCTGACCCACTTCTGAAAAACCTGTTTGCGCTTGGTTTCCCACGGTCACGACATAAGAAATCGGCAATCCGCGGGCCTGCATGGTTAGATTGATCGCCACGTTGGACGACTGCGTGATCAACGCTACACCCGTTTCTGTACGTAAGCCGCCGTGTTGGTCAGGCCACATCGCAACACCGTCGAGATAGTTTAGAAATCCGTAGCAGTTAGGTCCAATGATCGGCATGTCCTGCGCCGCATCCAATAGGGCGACCTGCAAGCCTGCACCATCCGCATCTTCTGCCGCAGCTTCGCTGAAACCCGAGGCAAAGCAAATCGCCCCCCCTGCACCCATTCCCGAGAGATCACGCACAACTTCAACGGTGAGATGCCGATTTACTCCGATAAAAACCGCGTCGGGTGGTGCGGGCAAGTCGCACACTTGGGGAAAAGGGGTAAGTCCTGCAATATCCGACTTGGTCGGATGCACGACCCATAAATCACCCGCAAACCCGATCTTTTGACATTGTTTAAGGACCTCTGCACCCCACGCGCCGCCGCCGATGACCGCAATAGACTTGGGATTAAACAGCCGCTGCAACCGATCCATCAAGCACCCAAAGGTCGCAAGAGTTCGCGGCTGATAATATGGCGCTGAATTTCCGAAGTACCGTCCCAAATGCGTTCCACGCGGGCATCGCGCCAGAACCGTTCAATCGGGAAGTCGCTCATCAAGCCCATGCCACCATAGATTTGCAACGTCGCATCGGTAACGCGAGCCAGCATTTCCGTTGCATAGACTTTAGCAGAGGCAATTTCACGGTTCGCGGGCAGCCCTTCGTCAAGACGCCAAGCGGCGGCGAGCGTCAGCATATCAGCGGCATCAATTTCGGTAATCATATCGGCAATCTGGAAACTGACGCCTTGGAACTTGCCAATTGGCTGGCCGAATTGTTTGCGTTCGGCGGCATAGTTCAACGCATAGTCAAAACAACGCCGCGCACGTCCAACGGACATAGTCGCAACCGTAATCCGTGTGGCATAAAGCCATTCGTTCATCACAGCAAAACCGCCATCAACCTCGCCCAGCACTTGTGCGTCGGGCAGGCGACAGTTGTCGAAATCAAGGATGCAGTTCTTGTAGCCCC
>UPTN01001230.1_pt1 | contig 11578 bp, 13 predicted proteins | sample 2160111 | NCBI WGS metagenome assembly UPTN01 (sample SAMN06265058, study PRJEB28932) | marine metagenome | isolation source: Columbia River Estuary | place: USA:Columbia River Estuary, USA | collected 2014-05-05 | reverse complement strand
GTACCGCCGCATCACGCACGAAGGTATCCGGGCCGCAGGAAACGTAGACCAGGCGGCTTGCCCCAAGAGAGGGCAAATGCTCGAGTACCTGGGCCGCACCTGCCCTGGGCGGATCCAGCAAGACCCGATCGAACTTCTGGCCCAACCAGTTTCCGGTAACGGCTTCCTGGTACAAATCTCCCTGCTCGAAACTCACATTGTCGATGCCGTTGCGAGAGGCATTCACACCGGCCCGCTCAAGCAATCCAGGATCAGAATCCACTCCCACAACATGCCCCGCCTTGCGTCCCACTGCCAGGCTGAAATTCCCCAGCCCGCAGAACAGGTCCAGGACCTTGCTGTCCTGGTCACATTCAAGCAGATCAATTGCCTGGGCGATCATCAGGCGATTCACCTGGGCATTAACCTGCACGAAGTCCATGGGCTGAAAGACCATCTCCAGGTCGAAATCAGGCAGGGTATACATCAGTTCAGGCTGGTCCGCCTTAAGGGGCGTGACGGTATCCAGTCCGCCTGTTTGCAGAAACACCTGCACATTCTGGCTACTGGAAAATTTCTCCAGGGCCATAAGATCTGCGCTGGTGGGAGCTTCCAGGACCCGGAATATCATCGCCGTGGTGTTCTCCCCGGTGGCCACTTCCACCTGGGGTAAGGCCGCCTTGATAGTCAGGCTGCCCACCAGGTCACTGAGCACCTCGAACAGGTCACCGGTGGGCGGAGCCAGGATCTCGCAGCGCCGGCAATCGGAAATATAGGGCTTTCCCCGTTCCCTGAACCCCACCAGGACTCGTCCCTTTCCGGGCACGTCCTTGACCCCCAATCGGGACCTGCGACGATAACCCCAGGGGCTGGAGTTAATCGGGGCAAGCAGGCGGTTGTAGGCAACCCCTTTCTCGGCCAGGTCCTTCAGCAACAATGATTGCTTCCATGCCACCTGGGCCGCCGGGGCCATGTGCTGCAGGCGACAACCACCGCAAATTCCAAACGCCTCGCAACGTGGTTCGACCCGATCCGCGGAAGCTTGCTCGACGCTGAGCACACGAGCTTCGATCTTGCCTCGATTTTTCCTGAACGGTTCGGCGGTAATCATCTCTCCCGGAAGCGTATCGGCTACCAGGTAGTCCTGCTCGTCAACTTCCATGCGACCACGGGCGTCATCACGCAAAGAATCAATCGTGCCCTTAACCGGGGGCTTGTTACGCAAAGTCCTGCCCATTTCAGCGTTCCCAGGCTGCGAGGAATTCCTGCAGGTGTGGGCGACCATCTTCCACCAGGGAGCTCTTCACCTTCTCGCACTCGGCCTGGTATTCCATTTCGTTTAGATTGCCGCGCATGCGTTCAAAGCCCAGGTAGATCAAATAGGTATTCAGTACATCGGTCTCGCAATAGTCGCGAATACGACCAAGCTCACCCTGCAGGAAGCAATCCCAAACCTTGGAACCACTCATCCCGAGTTTCCCGGGAAAACCCATCATCACCGCTATCTCGTCCAGGGGCGCCCTGGATCGGCCCTGGAACCCGGACAGCACATCCATCAGGTCGATGTGCCGCCAGTGAAACCGGCTCAGGTAGTTATTCCATTTAAAACTCTGGTCAGAGTCTCCCATCTCCCAGTATCGAGACGCATCAATGCCGTATTTCATGGCTCGATAATGCAGTACCGGCAAATCAAACCCGGCACCGTTCCAGGAAATCAGGTCCGGCGAATACCTGGCCAGGCCATCGAAGAAACGACTGACGATTTCTTTCTCGCTGGCGCCCTCATCACCCAGGGTCCAGACCCGGAATCCGGATTTGCTACGGTAAGCCACCGAGATGGCCACTACCCGCTGTTGATGCAGGGGCAAAAAGTCACTGCCGGTTGCCTGCATCCGCTTGTTCATCATGGCCTGGCCTGCATCCTCGTCAGACAGACCATCCAGACCATAAAGCGCCTTGCCAAACTCAACGTCCGGCACGGTCTCAATGTCAAAGGCAAAACAATTCACTTATCGGACTCCCGGTTCGTGGCACTGATCAGTGCCGAAACCTGATTAAATTTTTTCCAACACGGCAAACGCCATGACCAGCCCAGCTTCATCGGTGAGGGAAATATGCCCTGGTCCAATACCCAGCTTCTGGCACATGGCCTGGCCACGCTCTGAATAGATAATTTCCGGCTTGCCCCACGAGTTTTGCACGACGCCGATATCCCTCGCCCAGACACCATGTGCGAAACCCGTGCCCATGGCCTTGACGATGGCTTCCTTGGCGGCAAAGCGCATGGCCAGGAAGCGAACCTTGCGACTGACCTGTTCGTACTGCTCACGCTCTGCCGGCAATAACAATCGATTGACCAGCCGGTCACCAAACCTTTCCAGGCTACCGGCAATCCGGTCTATCTGAACTACATCGGTGCCGATGCCGTAAATCATAGCGAGCGTGCAGCAACCATCAGGCGCTTCATCTCACTGACCGACTCGCGTAGACCATCAATGACCGCCCGGGCAACAATGGCATGGCCGATATTCAGCTCGACAATCTCCGCGATAGCCGCCACCGGGTGCACGTTGTGATAATGCAGCCCGTGACCGGCATGAACACGCAACCCGATGCTCGCGGCATAACGGGCCGCTGTTCGCACACGCTCTAGCTCGCGCTGCTGGGCTTCCCCGGTATGTTCTGCGTAGGCGCCGGTATGCAGTTCCACTACCGGGGCGCCGGCTGCCACCGCGGCATCCAGTTGGCGAGGATCGGGATCTACAAACAGACTAACCCGCATATTCCCCTGGGCCAGGCGCTGGCAGGCATCCTTGATGCGAGACATGCCGGACACCACGTCAAGGCCACCCTCGGTAGTGAGTTCCTCACGCTTTTCCGGAACCAGGCAAATATCCGGTGGAGAAATTTCCTCGGCAATGGCCAGCATCTCGTCGGTTACCGCCATTTCGAGATTGACCCGGGTCTGGAGGGTTTGCATCAACACCCGTACATCCCGGTCCTGAATGTGGCGGCGATCCTCTCTGAGGTGGACAGTAATACTGTCAGCGCCGGCCTGCTCGGCAACCAATGCGGCATACACCGGATCAGGATAGCTGGTCCCTCGCACCTGTCGAAGTGTGGCAACGTGGTCTACGTTCACACCCAGGTCGATCTGGGGGTAAGGCCCGGTAGTCATAGGAACTCCTGAAAACAGTAAAAAATCCGTCACCCCGGGGCAACGGCAATCTGGAAGGCAAAAGTGTACCAGCCGCGGGCTAGTGTTTCATCGAACCGAGCACCTGGCGAGTCTTCAAAGGCCTGTCTCCCAGCAGCGCATCCAGGGACACGCGCAAGACTCGCTTGAGCTCCCGCTGGCAGGATTCGTCCGGCGCATCCCCCGCCCCGGCCAATGCCAGCAAGGAACTGCCATGAACCAGCAGGCCATGGGACTGCTCGGCCCGGGCCAACACCGGTCCTTCGTGCACCCGGTACTCATAGAGGCCATCGGGGTCCAGGATCTCCCCGCCATGTATCTCGCAAGCCAGGTTTAGCCCATATCCAAGATCTTCCAGCAGCGCAGATTCGAATAACCGAAGGGACCAGCCAACGTGCCTGCCCAGTGCCAGGGATGCCAGGGTCTGCCGGTAATGGGTATAAAGCTCGGGATGTGGATCCTGGCGTTGCAACAGCCGCAGGAGCAATTCATTCAGGTAAAACCCGGAAAACAGCCGGTCACCGGTCAGGCTCATCAGCGGGGCAGCCGCCTCTGCATCGGTCAGGGTTTTAAGATCGCTGCGTCCAGACCAGGAAAGAAGAACTTCAGAAAACGGCTGCAAAACAGACCGCAATCGCGACTTTGGCCGCCTGGAACCCCTGGCCACCAGGCCAAGTCGACCCTGGTCCTGGCTGAACACTTCAATAATCTGGCTGGTATCCCGGTATGGCTGCCGGTGCAAGATGAAGGCGGGCGCCTGAAGGACCTGCCCCTGCCTCATGCAGTCTCGTAACCGAAGCGCTGCAGCGCGCGCTCACTGTCGGACCAGTTCTCCAGCACCTTGACCCAAAGATCCAGGTGTACCGGCTTCCTGACCCGTTTCTTGAGCTCGATGCGGGCTTCTCGCCCAATCTGCTTAAGAACCTGCCCGGACTTGCCAATTACGATGCCCTTGTGGCCGGCTCGTCCCACCCAGATGATCGCCTGGACCAGGACCCTGCCTTCCTCATCATGGCTGTATTGTTCAACCTCGACGGTCAAACCGTAAGGCAGTTCCTGATGTACCCGGGTCATCAGTTTCTCGCGAATAATTTCCGCCGCCATGAAGGCCTCGGATTTATCGGTAGTCTGATCACTGGGGAACAGCAATGGTGAGTCTGGCAACAGCGCCACCATTTCCTTTTCCAGGGTGTCTACATTTTTTCCGGACAGGGCGGACACCGGGACCACAGCTGCAAATTCGTGGCGCGAAGCCAGTTCCTGCATGAACGGCAATAGCCTGGACTTATCCTTGATCTGATCCACCTTGTTCACCACGAGGATGCAAGGCAAACCTGCCTGCTGCACCCGCTTGAGGACATCCTCGTCCTCGTCGGTGAAACGCATTGCATCCACCACGAAGGCCACCACGTCCGCCTCGACAAGACTGGATGCGGCGGCACGGTTCATGCTTCGATTGATCGCCTTACCCTTGTGCCTGTGCAGACCGGGAGTATCCACCAGGATCAACTGGGCATGTTCACGGTTCAGGATTCCGAGAATCCTGTGCCGGGTAGTTTGGGGGCGCGCCGTAACGATGCTGATCTTTTGACCCAGCAAAGTATTGACCAGTGTGGACTTGCCCACATTCGGACGTCCGACCACGGCAATAAATCCAGCTTTAAATTCTGTATCACTCATTCGCTTGTCAATTTTTCCAGCATGCTCGCCGCCGAGGCCTGCTCAGCCTTTCGGCGACTGGTCCCCTGCCCGGTTGTATGAAGATTCAGTGAGTCCACACGGCAACTCACACTGAACCGTTGATTGTGCGCCGCCCCCTGCACATCGTCCACAGCATAGTCGGGCAACGAAATATTCTTTGACTGCAGCCATTCCTGAAGACGGGTCTTCGGGTCCTTGAGATGCTCCGGATCCGGGAGATTATCCAGCCGCCCGGCATATAACTCGAGAACCATTCTGGAGGCCGCTTCGTGACCACCGTCCAACAGGACCGCACCAAACATGGCTTCCAGCGCATCACCCAGTATGGACTCTCGACGAAAACCACCGGACTTCAGTTCGCCAGACCCCAGCTTTAGCTGATCACCGAGATCCAGGGACTTGGCTATCTCTGCCAGGGTCGAGCCTTTCACAAGGCTTGCCCGCAGGCGGCTCAAATCACCCTCATCCGCGCGGGGCGAACGGAGAAACAATTCATGGGCGATGACAAAATTAAGCAGCGAATCCCCTAGAAACTCCAAGCGCTCATTATGCCTGGAGCCAACGCTTCGATGGGTTAACGCCGAATCCAGCAGGCTCTCGTCCTGAAAACTGTAACCCAGTTTTCGCTGCACCCAGTCATGATCAGAGATCACCGGGTTATCTCGACACTCTTCTCAAAGTCCACGACGAAGGAAACATTGTAGATATACGGAACCTTGTGCTCGTATTTAATGCTTAGCAGGTACCCTTTGCCTTGCTTCGAAATCTTAAAGTCCGTTGCCTTCACAGCGTCGATTCTATTGACATCCACACCGCTTTGGACACTTCTCTTGATATCCCGAACCGTTGCATTGGTGCCGTTTAAATCAGCATGGGCGTTTTTCAACACACCCGAGACCTTCATATATTCCATATAAACGGGCGTCAACCGCAATCCGGCAAAGACAATCAGTCCGGCAATGGCGGCCGCCAGGATCATTCCAATGGTGGTCATTCCGCGTTGTTTTTTGTACATCACCCTACTTCTCCTGCCATTACTTAATCGAGGTACCAATCCGTCCCCAGAGAACTGAGGATTCTGTCCAGTCCCAATTCATCCAGATAGCCACGGCCTTACCCACCAGGTTTTCTTCCGGAATAAATCCTATGATGCGGCTGTCCTGGCTGCAGTCCCGGTTATCCCCCATCACAAAGAAGTGACCCTGGGGTACCACCTGGTCCAGGTAAGAACTGGGAAAATCCCTTTTCTTGCTGAGATAAATCTCGTGACTCACCCCATCAAGGGTTTCGGTAACCGTGGTGGCCGTGAAATGCATGGGACGTCCCCCGGCATCGCGCCCGCACTGGATACGCTGGGTATCGCCACTGCCTTTAAGGTCCACTGCCACGTCGTTTATGTATACCTGCTTGAAGCGGTAGGAAATCACGTCACCGGGCAGGCCGACCAGTCGCTTGATGTAGTTAATACTGGGTTCCTGGGGCTTGCGAAAAACAATCACATCGCCGCGCTTGGGCTCACCCACATCCAGGAACTTCTTGTTCAGGACGGGCACCCGCAAACCGTAGGTGTATTTATTAACGAATATGAAATCCCCTACCAACAGGGTGGGCATCATGGAACTGGATGGAATCCGAAAAGGCTCGTACCCAAAGGAGCGAACCACCAGCACCAGCAGGATGATCGGGAAAAATGAACGGGCATACTCCACCAACACCGGCTCGGCAGATGGTGAACCGCCCCGGGCTTCACGATGCTTGCGGAAAAACAGGCTGTCTAACAGCCAAATCCCACCGCTAACCAGGACTGCTATCAGGAGTATCATGGCGAAGTCTGTTTGCATAAGTACCCAGAGTATTTGTTATTCATCCAATCCGGTCAAAATTTTCTGACCGCGCCCTGTCCCGAACCCGACTATTCTTGCCGGCCGATACTACTTGTCCACTTTCAATACGGCCAGGAATGCTTCCTGGGGAATTTCCACATTACCCACCTGCTTCATACGCTTCTTGCCGGCCTTTTGCTTCTCCAGCAATTTGCGTTTGCGGGAAACGTCGCCGCCATAACACTTGGCGGTCACATTCTTGCGCAGAGCCTTCACCGAAGAACGGGCAATGACATGCACGCCAATGGCCGCCTGGATGGCAACCTCAAACATTTGTCGGGGAATGAGCTCGCGCATTTTTTCAACCAGGTCCCTACCTCGCGCATACGCGGCATCCCGGTGCACGATGGTGGAAAGCGCGTCCACCCGCTCCTTGTTAATTAACAAATCAAGCTTGACCAGGGGGGCCGCCTGAAAGCGGTTAAAGTGGTAATCAAATGACGCGTATCCACGACTCACGGACTTCAGGCGGTCAAAGAAATCCAGCACCACCTCGGACATAGGCATTTCATACTCAATGGATACCTGCTTCCCCAGGTACAACATTTTTTTCTGCACTCCGCGCTTTTCAATGCACAGGTTAATCACCGATCCCACATGTTCCTGGGGCATCAGAATATTTGCTGTAATGATAGGTTCGCGCACTTCTGAGATTTCACCGACGGGCGGCAACTTGGAAGGGTTATCAATGGAGACCACTTCTCCACGAACAGTTTTCACCTCGTAAACCACTGTCGGGGCAGTGCTAATCAGATCAAGATCGTATTCACGCTCAAGCCGTTCCTGGACAATTTCCATGTGCAACATTCCCAGGAAACCGCAGCGGAAACCAAACCCAAGGGCGGTGGAGGTCTCTGGCTCGAAGTGTAGCGCGGCGTCATTGAGCCTGAGCTTACGCAAGGCCTCGCGCAGGGCCTCATAGTCATCGGAACTGATCGGGAACAACCCGGCAAACACCCGGGGCTGAACATGCTTGAAATCCGGTAATGCCGTTTCACAGGGATTACGCTCGTTGGTAATCGTGTCCCCCACGGGCGCGCCATCGATTTCCTTGACGCCGGCGATCATGTAACCCACGTCGCCGGTGTGCAAAACGTCATCGTCTTCCATCTTGGGCGTGAAGCGACCTACCCGGTCTATCTGGTAACTGCGGCCAGTGCTCATGATCCGCGCTTTCTGGCCCTTCACCAACTTGCCGTTGACCACCCGCACCAGGGACACTACACCCACATAGTTATCAAACCAGGAGTCAATGATCAGGGCCTGCAAGGGCGCATCCTCGTCACCCTGGGGCGGAGGGACCCGGCGCACCAGTTCTTCCAGAATTTCCCTGACCCCGACGCCGGTCTTGGCGCTAACCTTTAGCGCATTCTCAGCTTCTATGCCGATGATCTCCTCAATCTCGGCACAAACCCGTTCGGGTTCCGCCGAGGGAAGGTCGATCTTGTTCAGCACAGGAACCACTTCCAGGCCCATCTCCAGGGCTGTGTAACAATTCGCCACGCTCTGGGCTTCCACGCCCTGTGCCGCATCAACAATCAGCAACGCACCCTCACAGGCGGCCAGCGAGCGCGACACCTCATAGGAAAAATCCACGTGCCCGGGTGTATCAATGAAATTGAGCTGGTAGGTGTTTCCGTCCTCAGAGGGAAACTGCAGGGTGACGCTTTGAGCCTTGATGGTAATGCCGCGTTCGCGCTCGATATCCATGGAATCGAGCACCTGGTTCTGGTTACCCATCTCACGCTCGGTCAGGCCACCACAGATCTGGATAAATCTGTCGGCCAGGGTGGATTTGCCATGGTCAATATGGGCAATAATGGAAAAGTTACGAATATGCTTCATCAAGGCGCCAAGCTAAGAATACAAACGATCAATTATACGTCAGGGATGGCCGGCTCCGATAGCAGGCCTGACAATTCAAGCCGCGGAATTCGCTTTAAGCGCCTGGGTAAGCACTTCGGGATCCAGCTGATATTGACAAAGTGTCTCCCCATCCAGGGCGAGCACAGGGATCTTGATCGCATAGCGCCTGAGTAACTCGTCATCCGCATCGATGTCGACCAGTTGCAGTTCCAGGGGATATTTCTCGAGAAATGGCTGTAATTCCTCCAGCATTATCTCGCACAAGTGACAACCGGGCCGGGAATACAGCGTCAGCGACAGGCTCACGCGCCACCCTCCATAGCCTGCCCAACATCCCGGGAGGCTTTACAGGGCCCCAGATTAGCCAGGATTTCGGGCTGGAAACGCTTATGGTCCTTCACATGAAGTCGACGGGACAAGAGGCTCCCGGCAACCAATCCCGCGGCACCACTCATGACTGTCATGGTGTCGTTGTCGAAACCGACCAGGTACCCACTTCCCAGGGCACCGGCGAACAGGCCGGCCAGGGGCAGCAGATAGACCAGGAATGCGCCGCTTACCAGGCTGATCTCGGCAATACCCAACTCCACCTGGTCGCCCACTTTCAATTCATGGTCTCCTGCCGATGCCTGGACCTGGTGCAGTCGGTCTCCCAGCAGTGCACCAAGCACCCCGCCGCCGCAACCCTGTCCGCGTGCGCAACGCTCACAGGCAGAACGGGACTGGCAGTCCACCCAGGCAACGCCATTTTCGAGATGACTTACCTTTCCGCGCTCAACAATCATTTCACTTGCGCCGGGATTTCGACGTCCGCCAAAGGCTCCATATGGTGGGCAATCATTTCAACCGCTGCCGGCGGGACCTCGCCCATGGCAGTGACGTAATACCCATTTATGTGGGCAGAATAGGCATTGGCGCCCCCAAGCCTGGAAAGACCCAGCTTGACCCCCGGATTCTCGCCTTGCTCAACAAATACCGACACGCTGGCCATTCCGTCACTGAACACGAGGTGTTCGTCGGACTCGGCCTTACCCTCGTCTCCGTCATGGGAGACCCGGGTGAGCATGAAACCGGGTGGCAATTCGGCTGCCCGCCAACGAGAGACCCCGGTTTCCGGCATATGCTTCTGCTCGCTGTAGATCCACTCGTATTCAGAAGCATCAATCGCGGTCTGCACCGAACTGGATGCCACGGCCTTACCGGTCACCAGGCGGGTAAAACGAACCTGCTCGATAACCTCACCCTTCTCATTTAGAACCTGGGTCTGAATGGGGAACGCGGATTCGCGGTCCAGCCAGAGACGGTAACCGAATCGATAGGCATCCACCGGCGTGATCGCCAGCATGACGGTATCCATGGAAAGCATGCGTTGCTCGGCGTTTTTACCCGGCATGCAACTTCCACATCCCTCGGCATCCAATTCCATCCGTCCGTCCGCAGACTTGCAGCGGTCGCAATCCAACACCCGGTAATTCGCTGAAAACTGGCCCGAGAACCGCCCGATATGTGACCTCAGGGGCGCATTCGGATCAGCTCTTTCCACCAGCACTGACTTCTTGTCCGGCATGTAGCATTTGACGCCCTGGCTATCACTGACAATTTCTCTACCTGCGCCATCCAGGGAGATCAGGCGCAGGCTCACGTCTCCGGAATCATCCACACGGTGGAAGATTTCCAGGGTTTCCATCTCATCCCCGTGTATTCGGATGTAGGCACCCTGGTAACTGGTGCTGTCCACCGCCACAGCCATGCGCTCCATCCAGTCCCGGGAAGCATCCTCGGCACGCAGACCAGTCGGCAGGGCAATCAACAAGCAAACACACAGCAGCCAAAACTGGTGCATCAGGGAGTTACCTTCTTCGCGTCGACAGCATCTGGCTCAGGTACCGCATCCAAATCATCGATCTGCGGCCCGTCCTCAGCTTGTCCTGCGACATCGCTGGCTTCATCGGTAACCACCCGGGTCCAACTACTATTTCGGGCCATGGCAGCCTGGCTTCCATGACGAACCAAATATGAGTTCAGCCGATCCGGAGGCTCCGGCACGGTGTAACTGATTGCATCCACGTCACTTTGGGCGCTTAAACCCGTCGGGGCAGTGTCAACAATGGCGGTTTGTAAAGACACAAGGGCGACCGCAGCGACGGCGGCGGCCACACCGGCACCGGCCACCAATCGTTGAATCTTGCCACGCCATATTGATTGGTCTGATTGGGAAAATTCTTCCGTTGAAATCTCGTCGGACACACGCCGGGCAAAATCGCCGTCCAACAATCCGGGCACTAGCCCGTCCCGCATGGCCTCACCCATCACGGTATAGCGATTCAGCGCATCCCTGGACCGGGAATCTCGTCCGATCCTCTTCATCAGCATGGCTGCCTCTTCCGAAGGCAACTCACCATCCAGGCACGACGAAAGCTGTTTATTCACACTGTCTGACATGACCAATTCCTAATCCAACAATGGCCTGAGACGACTATCAATCGCCTCACGAGCCCTGAAAATCCTCGATCTAACCGTACCGACCGGGCAATCCATGGCCTGGGCAATCTCCTCGTAGCTCATTCCCTCGATCTCACGAAGGACAATTGCCATCCGCAAATCCTCTGGCAATTTCTCTACGGCTTCTGCAACAACCTCTCGCACTTCCTCACCCAGGGCATGTCCCTCAGGCGTTGCGATATCACTTACCCGGGCCTGCATTTCGTACTGGGTCGGATCTTGCAGGTCCACGTCATAATCCAACGGTCTGCGCTTACGGGCGACCAGGTAATTCTTCGCGGTGTTGATGGCGATCCGGTACAACCAGGTATAGAACGCGCTTTCTCCCCGAAAATTGGGCAAGGCCTTGTAGGCCTTGATGAAAGCCTCCTGGGCCACGTCCTGCGATTCAGATGGGTCCTGTACGTAACGCATAACCAACTTCACAATCTTGTGCTGATACTTGAGCACC
>UPTN01001228.1_pt1 | contig 11584 bp, 12 predicted proteins | sample 2160111 | NCBI WGS metagenome assembly UPTN01 (sample SAMN06265058, study PRJEB28932) | marine metagenome | isolation source: Columbia River Estuary | place: USA:Columbia River Estuary, USA | collected 2014-05-05 | reverse complement strand
TATACTTAAAAAGTGAATACGAAAAATTTCAGGTAGATACATACGCTCTATCATCTATCAGTAAAAGTTTCGAGTGATTGAGAGAATAATTTAATGGATCTGACCATCTCACATCTATACCGACATCCTGAAAAGCATTATAATGATTGTCATTTAAGTATGGAGCTTGATAAGGGTTATTTTCAAGAAGTATTTTCACTTCTACTCCTCTTTTGTGTGCTCTTATAAGCGCATCCCTCAGTTGTTTCTCCGTAAAAATATAGACCTCAACATACACCTTATCTTCCGCAGCATCTATCTCTTCTACCAAACTCTCTAAAAATCAAAGATTTGGTGTAATAAATAATTCTATAGTATCTATATTTTCTTGAATATCATTGAGAGAAAAGTCTTGAATCGCTTGAGATACTCGATTTTGATACTCGCTCAGTTCCGCATTTTGACTTTGGTATTGCCAATATTCTTCCCCATAGAGATATCCAAATGTTATAAAAAACATAAGGATACAGAGCATTTGAAATATTTTTTGAAACATAAAAAAATAGCTATGATTATTTTTCTATCATAGCTATTTTTAATAATTTAAAAAATTGGTTTTTATCCAAAAAGTTTTTCAAATACTCCTTTTTTAGAATTCACATTAAGCTTTTTTTCCTTTGCAATCTGTTCATACAGTTCTCGTTCTTGTTTCCCAAGTTTTTTTGGAATAGGAATATGAATATGAATCATAAGATTCCCTTTCGTATCGCGCTGAACATCCTTCACTCCATCTCCTGAAATCTTGAGAATACTTTCTGCTTGTGTTCCGGCATCTATAGAAATAGTTCTCTTCCCAATAACAGGGATGTTTACTTCTTTTTTTGTACCTAAAATAGCTTCTATAAGGTCAACTTCAAGTTCGTAGTGTAAATCATTCCCATCTCGTGTGAGTCATTTTTCTTCTGTTTGTACATGAAAACGAATATAGAGATCTCCAGCTGCCTTTGTTCCAATTCACATATTCCCCTCTCCTGTCATCTTAATAACCATTCCATCATCTATTCCAGCTGGAACATCTATATCTATTTTTTTCTTCTGCAAAATTCGTTTTTCTCCCTGACATTCACTACAAATATGTTCAAATGTTTCACCACTTCACTGACAGTCAGAACACGCTCGTGTCTGTTGGATCACTCAAAATGGACTTTGAGATGTATACGTTACTTGCCCTCTTCCCCTACAAGTAGAACATGTTTGTTTTCCAGATCCTCATTCTCCCTCACAGTGAGAACATGCCTCTCGTTTATGAAACTCTATAGTTTCTTTCCCTCCATAAATACTGGTCTTTAGGTCTATGTGTAAATCATATTCTAAATCTTCTCCTCGTTGTTCTGTTGGTCTTCTCCTACTGTTTCATCCTCAAAAACCCCCACCAAAAAATGAATTAAATATATCCCCGAGATCTTCTGCTTGAAATCATCCTCCTCCTCAAAAACCTCACATTCCACCTGTACTTCCAAACATATCATACTGCTGTCGTTTTGCATTATCTGAAAGTGTAGAATATGCTTCATTAATTTCTTTAAATTTTTTTTCTGCCTCTGCATCACCTTGATTTCTATCTGGATGATATTGCATCGCAAGTTTTCTGTATGCTTTTTTTATTTCTTCTTCATTTGCTCCTTTTTGGAGTCAAAGTATTTCATAAAAATCTTTTGCCATAAATATTCTTTCTAAAGTAACAAAAATAATGCGCGAGGCGCATTATAAAAAAGTTTTATGTTTTTGCAATATTTAGATACTTGCCCAATCTGTAAAAGTTAATGGCGCTGCATTCACTGGAGTATTTGTTTTTCAAGTATCTTGACCTTCTAAGACTTCTGTTATTTTTTTTCGAAAAAAATCCTGAGGCACCCTTAATTTTATTTCTGGAATACATCTTGTACATACTTCAGAACTTGGTCAAAAATTTTCTCAGTCTTTTGCCATACTTTCTTTTTACTATATAATTCTAAGAAATATAATATTTTTCAACTCTTTCGTCAAATGTTTTTTACCGTAAACCTCTCTCAAGATTCATCAAAACTCTCAAACTATGTTTCAAACACGCTTCTAGAACAAATAGAAAAGACTCTTGAAAGATGAGAAAAGATATTGTTATACCTTAATAAACGTGGTGCATATTCTAGTATGATTTGCAAAGATTGCGAATACCTATTTGGATGTCCAAACTGTGATATTTCACTCTCAGTTCATAACAATCCAAAACATCTTATGTGTCATCTCTGTACCCATAAATACCACATTCCAGATAAGTGCCCAAAATGTCGAGGGACAAGACTCAGTTCTATAGGGATAGGGACACAGCAAATAGAAGAAATTCTCAAGAATTATTTTACAGACAAAAATATCTTCAGATTTGACTCTGATAGCGTAAGAAATATTTCAAGTAAAAAGCAAGCTCTCAGTCAGCTCGAAACAGCAGATATCATTATTGGAACTAAAATGATAACAACAGGTTTTGATTTTGAAAAAATTGGTTGTATCGGAATTATGCTCGTAGAGGGAGAACTCGGATACCAAAGCTTTAATGCAGAAGAAAAAGCCTACTCAAATCTCAAACAAATTATTGGTCGATGAAACAGAAAATCACAAGAAACCACCATCATCCTCCAAACTTTTATCCCGAAAAATCCTGTCATACAGCGTCTTACAGAAAATAATTTTCGAGATTTCTTCTTAGAAACTTTAGCAGAACGAAAGGAATTTTGATATCCTCCCTATAATGATATGGTCACGCTTGAATACCGACATAAAGACAGTCAAAAAGCTGTTGCCTATACAAAAAAACTAGAATCTCTTCTTAAAAGTTTTGATTCAAATACCAAGTATCACTTTTAACGAGGAAGCAGTGCATTTAAAAAAAATAATCTTTATCATTCTGTATTAATTATTAAAGGAGAAAATGTAAGAGATCTTCTGAAAGAAATAGAATCCACTATTCTCAGAGAATCTTCTCTCAGTGTTATTTTTCAATAGTTTTGACCTTTTTTACAACTTTTTTATAACTTTTTAACAGCAAAATAAAATCCTCCTTGATTTTCACACTAAAATTACGAAAATACTTTAAACCTATTATTTAGCCCATATCAACATATGAAATTTGAAATAGCAACAAAATCCCTTCAAAAAGCCCTCTCTGTTGTTTCTCATGCAACTGCAGGAATTACGACTACTCCTATTCTTGAAAATATTCTTATTCGAGTCAATTATTCAAATATTGTCTTTACTGCAAATAACCTTGAAATGGCAATAGAATATGTCATTGATAAGGATATAAAAATCATTTCAGAAGGAGCTTTTTCTGTTCCAAGCAAGCTTTTTTCAAGCTATATTGGACTGATTCAAGATGATCAGGTAGCTCTCGAGATGAATAGAGCTGACTCTATCGAAATCAAAACAGAAAGTGGAAAAACAAAAATCAAAGGAATTGCGGCAGAGGAGTTTCCCGTTATCCCATCTATAAAAGAAGAACTCTCTCTTTCACTCAAAGGAGAAGTTGTTCGAAGATCTATCGAAAAAACTCTTTTTTCTTCAGCAGAAGGAAATATCCGACCAACTCTTGCTGGTATTTTTGTAAACATCAGTGGAAACGAGGCAACCTTTGCTTCAACAGATAGTTTCCGACTTTCAGAATATAAGACTGTTCTCTCATCTCAGAGTAATGCTAACTTCTCACAAATTATTCCGAGTAAAACGTGTTTTGAGATAAAAAGTATTATCTCTGATGATGAGGATGTAAAAATCGTTTCTGGTGAAAATCAAATAGCCTTTTTCTTTGGAAATGTAAAACTCTACTCTCGTCTCCTCAATGGAAAATTTCCTGACTACTCAAACTTTTTTCCAAGTGGATATGCTACCAAAGGAACCATCAACAGAGCTGATCTTATGGGAGCACTCAAAAAAATAAATCTTATCTCTCGAGAAAACAACTACTCTATAAAAATGAGTTTTAGTTCAGAGTCAGGAATACTTCTTGAAACTTCAGAAACGCAAATCGGAGAAGGTGAAGTACATCTCGTAGGAAGTGTAGAGGGAGAAGATGCTATTATCGGTATCAACTCTACCTATTTCCTTGAAGCGCTTGGAGCTATCGAAACAACACATGTATCTCTCCAGTTTGAATCTCCTCTCGCTCCAATACTCCTCCTCCCTGTCAAAGATGAAGGAGCTAAAAAAGAGCTCGCATGACAGCTCCGACATATCATAATGCCTCTGAAGATATAAAAAAAATAAAAACTCCTTTCTGGAGTTTTATTTTTGTATCATTTCTTTTTGCTTCAATGCTTCTCAAATAATTTTTCTCAGTTCATCGATTCATTGAAGTTTCGTTGAAGATACTGGAAGCACTCTCGCTCCAAAGAAAGTCTTTTCGGTATGAAACTTAGATTTATTGATATCATTATTTCCCAGTCTATCAATTTTTGAAAGTACAACCGTCACAGGAAGATGAAGTTCAGAAATAAACTGATACATATCAATATCACTCTTTTGTGGTCCTATTTTTGCATCACAAAGAAGTATTACTTGTTTAATAGAATGCTGTTTTTCTTCTAAGTACCAAGAAATAAGTGCATCGAGATCTTCTTTAAGATCTTGTCCAAGTTTTGCAAATCCATATCCAGGAAGATCAGTAAAGTAGTATTTTTCATTCACGAGGAACATATTTGCAGTTCGAGTCTTCCCTGCCTTACTTGAAGTTTTTACAAGGTCTTTCTTGTGCATCAGTGAGTTCATGATACTTGATTTTCCAACATTCGAACGTCCGACAAATACTATTTCCTTTCGTTCCTCAAAAAAGACTTTGTTGTCATTGATAGAAATAGATTTTACAAATACTGCGTCCGTAATTTTCATAAAGTGAATTCATAACTAAAATTTCACGCATATCCTACAAAAAAAACTTTATTTTACAAGATATTATTTTTACACTATTTTTAAAAAAAGAAAAGTACTATTTATCGTATAATACAGCAAAATATGCTACTATAAAAAGGTATTTATTAAACGCTCCTATGGAAGAACTCAACAAAAAAGTTATTGGAAATGCTTTTTCAGCATATTTTATGGTATTTGTGTGTAGTTGATTTCTCATTTCAAAAGATCCAAATGTGAATCATCCTTTTGTAAGAAGTCATGTAAAAGTTGCTCTTATGCTTCATACACTCTTGATACTCATATTTTTTATCATGAGTTATACCTTTTTAGATAGTATTCGCATATTAGATTATTCCCTCAATACTATATTGACTGCATTCTTATTATTTTGTGTTTTTTGAGGCATTCTCTATGGGATGTATAAAGCAAAAAATGCTGAAACACTCACCCTGGGAGATATGTTTCAAAAAGCTAGAGTCTCAAAAAATATTATCAAATATGAAAGTACTGGAGAACTGGGAGAAGAAGAACGAATGCTATTATCACTCGCACACATTCCACTTCTCGGGTATATTATCCATCCTCGTCATAAAAAAATTCCTCATATTGAAAATATCGTAAAACTCAATCTCTTTACGATGATTATTGCCTGTCTATTTTTTGCTTTTGGATACAAGTCTCTTGCTAGTATTATATTTCTGAGTTATATTATTTGGTCAGTATTTCAATCTATCCGACTCAATATGGAACATACACTCAGCGATATTGATCTTTCATTCTTTCCATCTATAGAACAAAAATATATCTTACAAAAAGCTCTCCTTACGCTCATAAAAAATGCTCTTTCCCATAAAAAACATATTTCTTTTCAAAAAATAGTACAAGTAAAAAAAGAAGAACAATACACAAGAGAATTAGAGAAAGTAGAACAACTCAAAAAACTCCCTCTATCAAAAATTCCTGCTCCTCTCTTTTATATTCCTTTTATAAATATAATCTGAATATTTTTTCTCAAGACACGAGAGCAAGTACATATTAAAAATGGCCTTTTACTCACCCTCATTTCTGGAGGATTGATTTTCTTTTTTCATTGGGATACTCCACTCATAATATTTATATGCTTTCCTCTCTTTTATGGTATTGGATATATACAAAGAAAAGCCTATCCTATGCCTTATATCTATGATATACATAGATTTCTCAGCTATATCTTGTCAAAAGTAACACATATATTTCATAAAACTCGAAACCTCCAAAAGACAGACAAACAAGAAACCCTCAAAATGAATGAAATAAAAAAAGAGTCTTAAGACTCTTTTTTTTGACCGAGATAAAATCCTACTACTTCCCCAACTGTTTCACTTCGTAATATCCTCTCTCATAAAAATATCTTCTGCATTCATAGTTCTTGAAAGTGGATTATTTCTTTCTCAGAAAATCCTCCTTCTGGTCAGACAAAGATATTTATTTTTATACTTGATAGCAGTATTTCTGAAAGATGCTTTGAGCTCTGTCACTGAGTGTGACAGACAATACATAATTCCTTCTCAAACTCTTTTGATTCTCATAAAAAAGAGCTTTCAAATTCTATTTCTGGAACTATATTTCCACCACATTGTTCTACTGCTTCAATAAGTATCTTTTGAAATCGTTGTTTTTTATTTTCTGAAATAATGAGTTTTTGACTTCTTTCAGATGAAAAAAATACTATCTTTTTATACCCTACTTCCACACATTTTTGCATAATATACTCAAGTTTCTCAAACTTATTTGGAAGCGCTTGGTAGAGAGTGAGCTCTAGATATAACTCAGAACTTTTTGATATGACTTCTTTCCTCCTAAAACTCACCGTATTTTTATTGATATGTACCATCACATATATATGGTCTTGCAATGTTATTCCATCAAAAAATATCACCTCCTGATCTACTCGAGCCCGTAAAACTCTTGTAAGCTGATGATATAATTCTTTTTGCGTAATTTCAAGTATCTCTGAGAACTGAGTATCTGGAAGATAAATTCGTTGCATAATTTAACGAGGCATACCGTAAAAATCAAGACCTGCAGCATCTGTCATAGTTTTTGTAAGAAAATTTTTCTTTTTTCCCTTAAGAAAAAATCCTCTTTCATCAATGATACCTTGCTCTATGAGAGTAGTTGGGTTTTTATTGGTGAGTTTTTTCTTTGGAAAATTTTTCTTATTTTCAAAATAATGCGTTCGAGCTTTATAACTCTGATTTTTACGAGTTTGAGGATTTTCATTTCCAATATACACTTGGTATGCTGCTTTTTTATTTTTTGCGAGTTTACGAGCTGCAGCCTGCTTTTTTACGATTCTCGAGGTAAGTCCGTGACTATTTGCCATACATTTTTTTTCTAAATATAAAGTATGTGTAAGAGTGTAGTGAAAACAAAAAAAATATCAAGATAGAAACAAATCAGAGTTATATGCCTGATATTAATATTCAATAGCGACTATAATTTCATTTTTCCTCAAGAGAGGGAAACTCAAGGGAGGATTATATTGTGCTGAAGTCATATCTCCCTGTATCATTATATTGTCTCGCGCCAGGATTGAAGCAAGTTTATTTTTTTTCTTCTCTACAACAGCTTGAGTTGCATATCACCTATAGAATAAGACTGCTGCAATATATTCCTCAACTTTTTTGAGTTTTACATTTGGATCTGTAGGTGTTGGAAGATCTGAAAGACTGTATTTTGAAGGCATAGAAAACTGTATAATACGATTTGATCCAGATTGAGTATCACTTACTGGAGTCGTCATAGATATTTTTTGTGAAGGTGCTTGTATCTCTGTAACAGGAGAAGTCATACTCATAGATTCTTTTTTTATATTTCATCAAAAAATATATCCTGCTAATACTCGAAACCCCTTATTGAGTCATTTTTCATACTCTCACGTCACACTTACCTCTGCGACGATATACGAAGCATATTTACGAATTTCATACCCCTCTTTTTTTTCTAAGACCTTATATTTTGGACTTTCAATTCATTGTATGGCAAAGATAGTTCCAAGAATCCAGATTACAAGAAAAATACATACAACTATTATAAACACTCAAAGTATTTTCATGAAAGATATGCTCAATAAATATAATACGACCGAATAGTATTTAAAAATATAAGTATACTTACTTTTTACATAATAGAAAAATCCCTAATAAAAATTAGGGATTTTTCAGAGAGAGAGAAACTGGTATTACTCAGCAGGAATAAGAACATCATTTATAACATGAACTACTCCATTTGAAGTCACTATATCAGTTGCCACAAGAGTTGGCATTCCATTAATATACACTACCCCATCAGTGATAGTAAAAGTAAGACTTTCTCCTTGAAGCGTCGTAAGCATAAGACCATCTGTAATATCTCAAGCCATGTAAGCTCCAGAAACTACGTGGTATGTAAGAATATTTGTGAGGCTTTCTTTAGATTCTTCAGCAAGAAGAGAATCAACAGTTCCAGCTGGAAGTTTTGCAAAAGCGTCATTTACAGGAGCAAAAACAGTGAATGGTCCATCAGCTTTAAGAGCATCTACTAGACCTGCTTCAACGACTGCAGTTACAAGTGTACTATGAACATCTGATCCAATTGCGATATCAACTACATCATTTGCAGCAAGGTTTCCAAGCATTATTTCATATTTTAAAAGAGAAAGCATTGCTACAATATCATCATTTGATGCATATTTTTCTATATACATATCGAGAGAAATCATAAACTTATTTTGCAGAAGCATTTTTTTACTTTCAGAAAGATCTTCTACAATATTCATATATTTCATCAAAGCAGTATCAATTTTTCCTTCCATCATTTCATCCATATTTCCTCTGAGATCAAAGATAGCAGTAAGGATATCTTTTTGACTCATTGGAGGCATAATAACACTGTTAATAACATGAACCACTCCATTCCCAGCAACGAGATCTGTTGCAATGATTTGAGCAGAGTTAATATACCACATATTATTACTATGTGTAAATACTACTTCTGATCCTTCTACTGTAGCAGCAGAAAGTCATTGAGAGAGAGCAGAAGCCATAACTTTTCCAGGAACAACATGGTATGTAAGAACACTTCTCAACATATCGATATTTTCTGGTTCAAGAAGCATTTCTACAGTTCCTGCTGGAAGTTTTGCAAAAGCATCGTTTACTGGAGCAAATACAGTAAATGGTCCTTCAGAACTGAGAGTACCAGCTAGATCAGCTGCAAGTACTGCTGTTACAAGAGTTGTATGAACATCTGATCATACTGCAATATCTACTACTGTTTCTGGTTCTGCTGCAGAAGCAAAAGAAACAAAACTCATAGTACTCACGAGAGCACCTACTATAATACTTTTCATACACATATATTTAATAAATAAAAAGTACTACGAAGTATAAACGAGAGATGTATGAGAGCTGTATGAAATTAAAAACAAATTTTCACTCTGGTGAAAACATTCTTCTCACTTGAAATATCTATATCCCAATGATACATATCACAGATACTTTTTACAAGAGAGAGCCCTACTCAAAGACCATGTGATCATTCAGACTCTTGGAATCGACGCTCAAATATTTTTTCAATATTTTCAGTCGCAATACCAATTCCTGTATCATATATTTCAAAAAAATCTTTTCAAATAGAAATAGATATTTCCCCAGCTTGATTGTTATATTTTATTGCATTTCCAAGAATATTTTGAAAACAGATACTGAGAGGACCAATATCTACATGGGTATAAAGAGAGCTTCAGAAATTTTTATTAAGCACAATTTGTTTTTCTTGTATTTGTTCTTTATATTCTCAAAGTATTCATTCAAATGCTTTAATAATATCTATATTTTTTCTTCGGTAACTTGAATTTGTATATTGAACTAAAGGCATCAAACTATCAAGAATAATATTTAATCTTTTTGCTGAACTCAAAGCTTGTAGAGTATACTCAGATTGCTTTTGAGTAATCTCTCACAGTTCCAAAGAAGATATAATTTCTGAAAGAGCTGTTTTAAACTCATGGTTTACATTGGTAGTAAAATTTTCAAGATTCATAATTGAATCTCTGATGGGTCTATATACTTTATGCATGATTCTACACGCAGCAAAAGAGAGTCCACTATAAATAATAGGTGACATAATAATGAGAACAAACCAAAGAGGAATAGTATCTGAAAAAACTGTTTTTCCTGTGTGTACGAGATAGAATTCAAATAAAGCAATACTTACATACAGTAATACAAGTACGAGTGCAGCCAGAATAAAAGCTACTTTTTTTCGATGTCGTTCTAAAAGTTCAAGATTATTCATATTTTTAAGAAATTATATATCATACTCCATGTACAGTTTCTATCAGAGAAGATCACATTTTTTTTCGTAAATATCAGATATATATATCGAGTTTTCGTGTGTTTTCAAAGAGATCAATATCTCCCCATACTTTTTCAAGAATACGCTCTTTTTTCAGTACAATACCATGATTTTCTAGTAAGAAGAGAAGTAAATCATATTCTCGCTTTGAAAGCTGTATCCCTGTGTCATCGAGCCGAACCTCAAAAGATTCTTTATTAATATAAATATTTTTATACTGTATTATATTTCCTTTATGCTTTTTATCTCTCCTATAGAGCGCTTGAATTCGAGCTAGGAGCTCTCCATAATCAAATGGTTTTGTTACATAATCATCTGCTCATACTCAGAGTCATTGTATTTTTTGTTGGGTAAGAGTTCGAGCTGTGAGCATCAATATAGGAGTAGTTATTCCTTTATTTCTTACCTCTCTACATATATCAAGACCATCGTTTTCTCCAGCACCAAGTCAAAGATCAAGGATGATCACATCAAATCAACCAAGAATAATTTTATAACTCGCCCCCGTATAGGCATCATGAGTTTCTACCTGAAATTTCTGAATTTCTAAATATTTTTTGATGTTGTCACGAAGAATAGCATTATCTTCAATTATGAGAACTTTCATAGAGTATTTTATATAAAATATGTATGAGTATACGCGTGAAGTGTATGTGTTTTGTATGAGTATAAACTCTGAAAAATAATTTCATACCTATTCTATAACTTTTCTTCAAAAATTCTACTTTTACATAACTCTTATTTCATTTCAAAGAATTTTGGAGGTGAAGATGATATACGTGTATCATACTCCATAATCAAATATTGAGGCATATCACAAAAACCATATATATCTCTCACACAATCTTCATTTCCTCTTCGAAGAAAATATAAATCATACTGCGTAGCGAGCGATTGATCTGTACTTATTTCTCATCCAGGAAGCATATAATTTCCAGCAAGTTGTCTCCCTCAAGCAAGAGTATTTCGAGTAAAAAGAGAACCAAAAATAGAAAGTTGTTTTTTCAAAAGATCATTTCTGATATCAATATCTCAAGATATAGGGTTTCATAACTGAGTACTAATCAGTCATCCATCAGCATATAAAAATGCATTAATATCTATCACTTCTGGTTCTACGTAAATATTTCCCACATCTTCAAATCCTGTGTCTTTATTATATCCTCAATCGATATAGGAAACAATACCTACATTTTTTCATGAGAGATTAAAATTTTCTCTAATATGAATATTCCCATTTCGAACTACCAGGGTTTCAAAATTTGGATCAGATTCCAAAGTATACTCC
>UPTN01001227.1_pt1 | contig 11591 bp, 9 predicted proteins | sample 2160111 | NCBI WGS metagenome assembly UPTN01 (sample SAMN06265058, study PRJEB28932) | marine metagenome | isolation source: Columbia River Estuary | place: USA:Columbia River Estuary, USA | collected 2014-05-05 | reverse complement strand
GCCTCGGAGGCCAGGGTCTCGAAGGCTCTGGCATGAGCGGATTCTGTCCAAATTTTCCACTGGTTCCCGGTCTTGGCAGCGTGACAGCCCTTGCATTTGGGAGCCCCTATGATTTCATGACCGGCGACTGCATCCCGCGCCACACCGAACATCAGGCCGCCAAGCACGACCAGAGATAACGAAATCAATAGCTGCTTTTTCATGATCCCTCCGAAACCGTTTCAGTTTGTTTCAGGGCTTGTTATCAGGCCCTGGTTCCTGCGAATAACATAAAAGTGAATAAGCCGGAAAAATATGTGCCCCCATAAAACTGTTACGAATAAAAGAATACTGGGTTAAACCGCATTCCCGACCTGCAAAAATGGTTTTGAAAACTCACTCAGAAGTTTTAAATACTCCGCATTTCTTTTTTGCTTACCCGCCTCTGAGTCATCGGATTCATACTTGGCAGTATCCTCTATGAATTTGGTGCTGAGCTGGTGGTACCGGTCGATTTCTTCCTGGTACCAACTGACTGAGTCATTCCCGATTCTGAGGTCTGGCAACTCTTCTGAAAGATTTGACGGTTCAATTCCACACATCCAGCTCAACTCGAACGGCTTGATCGCCAGCCACTCAGGATGTTCGGAGTGTTCCGAATTAACCGAAATGACTTTTCCGCTGAGCGGCGCGGGCATGTTCAAGCGGTAGTCCCCGAATTTGATCGAAAACAGGGTTGCGCCTTTTTGAACCACCTGGCCTGTTTGAGGCAACTCAACCTGGTCGATGTTTTCAAAAATCTTCCTGATGAGGTCATCCGGCCCTATCCGCGCGGTGCCATTGAGTTCGATCTTTGTCCACGCGTGTTGAGGAGAAATGAAAACGCCTGCCGGAACATTCAGTTCAAATTTGGACTTTGACTCACGGGTACCCGGCTTGATTAGGCGAACCCTGTGACGCATCTGCTTTTCCAGTGCATCCTGGCGCTTTATCAGTGCCTTTTTGAGGAAGCTGAGCAGTTCATCTTCAGTGAACGGTTTTTCAACGTAATCCATCGCGCCGAGTCTTACTGTTTCCACTGCGGTTTCTATCGACGCATAACCGGTAATGACGATGACATCAATATCGGGGCGCAGGTGTTTGACCGCCTTGGTGACTTCGACCCCGTCCATATCCGGCATTTTCAAATCGGTGAAAACAAAATCGTAGTCATTCTTGCGGATGAGCCCCAGGGCTTCGGAGCCCTTTTCCACCGTATCGATACTGTAGCCTGCGTAAACCAGTATTTTACGAAAACTGTCCAAAACAACTTTTTCATCGTCCACGGCCAGTATTCGGGCTATTGGATTGTCCAGTGAAACCCGCTTCAACGAAGCTGCTTCTTCACTGACATCCAGTTTCAGGCCGATATCCAGGGCCTGCTCTCTTTCCTTTTTATCGCGCGCTTCGCTCGTCTTTTTCAGAAGCATACGCAGCGCAATATCGACCACAATGAACGCAACGATTGTGGTAATAACAATTAGTGCAACAATCATCTTATTGATCCTCTGAAATGACAAAAACAGTTGTGCTTGCCATGGCTGGTCGAAAGAACACGATTAGCTGCCGTTTTACGGGCAGTCGTTGTCCCGCGCGAATTCCTGGCCTTGGCCGGGTCGCAACGACTGGATAGCACCTGTCGGGTTCTCATTTTCTTCTCACAACAAAATCGCTCGGGATAGATTGTGAGCAGCTAGCAATGCACTTGAATAACAACGCGGATGGACAATATCTGGCAGGATTTCTGTCGGGGAAACCGAACGAAAGAACTACTTTAGTCTTCATAGAGCGCATACCCCCCCGGGTACTTAGCCTTCTGTGAGTAGAGCAAAAACTATTTGAACTTACGTTGATGTGGATCATGTAACAACCGTAAAAAATAAATGGCCGGCGACCGCTGAAAAATGGCATTTCCACCGCACTCAGACCGGTGTCCTTGAGCACGTTGAATGGCTTTGCGGAGTGAAATAACGTCATCCTGATGGCGACGTCAATCACCTCTCCTGATACCGCCAGCGGCTAGCCGGTGCTGACCGCAAAACAACCCAATGCCCAACTACTTACCTGGGAAAGAAAACCTCGAGCCTGCCAACGTCGCCGGATGTCACCACAGACTCACCAGTATCAAGAATCACGATACCCAGCGGGAGTCGCAAAAAGCCGGGGCCTTCACCGTACTCACCATACTCACCCATGTAACTGCCGGTGACAGGATCAAGCAGGGTGACCACCGCGCAAAAGTTGTCCACCACGTGTAGCCTGCCAAGAGAGTCGACTTCCAGCGCCTGCAAATTGATCATCAACGGCGGCTCACACCCACCTGAAGTACATTCACCCGGGCCGATACGGCGCAGAAAGTTGCCTTCGGTGTCAAAAATTTGGATACGGTCGTTACCCTGGTCGGCAACAAAGACCTCGGTGATCGGGTAGCCGTCCACGTACCGCTCAATGACCTCGGTATCCACCGGGAAGCTGAGTTCGTTTTCGCCCATACCGGGGGAGCCGATGTTACGGATAAAGTTGTAGTCCGCATCGAACACCCGAACCCTGTGAGCGCGGCTATCGGTGACGTATATATGACCATTCGGCCCGGTGGTAATGGTATTGGGCATGATGATCAGGCCTTCACCGAATATCGCCACCAGGTTGCCGTTGGCCGGGTCGTAGACCTCGATATTGTCACGACCGTCATTGCCAATCAGTATGTAGCCGTTTGAATCAGCGGCAACACCCAGCGGCCGGTTCAGATCTTTCAACTCGGCTTTCATTAGCAGGTTTTCGTCATAAATGAACAGTGACCCGACCAGTGGGTCCGTGATGTAGATGTCGCCGCTGCCATCGTTGGAGTTGTTCATGCGCACAAGCAGCCTTGGGCGGTTCTCTATTGGCAACAGATTGGGATCAGGCTCAGGGTCGGCATCACAGGCGTAGTCGTCATTAATAAATGTCAGCAGCAGTTTGAAATGCTTTTGGTAATAAGCGGTGGGTTTGCCCTTGTTGGTCCCGCTTTTATTCATCTGGATATCAAAACTAACACCCATCACGGTGCTGTCGTAAAACGCGCACCAGTCAACCATTACCGGGTCGCTTTGCAAGTACTTGCTAGCGAAAATCTCCAGATCTGCGGCATCGACCATGCGATCCTTGTTCAGATCGCTTATCTCCTGTCTGGTCGCAGGAGGGTCTTTTTCCACAACTGCCTGGGCTGATGGTACCCATACCAGGAGCGCAATGATTAATACGAAAAACCAATCAAACTTATGCGAACGTATTATTTTGTACATGACAAAAATATCCCCCATTGTCGTACTTATAATTAAAACAGGCTTATGCGAAACGCCTGAATACACAAAAAACCGCTCATGGTGGTTTTCTTGCCGGACAGTCCCCATCCGTACAAAAAAAGGAGGCCCCGAAGAGGAGAAAAAGTTGGGGCCTCCATAAAACCCACCCCTAAACGATCATTCCTCCATATCTTCTTCCAACTCTTCATAACCGGTGAACATTTCCCTGAAATGCGTTGCAGGGGTGCGTCCAAGCGCACCCATGTAGGCGTGGACCATGACAAAGGAAACGAAGAAAATAAATACCAGCACGTGGACCGTGTCTATGACACCTATCCCGCCCAACACCTCTATCCAGCCCTGGAAGCGCTTGACATCCCACATCATGATTCCGGTCAGAAATTGGACAGGAACAACCAGCAACATCACGATCTGATAAGTAATACTCTGCATCGGGTTAAACTTATCGTGAGGTAAGACCTTGTGCGGGCTGTGCTCACCTTTGAAAATTCCGTAACTGTAGTACTGCATCTGCGCGAAGGCCTGTTCAAAGAACTTTCGCGGGTTGAGTTCGGGGTGATAATTTGTGATTTTATCCGTAAAGAGATAAAACCCCAGCCAGACAAAATAGTTGGCGATAGTTGTAAAGGCGACCCAGTTGTGCGTCCTGATAGCCGTCTCGAAACTCAACACGTTTAGCGTGCCGGCGTACCTGATCTGGATGCCGGTCAGAATAAGCATTACGAAACCCATGGCGTGCAACCAGTGCCAGATACGTACCGGCAAGGGATTGATATATAACTTCGGATCAGGTGCCTTTATCCAGGCGGTAGACTCGCTCTGTTCCGGATGTCTTGTTGACATCATCGTTCTCCTCTTTCCATTTTTTCTTTGACCATTCTTCCGATGGTGAAATGCCCTATCGGAATGGCAATACCACTGGCCAATGACAGCAGAAACAGAACATCCAGCAGCTTGTTGGGGTTCCCGCCAAGCGCATAGAAATCACTGATGGAATCCATCGCGACCACAGATTTCAAAATATTCCTGTCAGCTTCAAGAATCTGCTTTCCGCCGCCCGATTGAGGAATCGAAACAGTGACATTCTGGCGTTGCTTGGAGCCCTTCTGGTGACAACTGTCACATGTTCTGACTGAAAATCTCTTGGGTGCAATCAGGTGTGCCGTGATGCCCGAAACCACCTCCATGCGACCGCGTATCGAGACGTTCATGGACTTGCTCTGCCGGGCGCTTTCGACCACTTCCCTCCACACTGCCAGCGGGTCTGCGTCATCGCCTTTGGCTTCAATTTCCTTCAGTTTTTGCTCGTAAAGTTCGTGACCCTGGTCCTGTCCAACCGGAGTCTGGGCAACATTGTCAAACAGGTGAAGATCGAACCTGCTTTTCGCGAACGGTGCGTGACAGACAGCGCACGAGACGATATCAAGATGTGTCCCCGCGTTTGGTAGCCATTGACTGTGCAGCAGGGTGACATTCTCGTGGCAGCCAAAACACGCTGATCGCAAGGGATCACCGATTGCCACTGCATTTGCGTTATGACTGCCGTGACAGTCCGCGCAGATCGACGCCTGTATGTGTTTGTCCCTAATGACGTTGGCGTGCAGCCTGGCTTCGCCGTGCACGCTCTCGGAATACGCATTAAAAATAAGTTCGTGACAGTTCTTGCAAGGAAGCCCTGATTCCGGACGGTAATCCGCCATGGTTTCAACCGCGTGGGCACTGTGACAGCCTGTACATACCGGCGACTCGGCATCACCCTGTGCAACCAGCTTGGCATGCACACTGCCTTCATACTCGGCGAACGTTTTAGCGTGGCAGTTGCTGCAAGCCTTATTCATCTCCACCGCGTAGTCCCGTTGGCTGCTGATGGTGATATTGGTTCGTTTGGATGGATGTTTCCTGCTACCGATGGCTTCGTGGCAACTGACGCAACGGATACCGCCGTGAACTGAACCCGCAAAAGTCTCCGGGTGTACCTGTAGCGGCATTTCCTCACCATCTTCAAGTGACTTGAATTTTTCTCTGGAATGGCATTTCAGGCACTTGCTGTTTGCCTTTAGCGCGGTCTCCTGCTCTGTCACGACATCAGTCTGGACATTTCCAATCAACTCAGACCCGGTATCTGTCTCTGCCTGGGGTAACGCATACACAAAACTGCTGAAAATCAGGCAGCCTGTAAACAAAAATGCATGAACAAGCATTTTCATCGGTTTTTTCCCCGCTGACTCACCCTCTGTGCTCTCAGCTGTCATATCTAGTCTCCTCGCCGCTATCTCTTGGGAAGCCAACCGGGGTTTTTCGCAAACCCCGGACTGACCTACTGCCCCTTCCTGCTAAACTGAAGAGTGCTTCTTGCTGTAGGCTTCATAGCCCAACTTGGCAAACATATAGAAGCCGACAAACGGCAACGCGATGACATAGCCCAGCGCGACAAAAGGTGCTGCGAAGAACAAGCCGACGTTCTTGATCACTTTGCCCGCGCTTCTGGCGCCGCTCGTATCGGCGACGGTAACGGGCTCTGCCTGTGCAGGGGCTTTAACGGCGGCCTTCACGGTTTTTGCCGCAGGCGTTGCTTCAAGCGCCTGCTCAATATGCATATCTTCGGTTAAGGCCTTAAGCGTGATGCTTTCGATGATTTCTGGCGTCAATGGCTTGCGAACAAATCCGCTGGCACCCAACACAGAGGCCCTGTTCTCGTTGTCTTCACTGCCGTAACCGGTAATAACCACAACAGGTGTCCAGGGGCAGCGCTCTTTGATACGCTCGGTAACTTCAAGCCCGTCCATTCCCGGCATCTTGATATCGGTAAACACGAGATCAAAATCTCGTTCCTCCATCGTGTGCAACGCTTCCTCACCGTTTATCGCGGTACTAACCTCATAACCTTTCTCAGAGAGAACCCGGTCAAAACTGCGACCTACAACTGCATCATCGTCAATAACCAGTACCTGTAATTTGTTATTCATGATTTGCCTCCTTCCAACCTTTAATGTGTAAATTCGTTTCGCAGGGCCCAGCGTTTTTGTGTCATGGCGTCATTCGCCGCCTTCACAACATCATCTGGGTCCAACGGTTTTGCCAGGTAATTAAACGCCCCCAACCTGACGGCTTGCTTGGCTGACTCGACACTGGGGTAACCGGTAATAACGATCACTTCACTATCGGGCCAGCGGGATTTGATGGTTTTCAGTACATCCATGCCATCAGGACCAGGCATGCGTATATCAAGCAGAATCACATCAAACGAACGTTGTTCCATGACGCGAATCGCATCAACACCATCTACTGCGAGTGCGGCTACACAACCGGACTCAAGCAAACTTCTAAGATGGCTGAGGCGAACCACTTCTTCGTCATCTACGATGAGAATATTGGCCGTGTCATTCATGTGATCACCTCGTGTGTTTGTCTCGCTTTACATGATGCAACTTACATGCCAACACGACGGCTTTGTTTCTTTAACGCGGTTTTAAATAATAAATTCAGTCACTTGGAATGAATGAATAAAATTACTAGGGTATTTGTTTTACATCATTTAACGTTTTGAAGTACAAACGAGGTATACTCACGCACCGTCAAGAACACCTTTAATTGTTAGTTTTCAATGTTTTATAGTGCTTTTAGTGGTGTATATTTTATATATACATATGTGCAGAACATTTGATGTACGCAATGTGCAGTAATAATGATCTAGGTCATTATAAGGGTGTCCCCGCAGACCTATATTGACCGATATTGATGATCTGGCTCAAGTCTGTACCAAGACCGTGGATTACATCACTACCGGCAAAAGCAGATTTGTGCGACAACCAGCAAACAAGGGGCTGCTAACAATGGCGTTTTCTGATGAAATAAAGTCACATATCAATAAACAACTCAGGCTACATAACTTCACAAGGATCTTTCTGGGCATGGTGCTGGTCACCCTGCTTCAAGCACCTTTTACCAGCGTCGCATTTGCTGAGCCTGAAAATTCCAAATTACGCAATGAAAAATGCCTGAAGTGTCACGGCAGAGAAAATTTCTCCAAAAAAATGTCCAACGGCGAACGACGCGCACTACATGTCACCGCTGAAAAATTCGAAGAAAGCGTGCACGGCGGCCGCGATTGCGTAAATTGCCATACCGATATCGTGAAAATACCGCACAAGAAAGGTCTTGACCGCAAGGTTGGCTGTGTTAAATGCCATACCCAGTTGTGGGAAGATGCCGAGGCAGCGGGCACCACCGACGAGAACGAACGTCTCGGTGATGTTATCGAGCACATCGAAAGCTATATGCATTCGATACACGCACGGCCCAATATCGATGACCAGTCACGTACCAACGCCACCTGCTACGACTGCCATGACGCGCATTACGTGGCACGCATTGACCAACAGGTTGGTATTAATGGGCGGGAAAACATCCCTGATATCTGCGGCAACTGCCACAGCGATATCAAAGAAAATTATTTCACCTCGGTGCATGGCCAGGAACTGGCTAGCGGCAACACAAAGGCCGCCATTTGCACCGACTGCCACAGCTCACATGGTGTTACCGAACCACACGATGCCATTGGCAGGGTTGGAATTACCGCTAACTGCGGCAATTGCCATGAAGAAGAACTCAAAACCTATACCGAAACCTATCACGGCAAGGTGACCCGGCTGGGTTATGGCGAAACCGCAAAATGTTACGACTGCCACGGCTCCCACGGTATCAAGCGTGTTGATGCGGCAGACTCGAAAATGTTTAACGGCAATCGCCTGAAAACCTGCCAAAGCTGCCACGAAAACGCGACCGAAGGTTATGTCACGTTCCAGCCGCACGGCAACACTCACGACGTCAAAAAATATCCCGTCATGTGGTTTGCGTCCAAGGGCATGATTGGCCTGCTGGTAAGCACATTCGCGTTTTTCTGGCTGCACTCTGCCCTGTGGTTCTACCGGGAGTACCAGGACCGTAAAAACGGCAAAGACCGGCCACACGTACAGCTGGAGGAATTACCGCAAGGCAAAACACACTTCAGACGCTTTACACGCTGGTGGCGGTTAGCGCATCTGGTCGGGGCTCTTTCGATCATGTTGTTGGCCCTTACCGGTCTCACGGTACTGTTCTCAGGCAGCGCCTGGGCACCCGTTGTTATGAAAATACTGGGTGGTCCGGCAACGGCCGGTGTACTGCACCGCATTGGTGCCGTCGGGTTTATGGCTGTGTTCTTCATCCATCTCATTTACTTCGGCTTCCATATCTCAAGAACCTGGAGAACATTCGAGTGGTTCGGACCCAACTCGCTGATCCCCAACTGGGATGATCTCAAGGACGCCATCGCCATGTTCCGCTGGTTCTTTGGCCTGGCGCCACGTCCGGTTCTCGATCATTTCAGCTATTGGGAAAAATTCGATTACTGGGCCCCGTTCTGGGGTATGACGATCATCGGTGTCAGTGGCATGATGATGTGGTTCCCGGAACAAACCGGAGCGTATTTACCGGGCTGGGTATTCAACGTTGCTGCCATTGTTCATGGTGAAGAAGCGATCCTGGCCGTGGTATTCCTGTTCACGGTGCACTTCTTCAACAACCACTTCCGACCGGACAAGTTCCCGTTGGATACCACCATGTTCACCGGTAGCGTGCCGCTAGAGCACTATCGTCACGAACACCGTCGCGAGTATGACCGTCTGGTTGCGAGCGGTGAACTGGACAAGCACCTGATAGCGGCGCCATCAACACCAATGAGTTTTGGCTCCAAGATTTTGGGCACATCACTCATCGTTATCGGCCTGACATTGTTGATGCTGGTGTTCCTGGGGTTCTTGGGAATATAGGTCTGTAAAAAGGCAGAGTTTGCGCACCGCGCAGACTATTGCCTGTATAATAATTCCGGGGATTCGGGCCAATCCCGTATCCCCGGGCAATAAAAAATAACCATGTCCACTATTGAGGTCAGTTATGAAAAAAATTATGTATGGCGCCATTGCACTCACGCTGCTGGTAGCCTGCTCAAAAGAATCTGAGTCCATTAAACCGGTGATCGATCTTGCCGCCGGTGAGGCAATTGCAGCAGCCGATTGTTCGGGTTGCCACGGCATGGATGGCCGCGGAGAAACCGCTGACATTCCCAACCTTGCCGCGCAACCCATCAACTACCTGGTCGATGCCATGCATGCTTACCGCGATGGCGGACGCCAGCACGCAGCATTGCAGGACATGACCGCAGGCATGAGTGAAGCCGACATCACCAATATCGCCGGCTACTACGCCAACCTGCCCGCTTTAGCCCATCTTGAGCAAACCGAAGCGCAAGCAACCGATAGCGTGGCTTACTCAGAAGGCGCGGAAGTTGCCGCGATCTGTGAAGAGTGTCACGGCGAAAGAGGCATCAGCACCGAAGCCGGCATGCCAAGCCTGGCCGGCCAGCAGCCTTTTTACCTGATCGTATCAACCCAGGAATACAAGAGCGGCGCCCGTGGCCACGAAGGCAAAGGCGAAATGCTGGAAGGGCTTGAGCAAATAGACATCGAAAAAATGGCCATGTACTTCGCGGCGCAACCTGCCCCCGACCGTGGCCCCGCACCTTTTGGCGATCCGGTCGCCGGCAAAGCCTTATCGGCCACCTGCGGCAAATGCCACGGCGCCAAAGGCATCAGCCATGACCCAGTGGTACCCAACCTGGCCGGACAGGAACCTGTCTACCTGGTGAAGGCCATCAAGGCATACCGCGACCACGATCGCGAAAGCGACGAGCCCATGCCTGAGCGAACCGACGAGCAAATCGAAAACCTCGCCGCCTACTATTCAACCCAGCGCCCCGTTGCTGCCGTTGAAGAGGCCCTGACAGGTGAACAGCTGGCAGCCACCTGTAACCGCTGTCACGGCCGCGCTGAAGCCTCAGGCACCATGGTCGTGCCCGCACTCAATGGCCAAAGCCACGACTACCTGGTCAAAGCCATGAAAGAGTATCGTCATGAAGACCGCGAAAACTCAATGATGCACAAAATGAGCGCCCGCTATTCAGATGAAATGATTGAGGCGATTGCCACTTACTACGCCAATCAATAAGTGAGTTAACTGATATGACGGTCCGGCAGATGTGCCGGACCGTTTTTTTTGGATCCTTCAAACCACGCTTAAAAACCCGGGCTATTCAGCACTCAAAGTTGCGTAGTAAGCAGCCAGATCGGCCATATCCTGATCGCTAAGACCTTCGACATAGTCGAACATCATTTCGCTTTCATCTTCGATCTCGCCAGATTTGTAACCTTTCAACATATTGACGTGTGTTTCAACATCAAGTCCGGCGATCAAAGGATTGTCCTCATCACCCTTGCCATCATCACCATGACATCCAGCACAGTCTTCTGACAATTCCATACCGCGGGCAACATCGCCGCCGGCCTGTACAGAACCGGTTGCCAAAACAAGCCCGGCAAGCAAGAACAAAGCTGCAAAGATCAATTTTTTGGTTAACATACTTATGACTCCTGTTATTGCATTAATAAGGCCCAAAAACAGGCCCCCCTCAAATGCCCGGACGGGCTCACTATTACCAACAAATTGCGTGCCGCAGGTCAGTCAAAACGCGAAGTGCCGTCCAGGTAGTTTTCGGGCACGCATGGAACAACTTTGATTTAGGTTATTCCAGCATCAAAAATACCCTAATTGCTTTTAGGCGCATTGACCCAGATCAATAATTGGAACGATGTGACCGGCCAGAAAAACCGGCCGGAATCAGAGGGGATTATTCGCTATCGAGGGAGGTGTAGTAGGCGGCCAGATCCTGCTCTATGAGGTCTTCCAGAGGTGGCCTCTAAGCCATGACAATCCAGGACCGCTCACGACGCCGCCCGACATCAAAAGAAATTTAACCAACCGAGTACGTTATTTTTCATCCATAGGGGAAAACAGCGTACTTTTATTTAATCCCCAACGGTGTAAGCGAAACAGAACCGATGTAGCCAGCACACCCAGACCATACTCGGCTGAAGCTGACAAACTGATTGAAGAAGAATCTTTTTCGTAGCGCGTAGGACATGTAATTTCACCAATGTCATAACCGGCGTAAATGATCTGCGCCAACATCTGGTTATCAAATAGAAAATTATCGGAATTATTGTCCAGCGGCAACCGCTCAAGCACTTCCCGGGTAAACGCGCGATACCCCGTGTGGTACTCGGAAAGCTTATAGCCCAGCATTAAATTTTGAAAAGCCGTCAAAATGCGATTGGAAAAATATTTGTGTAGCGGCATTCCACCTTTAAGCGCGCCCTGCCCCAGTATTCGCGA
>UPTN01001224.1_pt1 | contig 11611 bp, 13 predicted proteins | sample 2160111 | NCBI WGS metagenome assembly UPTN01 (sample SAMN06265058, study PRJEB28932) | marine metagenome | isolation source: Columbia River Estuary | place: USA:Columbia River Estuary, USA | collected 2014-05-05 | reverse complement strand
GGGTGGCTTCTTTTATGATTGGCTGGGGGTGAGGGATTCGAACCCCCGCTGGCGGAGTCAGAGTCCGCAGTCCTACCACTAGACGAACCCCCAGTAACCCTGGGTACGGCTTAGCGTTTGGAGTACTGCGTAGCCTTGCGTGCTTTGTGCAGGCCGACCTTCTTACGTTCGACTTCACGGGCGTCACGGGTTACATAACCTGCTTTACGCAATGTGCTGCGCAATTCGCCATCATATTCCATCAACGCGCGGGTCAAGCCCAAACGAATAGCACCGGCTTGACCGGAAATGCCGCCGCCTTCAACCGTAGCTTTAATATCAAACTGCTCGGTCATTGCCAGTTTTTCAAGTGGCTGACGCACGATCATGCAGGCAGTTTCGCGACCAAAGAATTCATCAATGGGGCGTTTGTTGATAGTAATTTCGCCTTTACCCTTGGTCAGGTAAACACGTGCTTTGGAGGACTTGCGCCGTCCGGTACCGTAATACTGTTCAGTAGCCATAAATCTCTTATCCGTTGGTAATTCGCGAACTACAACTCAAGGGGAGTTGGTTGCTGGGCTTCATGCGGATGTTCAGACCCTGCATAGACATGCAGTTTGCGGAACATGGCACGACCCAATGGGTTTTTAGGCAACATGCCCTTAACTGCGTTCTGAATGACGCGCTCTGGATGCTGATCCAACAGTTTGCCCAAGTTAATTGATTTCAGATTGCCGATATAACCAGTGTGGCGGTAGTACATTTTATCCGCCAGCTTGTTGCCGGTTACTTTGATTTTTTCAGCATTAACCACAACCATGTGGTCGCCTGTGTCCATGTTAGGAGTGAACTCAGGTTTATGCTTACCGCGTAAACGGTGTGCCAATTCGGTGGCCAATCTGCCGAGGGTTTTGTCAGTCGCATCGACTACGCACCACTCGCGTTTAATCGTTGCTGGTGTCGCTGTAAAAGTCTTCATTTGTACCATTCTCTGTAAATTACCCGAGTCATCAGGTGAAGGGCGGGAATTTTACTGGCTAAACGCTTCAGTTTCAACCTTCCTGAGCTTTATTTTCCAGTTTTTCATGACTGAATTTTAAGACGGTCGACCGGTTTGCCTCCAATGATGTGGCTTTCTATAATTTCATCCACATCTTCTTCGTCAATATAGGTGTACCAAACACCCTCCGGATAGACCACGCAAACCGGTCCATCTTCGCACCGGTCAAGACAGCCGGATGTGTTGACCCGCACCTTTCCCGGTCCGGTCAAACCCAGTTTCTTTATTCTGCTCTTGGCGTATTCACGCAATTTCGCAGAACCGCACCGGTTGCAGGACGGACGCTCAGCGTCCGCCCCGCGATCATTGGTGCAGAAGAACAAGTGCTGTTGATAGTATTGGGACATTCTATTCCTTGACTATCTTAATCAGGGTTTGCTCAGAAATTATAAACCAGGTTCATCGTGGTCGTTGTATCGGTCTTTTCACTGACGCTTGGTGGAACGTCGCTGTTATTGCGAACTTCAAAACCAAACTTCAATGCAAAGCTTTCATTCATAGCAACCGCTATACCGGTATTGAACTGGGTGAAGGTATTGTCAGAGCCTGACTCGACCAACAAACGATTGGTCCAATGAGTGGAGGATGTGATCGCCCAGGAATCGTCCAGTAACAGCCTGACGATTGCATCATCTGTTTTAGCGCCGGTCAGTGCGTCTTTCAGACTGCGGTAACCAACACCGATTTCACCTTTAAGCTCGTGTGTGTCGTTTTTCATCAACTGACGGCCATAACCAACAACCAAAGACTGCTGTGGGTCGTAAGCGCCAAACTTGTCCATGTCATAGCGATATACGCTGAACATGTAGCTCTTCTCGCTAAATTTGCGGTCGGCCTGTAACTCTGCCATGTAACGCTCTGCGTCTTTGGTGCCTTCCTTGGAAGATGTCAACGCACCGCCCGCCATTCTGAAACGCCAGTCTTCCAGGTTCTTGGTGAACTCCAGCTTCAGGTTCAAGGTTTCGGTTTCAGTGTTGCCGCTGGTGCTAACAAAGCCGAACTCACCAACACCATTCCAGCTGGTGTCGACTGCTTCTTCGTCCTGTGCCTGCGCGCAGACAGAGAACAATAATGTGCTTGCAAATATCGTTTTTACCAAGTTATTCATTTGGTTATATTCCCCTATGGTGCAAAAAAGTTTGCGGAGTATATAGGTTAGTCAAGACAAAACCAACTTTCACGCCGTTTTTATATTCCCGTAGTACAATGGCGCCTTGTTTCACACTGAATTCAGGACGACCAATATGTCACGCAGCTACACACCCGTAGATCGCTTAATAATGGGATTTGACAGTGCCTTGCGCATGGCCACGGGGCTCAACACCGAGGCACAACGCAGTAATCCCGCAGAATCTGTGCCTGAAGTGGTTATGGAAGAAGAGCAGCGACGACATGCTGCCGGTTTGATGCGTATCAATCACGCCGGTGAAGTTTGCGCGCAGGCCCTGTATGCCGGACAGGCAGCAACCGCCCGCAACCCCGCTGTCCAGGCTGAAATGCAGCAGGCGGCAAATGAGGAAATCGACCATTTAAGCTGGTGCAAGACGCGTCTTGATGAATTGGAGAGCAGACCAAGCCTGCTGGATCCGCTTTGGTACGCGGGCTCATTCGCTATCGGCGCGGCCGCCGGTCTTGCCGGTGACGGCTGGAGTCTGGGCTTTCTTCAGGAAACTGAAAATCAGGTCGAGGCGCACCTCGAAAACCACATCGAGAGACTCCCCCCTGAGGATGCCCGTAGCCGGGCCATTCTCGACCAGATGAAAATAGATGAGGCCAAGCACGCCCAAATGGCCAAAGATTCCGGCGCGTTCGATTTACCGCTACCGGTGCGTAGACTGATGAAAATGACCGCTGGGGCGATGAAGGCAGTAGCCTATCGGGTGTAACGTCCTGACTCAGGGCGTGCCTGAGGGATTTTTTGCCTGCTGGCGTAGCTCTTGCAACGTTAGTCCCGCAGGAACGGCTTCAGATTCACGGTCATTGAGTGATAACCACTGAACCCGCCAGCCTCCGAGGTCAGTGGATGCCGTATAAGGAAAAACCTGCTGGCTGAAATCCAGATCACCGGAAAGCGTCATTGAATCGGTTTGTTCAGCCCCACCCGGCAATGAATTGTTGAAATGAAATAGCAACTCAAAACGATAGCGCCCCAATGCCGTCTTCCACCCGGTGCCCTTTACGCCCCAGGGCGCAGCGAACACACCCGTCGCCAGACCGGTATCCAGTTTGAAATCTTCATTCTTTTCTGTCTTGTTCCACTGCTGCTTGCCATCCACGGCAAAAGGCCCGCCTGGCTGGCTATGGCTCAGCATCGCGTAAGCCAGTTGCAGCATTAACGAAGGCGCCTGTATTAACGGCTCAATGTCATCGCCCTGCTGCGTAAAACCCTGCGACAAAAGAACCTTGCCATCGACCATCAACAACTCACCGGTCAACACTTCATCGGGAGCAATTTGCTCAACCTGCACAGACAGGTCGCCGCAATCACAGCGCTTAAACTTCCAGCGCGCGTGAAACCCCGTACCGCCAAAATCGACATCCAACTCAGTGGCCGCCGCATCCTGCCAAAGCGTCGCCTTGTCCACCTGAGCCGCACTATCTTGCGAGCCCGACAACAAAAAAACGACAACAGTCAGAACAACCCCGTGTATTGCCTTCAAGTGCTGGTGCATATCAGAAAAACATCCTCTTCAGTGCGTGCCCGGGGTCTGTTTCACGCATAAACGCTTCACCCACGAGGAAAGCATTGATTCCACAACCCTGCATACGTTTAACATCTTCCGTCGTTTTGATACCGCTTTCGGTCACCAGCAACTGCTGCCCCGTCAGCATTGTTTTGAGACGCTCGCTGGTCGCCAGCGATGTTTCAAAGGTATTCAAATTGCGATTATTCACCCCAATCAAATCATGATCAAGCCGCAAAGCCCGCTCCATTTCAGCCTCGTCGTGCACCTCTATCAGCACGTCCATTCCGAACGCCCTGGTCACCTCCAACAATTGCCGCAGTAACGGTTGTTCAAGCGCTGAAGCAATCAGCAGGATGCAATCGGCACCCATCACACGAGACTCGGCGATCTGCCAGGGGTCAATAATAAAGTCCTTGCGCAACACCGGTAAGGAGCACGCGTTACGGGCCTGTTGCAGGTACAGGGCATCGCCCTGAAAAAAGTCCTTGTCTGTCAAAACGGACAAACAGGCGGCACCGGCCGACTCATAAGAAGCCGCAATTGCAGCAGGATGAAAGTCCGCACGAATCACACCCGCGCTGGGCGAGGCCTTTTTAATTTCGGCGATCACCGCGGCGCCATCCGACAGCGCCGCTCTGAGTGCATTCTCAAAACCACGTGGGGGCGGACAGTCTTTTGCCCGCGCCACCAGATCGGCGTTTGAACTGGCCGACTTACCGGCAGCCACCTCTTCCGACTTACGCTGAATAATGCGCTGCAATATGGAAGGAACAGCCATCAGAAACCCTGTGTCATGGCTGCCAGTTGCTGCAGTTTTTTCGCCGCGGCGCCACTGGCCAGTGTGTCACGCGCCAACGCGACACCTTCATTAATCGAGCTTGCGACACCAGCCACATACAACGCGGCCCCGGCATTCAAGGCAATCAAGCGTGCAGCGCGCTGTGAGCGCTCATCCTGCTCGCCGGCCAGTGCGGCAGTCAGCAATTGCAGTGATGCTTCAACGCCATCAACAACGAGATCCTGCATTGGTTCACGTTTAAAGCCCAACTGCTCAGGCTGCAAGTCATATTCGCAAACCTCGCCATTTTTGAGTTCGGCAACATGAGTGTCGGCCGCCAGGCTGATCTCATCCAGACCATCTTGTGAATTCACCACCAGCACGTGCTCGGACCCAAGCCGCTGCAGCACTTCAGCCACGGGACGACACAAGCTGCGGTCATAAACGCCAATCAACTGCCGCTTCAAACCGGCGGGGTTCGCCATCGGACCCAGCACATTGAACAGCGTTCGCAAACCCAGCTCTTTGCGCGCCAGGCTCACATGACGCATCGCGCTATGGTGCATCAACGCAAACATGAAGCCGACACCCAGTTCGTCCACACACAGGGCCACTTGTTCGGGTGAAATATCCAACCGTACGCCAGCCGCCTCAAGTACGTCCGCACTACCCGAACTGGAAGACACCGACCGGTTGCCATGTTTAGCTACCCTTCCGCCAGCGGCAGCAACCACGAAACACGCTGCCGTGGAAACATTAAACAGGTTGGCGCCGTCACCGCCAGTACCGACGATATCGACCAGGTGCGGTCCGTCGACCGTTACACCGCTGGCAAACTCGCGCAGCACCTGCACGCCGCCAACGATCTCATCAATGGTTTCGCCTTTGACGCGCATGCCAAGCAAAAAGGCGCCAATTTGCACATCCGTCGAGCCTGCTGACATGATCTGCCGCATAACCGACACCATTTCTTCTCTCGACAGATTCTGTTTTTCAGCAATCCGGGCCAAAGCGGCTTGAATATCCATGGTCATCAATTTAATCCTGCGTTCAAATCTGGCGGGTTGTGTTTAAAAAATTCTGCAGCAAATCATGACCGCATTCGGTCAGGATCGACTCGGGGTGAAACTGCACACCTTCAATTTGCAGGTTTTTGTGTTTCAGCCCCATGATTTCTTCAATTTCACCGCCCGGCTTTTCCGTCCACGCGGTAACTTCTAGACAGTCGGGAATGGCGTCCTTTTGCAATACCAGCGAATGATAGCGTGTCGCTTCAAACGGTTGCGGCAGACCGGCAAAAACACCCGCGCCGCGGTGATGCATCATCGAGGTCTTGCCATGCATAATCTGCTCTGCCCTGACCACTTGCCCGCCAAATACCTGACCGATGCATTGATGGCCCAGGCAAACACCCAGAAGCGGAAACGAACCACCCAACTCGGCGACCACTGCCAGTGATATGCCGGCATCATCGGGGGTACATGGACCCGGAGAAATGACCACACCTTGTGGGTTTAACTGACGAATTTCGGCGATGGTGATGGCGTCATTGCGCACCGTTTGCACCTCCGCACCCAATTCACCCAGGTATTGCACCAGGTTATAGGTAAAGGAGTCGTAATTATCGATCATCAGGATCATGGTTTTATGGTTCTACTTAAAATTCATTTCATTAGTGGCTCATTGCACCCACACCGTTACCCGGCACAATAAAAGACGCGACGGGCAATAACAGGCCCGCGCGTCTGATGATATCTGCGATGCGTGATGAAATCGACCTATAAAAACAAGGCTGTTTAAGACCCGTTTTATCTGGAGGGCTTTAACTGCTGACGCTTAACCGCCCATGATCGCTTTGATTTCGAGGAAATCCTCAAATGCGAAAGGACCCCACTCGCGACCGTTACCGGATTGCTTGTAGCCGCCAAATGGCGCATCCAGGTCACCCGAAGCGCCGTTGATATGCACCATGCCCGTGCGCAACCGCCGCGCAACGCGATTGGCGCGCTGCAGGTCGGCCGACTGCACATAACCGGACAACCCGTAAACGCTGTCGTTGGCGATGTCGATGGCCTGCTCTTCACTTTCATAAGGCATCAGGGCAATCACCGGGCCAAACACTTCTTCCCGCGCGATTATCATATCGTTGTAGACATTGGTGAATACGGTTGGCTTAGCGTAATAACCGGTCTCAAGCCCGGCAGGCTTACCAAGACCGCCCGCGACCAGTTCTGTGCCCTCATCCAGTGCTTGTTTGATCAGGCTTTGCACCCTGTCAAACTGCAATTGGCTAACCAGGGGCCCCATGCGGGTTTGTTTTGAAAGCGGATCACCCACGGTAATGCCATCGGCAACACGCGCGGCAATTTCACCAGCTTCGGCCATGCGGTCGGCCGGCACCAGCATACGGCTGGGCGCGTTACACGACTGGCCTGTATTAGAGAAACAATCGAGCACGCCTTCGGTAACGGCTTTTTCCAGGTCGGCATCATCGAGGATGATATTGGCAGACTTGCCACCCAACTCCTGCGCCACACGCTTAACGGTATCGGCGGCGGCCTTGGCAACCATCACACCCGCCCGGGTCGAACCGGTGAACGACACCATGTCGATATCAGGGTGGCAGGAAAGCGCGGAACCAACGCCCGGCCCATCGCCATTCACCAGGTTGAACACCCCGGCAGGGACACCCGCTTCATGCAGAATTTCGGCAAAAAGATAGCCCGACAACGGCGCAACTTCACTGGGTTTTAACACCATCGTACAACCGGTTGCGATGGCGGGTGCTACTTTGCAGGCAATCTGGTTGATCGGCCAGTTCCACGGCGTGATAAACGCGCACACACCTACCGGTTCTTTGACCACCAGACTGTGGCCCACAGGCTCTTCAAACTCATACGTCCGCAACGCTTTAATGGCCGATTTCAAATGCGCGGCACCCATACCGGCCTGTGCCCTGAAAGACAGGTTGACCGGCGCGCCCATCTCGGCGGTAATCGCATCCGCCATATCCTGATACCGGGATTGATAGACTTCTACAATACGCTCCAGCAAAGCGAGTCGCTGCTCACGTGTTGTCTGTGAAAAACTGGCAAACGCGTGTTTGGCAGCGGCCACAGCGCTGTCAACATCAGCCTGATCGCCAAGACTGATCTCGGCAACCGCTAATTCGGTCGCGGGGTTAATAACTTCCAGGGTTTGGCTCGAGTGCGACTCTACCCACTGGCCATTGATATAGAACGGTTTACAATTTTTCATCATTTACTCAAATTCAACCACCAGCTCAGCGCTGGTGTTGCGGTTTATACACAGATTAAACGGTTTGCAAATACCAGCTAACATCCAGTGGCGATACCTGGCGCTGGAACTCGGCGTACTCATCAAGCTTGATTAAGGTAAGCAGCGACTGGAAGTCTTTACCAAAGTATTCGGCCACCCAGCTACTCTTACCAAACGCATTGATTGCGCTATACCAATCGGTCGTCAAGCTGGCCTCGCGCTGCTCCGTGGCATCGCCCTCAATGGGTTGATCCGGTTCTATTGATTCGCGCAGGCCATGAAGAATACCCGCCAGCACACCAGCCATCGCCAGGTAAGGACTGGCATCGGCACCAGATACGCGATGCTCAACGCGGAGCGCGCTTTCCGGTCCGGCCGGAATCCGCAACGCAACACTGCGGTTGTTATAGCCCCAGGTTGGACTCAAGGGTACGTAACAGCCTTTCTGATAACGCCGATATGAATTCGCGTGCGGGGCCCACAGCAACGCGGCTTCCGCCATGGTAGCCTGCAGTCCGCCGATAGCGTGTCGCAGCACCTGCTCGTTGGCTGCGCACAGGTTATTGCCTTTGCCATCGTACAGACTGGTATGGATATGCATACCCGAACCGGACTGGTCGACCACGGGTTTGGCCATGAAAGTGGCGTGCATACCATGTTTTTTGGCCGCCTGACGGATAATTCGTTTCAGGTAGATGGCGTCATCGCAAGCACCCAACGGGTCCGACTTGTGATTTAAATTAATCTCAAATTGACCGGGTGCGTATTCGGCAATCGCCGCCGACGCGGGAACCGACTGAGTTTCACAATAGGCCTGAATGGTTTCAATAAATGGCCGACAACTGTCGAGATCGTCCATGCTGTAAACCTGCGTACTGTGCTCTTCCTGACCAGTGACCGGGTCAATTAAATGACGCGGCATGCTGTGTTCATCGAGACCGTTACGAAACAGGTAAAACTCAAGCTCCACAGCAACGGTGGGAAAAACATCCATATCGTGCAATTGCTTGACGATATTGCGCAACCGATGGCGCGGACTTGCAAAAAAAGCTTCGCCATTCGTATCACGCATCTCCATGATGCATTGCGCGCTATCTTGCGACCACGGTATCGGGCGCAGCGTCTCGGCTTCGGGAAAGCATTCGTAATCCTGGTCACCGGTTGAAATACCAATACCGGTTTCGTCCACTGTGTCGCCGCAAACGTTGCTGGCATACACCGATCTAGGCAATAGCACACCGTCGCTAAAAACCTTGTCCGCGCTGGCCTTGGGAATTCGTTTACCCCTGCAAATGCCATTCAAATCAGGCAACAGTAAATCCAGATTTTCAAATTCCGGTTGACCGGCGCTAAATAGCGGTTCTGGCTTGGCCACGTTCTAACCCCTGCTTTAATAGATGGTTCATGCTATAGAATGCTGAACTAAATGTAAATTATTATGCACACAATACGAAATATTTTGGTTTTATTACACTGACCTAAGTCATTATGTTGAATAAATTCAACGCTAATGATAAGTTGCAGACTTAATTCTTATTCCGTTGTGAGCGCCATGACAGCAAGACCCATCGTCGGCCTGAGTGCAGACGTTAAAATGATTGACCCTCATGCTTTTCACTGCGTTGGTGACAAGTATGTAAAGGCCGTGCTGCACGCAGCAGATGCCATCCCGGTTTTACTACCGGCACTGGGCGATGAAGTGCGGGCGCAAGACTGGCTTGAACTGGTCGACGGTATCGTATTAACCGGCAGCTACTCGAATGTACACCCCCGGCACTACAATGGTGACCATCCGGTAGACGGCACACTGCTAGACCCGGACAGGGACGCAGCTACACTCAGCCTGATTCCCGCAGCAATAGCAAAGGGCGTACCATTATTCGGGATATGCCGCGGATTTCAGGAAATGAATGTCGCGCTCGGCGGGTCTTTATATCAACATGTACATGATGTGCCGGGAATGAACGACCATCGCGAGGACAATTCAGTATCGCTGGCGGAGCAGTACAGCCCAGCCCATCCGGTCGAACTGGCCGCCAATGGCGTGCTGGAAAAACTGGCCGATGGACCACTGCAACACGTTAACAGCTTGCACAGCCAGGGTATCGAGCGACTGGCACCGGGATTGACAGTAGAGGCAACAGCGCCCGACGGTCTGGTAGAAGCATTTAGCGTCAAGGAGGCAACGACTTTTGCCCTGGCTGTTCAATGGCACCCCGAATGGCTACCGCAACAGCACGCGTTTTATATGGCCCTCTGGCGTTCGTTCGGCGCAGCCTGCCAGCAAAGAGCCGCCCGGCGCCGCGAACAATAACCGGCGAATTAAGTGCAAACGAGCAAACACTTAACACCCATGGTAACCACACACAAAGCAGAGAATGAATCATGACCAAGAACCTTGCTAACCTTCAACACAGCGACGCCGCCCACCACCTGCACCCGTTTTCTGATAATGGTGAACTGGCTGCACACGGCACACGCGTTATCAGCAAGGCCGAAGGCATCTATTTGACCGATGCCGAAGGCCACCGGATATTGGACGGCATGTCCGGCCTGTGGTGCGTAAATCTGGGTTATGGAAGACAGGAACTGATTGACGCCGCAACCCACCAGCTTAAAGAACTGCCTTACTACAACAGCTTCTTTCAGTGCACCACGCCCACGACAATCGAACTGGCCGAACTGCTGGCCGAGTTGGCGCCCGCGCACATCAATCACGTTTTCTTTACCGGTTCAGGCTCCGAAGCCAACGATACCGTGGTACGCATGGTGCGCCATTACTGGGCGTCACTCGGACACAAAAATAAAAATGTCATCATCAGCCGTCACAATGCCTACCACGGCTCAACCATGGCAGGCGCAAGTCTTGGCGGTATGAAACCAATGCATGACCAGGGCGGCTTACCCATACCCAATATCGTCCATATCGATCAGCCGTACTGGTTTGGTGAAGGCCGCGATGAGGACCCACAGGAATTCGGCCTGCGGATCGCGCGCCAGTTACAGGAAAAAATTGATGAAATGGGCGTGGACCGTATTGCGGCATTTATCGCGGAACCCATCCAGGGTGCCGGTGGCGTTATCATCCCGCCAGAAAGCTACTGGCCTGAAATTCAACGCATCTGTGATGACAACGACATTCTGTTGATCTCTGATGAGGTGATTACCGGTTTTGGCCGCACGGGCAGCTGGTTTGGTGCTGACCATTTTGGAACCAAGCCCGACCTGATGCCCATCGCGAAAGGCCTGACTTCCGGCTACCTGCCCATGGGCGGCGTGCTTGTTTCAGACCGTGTTGCCAATGTGCTTAAAACCAAGGGCGGCGACTTCAACCATGGCTTTACCTATTCGGGTCACCCGGTGTGCGCGGCTGTCGCGGTCGCCAACCTGCGCATTTTACGCGATGAAAAAATCATCGAGTATGTGCACGACGAGATCGGGCCCTATCTGCAAAGTCAGTTGCGCACGCTTGAGGACCACCCGGTGATTGGTGAGGTTCGCGGCATCGGCATGCTGGGCGCGCTTGAACTGGTCGCCGGCAAAAACCCAATCAAACTGTTTGAGGACGGTGACGCAGTGGGCAATATGGCGCGTGATCTGGCCATCGAGAACGGGCTGGTAATGCGCGCGGTGGGCAGCAAGATGATCATCGCGCCACCGCTGGTGATGACCAAACCGGAAGTCGATGAACTGGTGCAGCGCGTTCGCGCAACACTTGACGCACTGGCCGCCAAAGTACTTTGATCTCCCGGGGCCGCCCTGGCCCCGCAAATATAAAAAAGCCGCGCTCAGCGGCTTTTTTTTAACCTACAAAGCCAGTCACAA
>UPTN01001223.1_pt1 | contig 11622 bp, 7 predicted proteins | sample 2160111 | NCBI WGS metagenome assembly UPTN01 (sample SAMN06265058, study PRJEB28932) | marine metagenome | isolation source: Columbia River Estuary | place: USA:Columbia River Estuary, USA | collected 2014-05-05 | reverse complement strand
GTGGATGATTTTAAAATAGAAGGACCAAATGTCTTTGCCAATATTCGCGATGTTGCATTCACTGAAAATCATGATATTGGAGTTACGAATTTAACTACGGATTTTACGTTTTCCAGAAGTAAAATGACTTTTGAAAATACAGAATTGGAAACTTCAAATTCTTCTATTAACGCAGATATAAATTTTAATTACAAAAGGGAAGAATTAGTTGATTTTAATAATAAAGTAAGAATCGATGCCAACTTTAGGAAGGCTGAGGTTTCTTTGATTGATTTAAATAAATTTTATAATGAATTAGGTAAAAATGATAAAATAAGATTTACCACAAAGTTAAATGGGACATTAAATAATTTTAAATTAAATAATTTAAAATTAGTATCTAATAGAAATACTATTATTAATGGCTCTTTTCATTTTTTAAATGCAATTAATAATGAAAATGGTTTTTCCTTAGATGCCAGTATTTATCACTTGTCTTCTAATTATCAGAATTTAAAACAACTATTACCAAATATTTTAGGAAAGTCATTGCCTACAACTTTCGGCAATCTTGACCAGTTTAACATAGCCGGCCAGACACATATAACGAATGATCTGGTGGATGCGAAACTCACTATTAATGGTAAGTTTGGTAGAATTATTACTGATTTACAATTGAACCATTTTAATAATATAGACAATGCCAATTACATCGGGAATGTTGAGTTTATTGATTTTGATTTTGGCAATATTGTGAATGATAGCTTAATTGGAAAAATGTCATTGGTGGCTGAAGTCGATGGACAAGGGTTTACCCTGGAGAAAATAAACACTTCTTTAAATGGTAATGTTTCGAAATATCAGTACAAAGGATATACCTATCATGACATTGATGTAAATGGCAATTTTAAGAATCAGAACTTTGAGGGGAAATTAATCTCACGAGATGAGAATTTAAAGATGAATTTTGAAGGGTTGGCAGATCTGTCAACGGAGGTTTATAAATTTGATTTCATTGCGGATGTAGATTATTCGGATTTTAATAAATTGAATTTATTTAAAAGAGATTCAATTGCGATTTTAAGGGGTATAATGGCTATCAAAGTGAATGGAAATACACTTGATAATTTAGCAGGGGAAATAAATTTTTATAATACTTCATACAAAAACCAAAAGGATAATTATTATTTTAAAAATTTCAATATAACTTCAAATTTTACGGATTCAATTAGAACCATTGCGATTAACTCAACGGATATTGTTGATGGTAGGCTAAGGGGTAATTTTAAGTTTAAGGAGCTCGGAAAACTTACCAGTAATTCATTAGGGAGTATTTATACCAACTATAAGCCTTCAGTGGTTTCTCAAGGTCAATTTCTAGATTTTAACTTTAAAATTTATAATAAGATAGTCGATGTGTTTTTTCCTGATGTAAATGTAGGTGCAAACTCTTCAGTGAAAGGTAAGATTAATTCAGACGACCAGAAGTTCGAACTTACAGTTAGATCTCCAAAATTAGAGGCCTATGAAAATACTATTGAAAATATTAGATTGCAAATTGATAACAAAAACCCCTTATATAATACTTTGTTAAGTGTAGATAAAATAAACACAAAATATTATAACATAGAAGAGTTAAATCTCGTAAATGTGACCTTAAATGATACTTTATTTTTTAGAACAAACTTTATTGGGGGTAAGAATTTGAATGAAAAATTTGATTTAAGCTTTTATCATACAATTAATGAAAACAATATGTCTGTATTAGGTTTGAAAAAATCTGATATTGATTTTAAAGATAATAATTGGATCATAAACCCAAATAATGATAAGCAAAATAAAGTAGTTTTTGATAAAGCTATGCAAACCTTTGCTTTTGATAAGATAAAAATAATTTCAGAGGAACAGGTTATAGATTTAGCTGGTGTTTTGGGAGGAGATAATAGTACGGACATTTTATTGAACCTAAAAGATGTAAAGCTTAAAGGCATCACACCTTATATTGATAAATTAAGTTTAAATGGTTTAGTGAATGGATCTGTTAATTATAAAAAGCTTAATGGAGAGATTTACCCAACAGCTCAGATTAGAATTAATGATTTTTATGCTAATAATTATAAGCAAGGAAACCTATTCATTGATGCAAATGGTAATAATTCACTGAAACAATATGCTATTCAAGTGAGGTTGGAAAATGAAAATCAGAATGGTTTTGTGCTAAACGGAGAAGTTGATATTACTTCAGAAAAACCAACAATCCTTGCAAGTTATGCAATTGATAAATTTAATATTAAAGCATTAAATCCACTAGGTGAAGACGTCATAAATAATATAAGAGGGCAAATTTCAGGTGACGGAATTATTTCTGGATTGCTGGAAAACCCGGACATCAATGGTTATTTATTTTTAGAAAAAGCTGGTTTAGCAATTCCATATTTAAATGTAAATTATGATTTTGTTGGTAAACCTAGAGTGGAGCTTTCCAACCAAACGTTTAATTTTTTACCAACGACTTTGCGAGACATAGTCAAAAACACAGAAGGAAAGTTATCTGGAAGTATTTCACATCATAAATTTGAAAAGTGGATTTTAGATTTAGCTATTGATACTGATAATCTATTGGTTCTAAACACAGAAGAGCAAGAAGATATGCAGTATTATGGCACTGTATTTATGGATGGAATGGCTACTATAAAAGGATATACGGATGGATTAGTTATAGATGTAGAGGGAAAAACGAACCCCAACACAGAGTTTATTATACCACTAAGTGATGTTTCAACAATTGGAGACTCTAAACTAATTAATTTTGTAACGAATAGTGAGAATGGAATAAATAATAATGAAAGCCAAGATATATTTTTCAATATTGTAAAAGGTCTTACTTTAAATTTTAGTTTAGAAGTAACTGATGATGCCATCGTAGAGATAGTTATTGATAAAAATACAGGAAGTATTCTGAGAGGTAGTGGTAATGCCTATATGGCAATAGCAATAAACACTACGGGTAAATTTGAAATTTATGGAACATATATCGTTAGTGAGGGAATTTATGAATTTAGGAATTTAATAAATAAAGATTTTATAGTACAGCCGGGGGGGCAGGTAGTTTGGGACGGAAACCCGTTTGATGCTTTTCTAAATATTAATGCTGTATATAGAACCAAAGCAAATCCGTCAGTATTATTAGAAAATTTAGAAACAAATAGAAAAATAGATGTTGATTTGGTGGCTAAAATTACTGGACAGTTATTGAACTCTGATATTGATTTTGATGTTAAACTACCAAATCAAAATTCGGTAATTAATTCTGAATTACAATTTAAGTTAAATGATGATTATACAAAAATGACTCAATTTTTTTCAATATTGGCTGCCGGTTCTTTTGTGAATGTCGATGAGGGAATATTTAGTATTGATCGAAATGCGGCTATAAATAGTACAATTTCTCAAAAAATTGCAAGTGTACTTTCAGGTATTATTAAAAGCAAAGGTGATAAATTTGAATTGGGAATAACCTATGATATTGCAAGTAAGGATGATGTAAGTTCTTATAAAATAAATGATCAATTAGGTATTTCAGTTTCTACAAAAATTGGTGAAAGACTTATTGTAAATGGTAAATTTGGTGTTCCGGTTGGCACAGATACAAATTCTAACATAGTTGGAGAAGTAGAAGTAGCATTACCATTAAATGATGAAGGTACACTTAATGCAAAAGCTTACAGCAGACAAAACGATATTGAGTATGATGTGTCAGATGCAGAAGGATCCACACAAGGTGTAGGTCTTTCATGGAGAGTAGATTTTGATAATGGTAAAGAATTAAAAGAGAAAATATTTAGGAGTAAGAAAATAAATAAAAATGATCAAAAGAAAGATAGTGTAAAGGTAAAAAGAGATTTGATTAATTTTACTTCAAAGAAGAAAAAAACTGTTAAAAAGTAAGATTTTTCACACTTTAATTTTTGAAACAAATTGAATTTTTATATATGCTATTTGACTCATTAATTATTAGCCTATTCTCAAAAACAATAAGATATTTATTTTCACTAAAACGTTTTCGTATAAAACTTGTAAATTAGCATTGATTAAGAGTAATTATCTTTAATTTTACGCGACTTTTTAAAAATGGAATTATGAAAGAAAGAATAAAAAAAATTGGTGTAATAACATCAGGTGGAGACGCTCCCGGCATGAATGCCGCTTTACGAGCTGTAGCCAGAGCTTGCACTTATTATAAAGTTGAATGTGTCGGTTTTTATAGGGGGTACCAAGGAGTAATTGAAGGAGATTTTGTTGAGTTAACAGCACGTACTGTTAGAAATATAATCAGTAAAGGTGGAACTATTTTACAATCGGCTCGTTCGGAAGAATTTAGAACAGCTGAAGGTAGAAGGAAGGCATATGAGAATTTAAAGGCACAACAAATTGATGCTTTGGTTTTAATTGGCGGTGATGGTACATTTAGAGGTGGTGTAGCTTTTGGTAAAGAATATGACATGCCATTTATTGGAATACCCGGAACAATTGATAATGACATTGCCGGAACAAGCTCTACCATAGGTTATGATACTGCTCTAAATACGGTGGTAGAAGCAATCGATAAAATTAGGGATACGGCAAGTTCGCATAATAGATTGTTTTTTGTGGAGGTAATGGGGCGTGATGCTGGATTTATTGCCTTAAATGCCGGAGTAGGAGCAGGAGCAGAAGAAATTTTAATTCCTGAAGAGAATTTAGGATTAGACAGACTATTGCAAACATTACAAAAAAGTAAACGAAGTGGTAAGTTGTCAAGTATTGTTGTGGTATCTGAAGGTGATAAAATTGGAAAGAATGTTTTTGAATTGGCTGAGCATGTTACCAAAATATTGCCTGAATATGAAGCGAGAGTATCTGTTTTAGGTCATATGCAACGTGGTGGAAGCCCTAGTTGTTTTGATCGGGTTTTGGCTAGTAAATTAGGTGTCAATGCCGTTGAGTACTTATTGGATGGGAAATCTGATGTAATGGTAGGTTTATTGAATAATCAGGTGGCCCTGACAAATATCGAGGAGGCCATTAAACATACGCACGATATAAATAGAGAATTATTAAGAATATCTGATATATTATCAGTATAAAATTGAAAAAAGATGATTAAAATTGGAATTAACGGATTTGGTAGAATAGGCAGGTTAGCCTTTAGAGTTGCATCACAAAGAAAAAATGTTCAAGTGGTAGCAATTAATGACTTATTGGATGTTGATTATTTGGCATATATGCTGAAATATGATTCAGTTCATGGTAGATTTGATGGAGATGTAGAGGTGAAAAATGGTAAATTAATAGTTAATGGAAATGAAATTCGCATTTCTGCAGAAAGAAATCCTGAAGATTTAAAATGGGATGAAGTAGGCGTAGACTATGTTATTGAATGTACTGGATTTTTCACTTCAAAAGAAAAAGCAGGATTGCATCTTAAAGGTGGCGCAAAAAAAGTGATCATTTCAGCACCTTCACCGGATGCTCCAATGTTTGTTATGGGTGTTAATAATAAAGAATTAAAAGCAACCGACACTGTTTTTTCTAATGCTTCATGTACAACAAATTGTTTAGCACCAATAGCTAAGGTATTACATGATAATTTTGAAATTACTGATGGTTTAATGACAACCATCCATGCTACAACAGCCACACAAAAAACAGTTGATGGTCCTTCAATGAAAGATTGGAGAGGTGGTAGAGCTGCGTTACATAATATTATTCCTTCTTCAACTGGAGCTGCAAAAGCTGTTGGTAAAGTAATTCCTTCATTAAATGGAAAGCTTACCGGTATGTCTTTTAGAGTACCAACTATGGATGTTTCTGTGGTTGATTTGACAGTTAATTTAGGAAAGAGCGCTACTTATGAAGAGGTTTGTAAGGTAATGAAAGATGCTTCAGAAAATGAATTGAAAGGAATTTTGGGTTATACAGAAGAATTGGTTGTATCTCAAGATTTTGTTGGTGAAACATGCACATCTGTATTTGATGCCAAGGCAGGAATAGCTTTAACGGATACTTTTATTAAAGTTGTTTCTTGGTATGACAATGAATATGGTTATTCTTCAAAAATTATTGATCTGTTAGAATATTCAGCAACGTTGAAATAAAATTATAGATTTTAGTATATTTAAATCCTGCTTCATTGAAGCAGGATTTTTTTATTATGATATAAATTAAATCTTTTGGATACTAATATTTTACTTTCATTTATTCTTGCTACAGCGTTATTAGCAATTTCTCCTGGTCCGGATAATATTTTTGTTTTAATACAAAGTGTAACTAATGGGGTTAAATATGGTATTGCCACAGTATTTGGGCTAATTTCTGGATGTTTGGTGCATACTTCTCTTGTTGCATTTGGTGTTTCCGCTATAATTAATGAAAATGAAACGTTATTTCTTTCATTAAAACTATTTGGCGCTGGTTATTTAATATATCTGGCTTACAAAGTATTTACAGTTAAAAACCATATTTCAATATCTTCTACAAAAGAGTTAAAAAAAACGCCACTACAATTGTTTATACAGGGTTTTTTTATGAATGTTTTAAATCCAAAAGTTTCAATCTTCTTTCTGGCTTTTTTTCCAAGTTTTTTATTTAGCGATTCGATGGGCTTGGTTAATCAGTTCTTTATATTAGGATTTCTCTTTATGGGGGTTTCTTTGGTAGTATTTTCTTTAATTGCAATTTTGTCTGGTGCTATTTCTAATTATTTACATCATAATTCAAAGGCTGATTTTATATTAAAATGGATACAAATATTTGTATTTATAGGTATCGCCATTTTTATATTATTTTCAGATTGAATAAAAATTTCAAATTGTATCTTTGAAAATGAATGGGTAAAGTCAAAATCATAGAATGTCCACGAGATGCCATGCAGGGTATAAAACAGTTTATTCCCACAAGAGATAAAGCCAATTATATAAATTCATTATTAAAAGTAGGATTTGACACGATTGATTTTGGGAGTTTTGTGTCGCCGAAGGCAATTCCGCAAATGCATGATACAGCCCAAGTTCTTTCCATGCTAGAACTATCTAATAAAAAGAGTAAATTACTTGCCATAGTTGCAAATGTACGTGGAGCTAGTGATGCTTCTAAATTTGAAGAGATTGATTATTTAGGATATCCGTTTTCTATTTCCGAAAATTTTCAAATGCGTAATACGAGTAAAACTATTTCCCAATCAATTTTAATATTGGATGAAATATTGAATATTGCAAACAAATCTAATAAAGAAGTAGTAGCATATTTATCTATGGGCTTTGGCAATCCATATGGAGATCCATGGAATGTAGATATAGTTGGAAATTGGACTGAAAAACTTGCTGATATGGGAGTTAAAATATTATCTCTTTCTGATACTATTGGGAGCTCTACTCCTGACATTATAGAATATCTTTTTTCTAATTTAATCCCACTTTATCCAAAGATAGAATTTGGGGCGCACTTACATACTTCACCAGAAACCTGGAAGGAAAAGGTAAATGCGGCTTTCAAAGGGGGCTGTGTTCGTTTTGATGGAGCTTTAAAAGGGGTTGGGGGTTGTCCTATGGCGAAGGATGAGCTTATTGGAAATATGCCAACCGAAAAGCTAGTAGATTATTTTATGGATCAAAAGATTAATCTAGACATAGATAAACAAAAATTTGACCGTGCTTTAACGGAAGCAAGCCGTGTCTTTTTATAAATAAAGCTATAATTTGAGCTATTTTAGATTTTCGGTAATTAAATATCTCCGATTTTATAAAATAATATCCCAATAATTTCTTGAATTTTTAAAGCAAAAAAAAATATTATGAATATGATAAATATCATTATTTTATTTTACTTCTCCTTATTATATTTGCACATGAATTACAACAATTTATAATAAGTCTAAATAAAAACAATGAAAACAATAAAACAAATAAATTTATTTTTAGCAGCAATTTTATTAACCTTTACGGCATTTGGTCAATCGGTTCAAGATTCTTTAAATATGAAATCCACTGTTCAACAAAATATTGCTGAACGTATCTTATCGGGTAATATTAACACAGGAGTTACAGTTGGAGGTTATGGAGAAATTACATATAACCAACCTGAAGGGGCAAATGGAGAACTGGATGTTCAAAGATTAGTATTACTTTTCGGTTATAAATTTAATGACAAAACCCAGTTTATTACTGAGGTTGAGTTCGAGCATGTCTCTGAAGTCTTTGTAGAGCAGACTTTTTTGCACTATAGTATACGTGACAATCTAAATTTTCGAGGAGGACTCATGTTAGTACCTATGGGAATTGTAAATGAGTATCATGAGCCAACTACTTTTAATGGTGTGGAGAGACCGAGTATAGACGGTTCAGTTGTGCCTACTACATGGCGAGAAATTGGTGTAGGAGTATCTGGAAAATTTGACAATGCCTCATTACGATATCAAGCTTATATTTTCAACGGTTTTGCCTCCGTTAACGGGACGAAAGTTTTAGGTGGTAAAAATGGCTTAAGAAATGGTAGACAAAAGGGAATTAAATCTACGATTAACAAGCCTAATTTATCTGCAAAAATAGATCATTACGGTATTCCTGGTTTACGTTTAGGTCTATCAGGTTATTTCGGACGTACTCAAGCAGAAGATGATGTTAAAGACTTGGACGGGGTGGATGTAGGTATAGCTATGATTGGAATGGATGCAAGGTATAACTTTAATCGATTCTCGGCAAGAGGGCAGTTTATCAATGCTAAAATATCGGATACAGAAGCGTATAATACTTTAAATAATGCAGATTTGGGAAGTGGTTTACAAGGTTGGTATTTAGAAGCAGCTTATAACTTATTATCTCAAGAAAAAGAGCAACAACTATATGCTTTTGCCAGATATGAAGATTTTGATACGCATGCTTCTGTGGAAGGTAGTTTAGCTGATAATTTAGCATTTGATAGAAATGAATGGACATTGGGTCTGAGCTATAAATTGGCGCCTGGAGCTGTTGTAAAAGCTGATTATCAAATTAAAGGGAATGCCATTGCAAATACGGATAAAAAAAATCAAATAAATATTGGCTTAGGAGTTACATTCTAAAATAATTTAATGATTGTATAAAAAAGCTGGAGCAGAGATTTTAGTTCTGTTTCAGCTTTAAAATATTTAATTAATAACATTAAAGCTAATTTAATACTTTTGCTTCATGATAAATAATCGATTTTTTTCTTTTTTAATATTAATGTTATCATTCAGTTTGATGGCATTTCAATTACCAGTTAATATTCAAAAGAAAGTTGATAAGGAGATAAAATTGATTTACAATGTAGATGAATTCTTATTGGAGCCAATTTTAGTATCTAAAGAGATAAATGACCAACTTCAAACTAAAATTTTTGAAAATGATCTTTTTAAAATTAAATCTGAGGGTAAACAACTTGGTTATGCATATGTTGGTGAAGCATTTGGGAAAGCAGATAATTTCGATTATTTAGTTATATTTGATAATGACCTAATTATAGTCAAAACGAAGATTTTAGTGTATAGAGAAGACTATGGAGGTGAAATTGGAAGCAAACGATGGCTTAAACAATTTAATGGTAAGGGTCAAAATGATGATGTTAAATATGCTCAAGATATTATTGCTATTTCTGGTGCAACAATATCTGCAAATGCAATGACCGTTTCAGTAAATAACTTATTGAGAACGATAGCTATACTGCATCAAAATAAATCAATTTAATGGAAATAAACGGACTCATTTATAAACTGCCTAAAGAAATTAAGCTCCTTATAGGTACTTTTTTAATTATTCTGAGCATAGGTTTTTATACGGGTTTACTATTTGTTAATGAATCTTCTTCTATGTCAGCTAGTGGTATAGAAGAAAATTATTTGGGTAATGAAAATAATGAAGATGCTCAGATAATGAGATTTAAAAAGCCTGAAAAAGAAATGTTATCTATAGTACATTCTCATGTATTATCAATGTCGATGATTTTCTTTTTAGTTGGCTTAATTTTATCAATAACAAGTTTAAGTAAACCTTTGAAGTTGTTTCTAATGGTTGAGCCATTCCTTTCAGTTATTTTAACCTTTGGCGGTATTTACTTACTATGGAAAGGTGTTTTATGGATGAGATATGTGGTGATGCTTTCTGGTTCATTAATGACAATTACTTTTACTTCTTCAGTACTTATTATTCTGTTTCAATTATTTAGGTCGAAGAAATAATTTTTTTTTAACCACAGAATTAAATTAATAATTGTAAATTCGCATGCAATTAATTTATAAAGAGCCAAGTAAAAAATTTGGCATTTTATATCCATAAAAATGTAATTTCTTCTAAGTAAGAAGTCTAAATTAGTTGCCCATGAAAGCACACACATCCAAATTTGTAGGTGAAGGTTTAACATATGATGATGTCCTTTTAGTACCTGCCTTTTCTGAAGTTCTTCCAAGAGAAGTTAATATTCAATCAAAATTTACTAGAAATATTACTTTAAATGTACCTATAGTTTCTGCTGCTATGGATACTGTTACTGAATCTGCTATGGCTATTGCTATGGCTCAGGAGGGTGGTATTGGAGTTCTTCATAAGAATATGACTATTGAACAACAGGCAATAGAGGTGCGTAAAGTAAAAAGGGCAGAATCAGGAATGATTATAGATCCTGTTACCTTACCAATAACTGCTAAAGTTCTTGATGCTCAAAATACGATGCGAGAATACGGTATTGGTGGTATACCAATTGTTGATGATAATGGAAAATTATTAGGTATAGTTACTAATAGGGATTTACGATTTGAGAAAAATCAAGAGAGATCCATTTCCGAAATTATGACCAGTAAAAATTTGGTTACTGTAAGTGCCGGAACTTCACTTTCACAAGCTGAAGTTATATTACAAGAAAATAAAATAGAAAAATTACCAGTAGTAGATAAAGATTATATACTGGTGGGTTTGATCACATTTAGAGATATCGCCAAACTTACGCAAAAACCAAGTGCCAATAAAGACCAATATGGTAGGCTTAGGGTAGCTGCAGCGATTGGAGTTACTCCTGATGCTCTTCAAAGAGCTGAGGCGCTTGCAAATGCAGGTATTGACGCTATTGTTATAGATACGGCACATGGTCATACTAAAGGAGTAGTAACCGTACTAAAAAATATAAAAAACAAATTTCCAAACTTAGACATAGTAGTAGGAAATATCGCAACTCCAGAAGCTGCCAAGTACTTAGTTGAAGCTGGAGCTGATGCTGTAAAAGTAGGGATAGGTCCAGGTTCTATCTGCACCACAAGAGTAGTTGCCGGTGTTGGTTTTCCTCAATTTTCTGCAGTTTTGGAAGTGGCCGCAGCCATTAAAGGAAGCGGTGTTCCTGTTATTGCTGATGGAGGGATCCGTTATACCGGAGATATTCCTAAGGCGATTGCTGCTGGCGCTGATAGCGTAATGTTAGGCTCTTTGCTCGCTGGAACAAAAGAATCTCCGGGAGAAACCATAATATATGAAGGACGTAAGTTTAAATCATATCGCGGAATGGGGTCTATTGAAGCGATGAGACAGGGCAGTAAAGACAGATATTTTCAGGATGTAGAAGATGATCTTAAAAAATTAGTACCAGAAGCAATTGTTGGAAGAG
>UPTN01001218.1_pt1 | contig 11635 bp, 7 predicted proteins | sample 2160111 | NCBI WGS metagenome assembly UPTN01 (sample SAMN06265058, study PRJEB28932) | marine metagenome | isolation source: Columbia River Estuary | place: USA:Columbia River Estuary, USA | collected 2014-05-05 | reverse complement strand
ATGCCGAAGTTTCCTGTAACTCAATTTTTAACTGATTGTATTTATTTTCAACTAAAAGTTGTTCTCCCCAAGGCATTTCCCAAGTTTCTTCAAAACTAGAAATCTCTGAATTCGTAATTTCAAAATTTTGAGACAGTTCAGGTTGGTTTTTAATTTCAAATCCTAAAGTTGAAGGTTTTATAACGGCCTCATTTTTATATGAAACTTTGTACGTTGGCGTTCCATTTTCATTCAAATTAAATGCAACCTCAACATTGTTATCTGGTGAAGAGATTGTAACTTGTACTTCTTTTTTTTCTGAACAAGAAAAAAGCAAAATACTAATTACCAATGTGCTAATTTTCAAATAATTCATTTTCTTACTTTTTTTCTAATAAAACAATGCCGAAAGGTGAGTTTAGCTTAACCTTTCCATTTTTAACAGTAACATCCATCCCAGAATAAACATCTTTTAAAATCGTATCTTCTTCAAAAATTGACCCGACAAAAAGTTCTTTTTCACCTTCATTTAAATCCAAACCAACAACAACCGCGTCCGTATAATTTTCTTTTGAAAACGTTCTTTGAAAAACATAAGGATTTTCACTGATCATTTTATGGTTTCCAGCTCCAACGGAAGGATGATTGACTCTAAATTTTCCTAATTTTTGATAGTGTAACAATAAGGCTTTGGTAGCTTCATTGTTGGTAATTTCATCCCAATTCATAAATGAACGCAAAGTTGCATCTCCAACAGTTCCTTCAATAATTAAATTCCTCGCAGACTCATCACCGTAATATACCTGTGAAGTTCCCGGACTTAACAATAACAATTCAGCAGCCTCATAGGTTTTTGTGCGATCTTTATCAAATGGTTGCCCATCATCGTGGGAGGTCAAGTAATTTAAAACACCATAACCTTTTAACTGGTTATTTAAAATACTGTCGTATCTCGAAAAAATTTCTTCTTTGGTATTTTGTGTTGCATTCCATTTAAATTCAAAATTTATTTGACTTGTAAACATATCCTTAAAATAGTTTACTTTTTTATCTCCAAAATCAAAAATTTGTCCGCTGCTTATTCCATAATTATAAACTTCACCAACCAAATAAAACTGATTATCGTCTAAAACTTTTGTTGGATTGTTAGCTTTCCAGGTTGCAAAAGCAACATCACATTGCGTTTTAAATTCTTGCCACACCAATTCATGAGTATGTTTCACAGTATCAGCACGATAACCATCAACACCAAAATCCAGAATATAATCTGTCAACCATTTTATGATGTAATATTTTGGCGCTCTTGGATAACCTGTTCTTTCAAAAAACGCATCCAATTCAGCCATTTCTTGTTCATATCTTCCTTCAGTTTTCCATTTTTCAATTAAATGAGGAGGTAGTTCAACATTTTCATGACTATCAGTTAAAATATCCGGTAAATTTGCAACCAAAGTACAATTTACAGTAGCATCATAACCTTGATAATCACACTGTGGACTCGTTCTTACCCAATCATTTGGCCAAACTGGATCTTGGTTGGTTACCGGACCAGTATGATTTATAACGCCATCTAACACAATTCTAATTCCTTTTTTATGAGCAGCTTCCACCAAGTTTCTCAAATCGTCTTCAGTTCCGAAATTAGGATCTAAAGCGGTCCAATCTTTTGCCCAATAACCGTGATAACCATTACTATTTCCGGTTCCTTCATCAACTGAACCATGAATTTGCTCAACAATTGGCGTAAACCAAATAGCGTTGATTCCTAAATCGGTAAAATACCCTTCTTCTATTTTTTTAGTAATTCCAATAATATCACCACCTTCGAAACCTCGTAAAACGCCAGTCTCTTTGGTTCTATTAAAATTGCTATCGTTTGATGTGTCGCCGTTGTTAAAACGATCCGTCAATAAAAAATAAATATTGGCAGCTTCCCAAACAAAAGGCGTTTCTGCTTTTACATGAACTGCATCAGCGTTTTTATTTTTGTTTGTGCAGCCAGTTACATTAACTATTAGTATTAAAAATAAAATGATTTTTTTCATTGAATTAAAATTTAATTTTGATATTTTTTGAGGTTTTTTCATTCAATTTCACTACAATCTCCAAGCTATTATTGTTCTTATTCAAATTATAGGAATAGCCTTTTATTTTTTTTGGTAACTTTGAAATATTGTGAATGATCAACTGAATTTCTTTTGGTACAAATTGATAATTTTCACCCAGTTTTTGTTCAATTTCGATTTCTAGAATATTTGATTTAAACTCACTTTCAAAAGTGATGACTTCATACATTCCTTTTTCAAAAGCCCTAGGTGTTTCACCATCATCATTGTACAAATGCCCTTCACTTTCCTTTATGTTTTCATCAAAATAAAAATGTAAATTGAATTTATTCAAACTGTACTGCGTAGTATTTTGTATGGTTGAAATCATAGGAATAAAAGCACCTCCACGAACAAAGGTTGGAATACTTTCCTCAACCAAATTTACTTTAAGTGTTTGTCCGCCATTAACTTTTTCATCAGTGTAAAAATTATACCAATTATTATTTGCAGGAAATGAAACTTCCTGCATCTTTAAACCTGCTTCAACTACCGGACTCACCAAAAAATCATTCCCCCACAAATAAGTTTTGTAATTATTTAAAGCTTCTTTATTTAAAGGTTCCTCAAAAAATAAAGGTCGCATTAAGGGCAACCCTTTTTGATTGTTTTCAAAAGCCAGAGTATAATTATAAGGCAATAATTGATAACGCAATTCAATCGATTTTTTTGCTAATGCTTTCGTTTTCGATGCTCTAAAAATAGGTTCTGAAGGCACTTCTTCTTGCGCATGTGGACGGTAAATTGGCTGAAAAACACCATATTGCAACCAACGAGTGTACAATTCATCATCCAAATTAGCGCCTGCAAATCCACCTAAATCTGAATGCATATAAGCCAATCCCTGCATTCCCATTTGTAAAGCAATTTCTACCTGAGATTTCAACCCGCCCCACGTTCTGTTCACATCACCAGACCAAGGAATTAAACCATAATGCTGAGAGCCTGAATAACCAGCGCGCATTAAAATAAACGGACGTTGATTTGGGAAATCTTTTTGATAACCTTCAAAAACTAATTTTGCCCAATTATGGCCGTAAATATTATGAACCTCATCGGCTGTGCCTGTTGCGTGTAATAAATCTGATGGATGCACTTCAGGTTCGCCTAAATCTCCCCACCAACCAGCAACACCTAAGTCAATATTTTTTTTATAAATATTCCAAAACCATTGTGCTCCTTCAGGTTTAAAAATATCTATAATTCCTGTATTTCCAAAATAGAAATCGTATGTATAGGGCATTCCTTCTTCGGTTAATCCTAAAATATTTTTTTCAACAGCCTCATCCCATTTATTTGAAGTTGTAAGTACAAAAGGCTCGGTAATTAAAATGGTATTTACCCCTTTTTCTTTCAGTTCTGAAATCATTTTTTTAGGGTCTGGGAACGAGTCTTTGTCGAATTCTAAATTTCCCATAGTGCCTTTAAGCGTTTTTCCAAACCAGTATAAATCTAAAATAATAGCATCAACTGGGATTTCCTCATTTCTAAAAGTATCAATGGTTTCAATGGTTTCTTTTTGTGAATGATAACCAAAACGGCTTGAGAAATTTCCCAATGACCAAAGTGGAATTAAAGGCTGAAGTCCGGTTAAGGTCACATAATTTTCAACAACTTCTTTCCAATCATCACCAGCTATAATTTGATATGTTTTTCTACCTGAAATAGTTTCATAAGCCAATGTATTGTCCTTTTTGCTATCCAAATCCAACCAACCTATTGGGGCATTGTCAAAATGAATGGCATATAATTTTGAAGAATATACCAAGGGAATGGTAAAATTCATCAATTCAGAATGTGTTTCGTAACCGTAATGTGCTTTGTTATACAACTCTAAACGGTTACCTCTTCGGTTCATTCCTAAAGCACGGGCCCCGCCACCATATAAAATTTCATCAGAAGTTAAATTGAAATCTAGCACTTCATATTTGTCATTTTTTGAATAACCATTCTTTTCTGAAGTCAATAAATTTCCTTCATAATAATAAGCAACTTGAAATGGTGAATGTTTAATTTTTACTGAAATATCTTTCATTTTAATTTCAGTTAAACCCGAAGTTTCAATAACTTTCATTTCAACCTTTTCAGGATTTAAAACAACCGCGTGAGAAATTGTATTAAAACTTTCACCATTAGGAATAAATGAAGTTTCTATAATTTCATTTCCATAAGGTTGAAATCTATAAACTCCATCATTTGTTTTAACCTCAACATAAGTACTGTAATTTATAAAACTTTCGAATTTTCTATTAGGATTTTGAGCAGTAATATAAAGACTCGTAAGAATAAAAAGAACTGCAAATTGTAGATTTTTCATCAATAATTATTTGGTTAATAAAAACGCTATTGGGATTTGTAAACGTTGATTCCAAGAATTTTCAGAATGATCGTGTCCCTCAAATTTTATATTTTTTGAGTTTGTCTCATTGTACCCCTTCAATTTGAGCACTTCATCAACCCTATATTGATAAGGTAAATAATAGGCGTCTAAGGTTTCTGTACCATAATCGAAATAAATTTTATGGGTTTTAGGCGAAGGTAAATTTTGCGCTAAATAACCAAAAAATGATTCAGGAATTGGATTTCCTTCAAATGGCACAATTCCAGGCCAATGTGTTGATAAACAAGCTGCTGAACCAAATATTTCAGGATATTCACACAAAGCATACATTGAAATTAAGCCGCCCATACTTGAACCTGCTATAACGGTATTTTCAATATTCGTTTCAACTGAGAAATTCCCATCTACAAATGGTTTTACCTCTTCCACTATAAATTTTAAATAATTATCCGAATTTGGCGATTTAAAATCACTTCCATATTGTTTTTTGCTAAATTTAATAATAGAATCTCTTAATTTTATTGGCAAAGATTGAAAAGGTTTGTTTGGATAATAATCGGTATGACGAATGTCTGAATGGTTCCAAATGGCAACAACAATGGTGTTTTTAATTTTAGCCGAATCAATTAAACCGCTTACAATTTCATCAACTTTCCACTCTTGTTTGTTCCAAGTTGTATTGGCATCGAACAACATTTGTCCATCGTGCATATAGAGTACTGCATATTTTTCATTGTCATTATAATTATTTGGCAACCAAATATCTACAGTTCTTGGACGCACATATTTTGAAGGGAAACTATCAATTCTTTTCATTGTTCCAGCAGCTAAATTTCCTGAATAATTGACAAAAAGAATTTCGGAAAAAGGTTTTGCCGTTTTTTGCTTTATTTCATTACAAGAAAAAAAAGCAAAACCTATAAAAAAAACAATTAATAAATATTTGAAAATTTTCATTTCTTATAATTTAGTTGTTAAAATCAAAATTCCTTTTGAATTTAATTTCAATTTATCTTTCCAAATAAATGTTTTATCAGAAACAATATTTTTTACTATTTTACCTTGCAATCCAATTTCTTCAAAGTTGTTCAAATCCAAAGTAATATCCTTTTCATTCTTGTTTAAAATAACCGTTACTATTTCATCTCCTTGAACTCTAAATAGCACATAAACATTGTTATATGGCGCAAAATGAATTGTTTTCCCAGTATGAATAGCATCGCTTTTTTTACGATAATTCAATACTTTTTTCATAAACAATTGCATCTCTTTTTGATCTTTAGACAAGTTTTTTCCAGTAAATGCATTTACTTTGTCACCTTTCCAACCACCAGGAAAATCGGTTCTAATTAAACCGTGATCTCCGGGTTTAGCAGTATCATTCATCAAAATTTCTGTTCCATAATAAATTTGAGCAATACGTGGAAGCGTTAACAAATAACCAATAGCCATTTGTGTGTTCTCCAAATTCTCTTTGAGTTGGGTAAAAATTCTACTCATATCATGATTGTCGGGAAAAATCATAATATCACTTGGATTTGCATATGAAAAATCATTTGCTAAACCTTCATACATTTTTACAAAACCTTTGTCCCAAGATTCCTCTTCATTTAAAGCATCAACAATGGCTCTTTGCATTGGAAAATCCATAGTTGAAGTTAGGTTAGATTCGTATCCATCTTTGTTATTTGCTCCTTTTTGCCAATAACCAACCAATAAAGGATTTAAACTCCACTCCTCGCCTACAATGCTAAAATTAGGATATTCATCCATAATGGCACCTGCCCAATTAGACATAAATTCTTTGTCTGGATAAGGATAAGTATCTTGACGAATACCTCCTAAATCCAAGGTTTCAACCCACCAAATACTATTTTGAATTAAATAGGTCGCCAACTGAGGATTTTTTTGATTTAAATCGGGCATCGATGCTACAAACCAGCCTTCATTCATTAAATCTTTATCTTTTTTTGAAGCGTACAAATCTTGATTTACGGTTCTTCTGTGATTGGTAACAACTAATTTATCATCTATATATGCTTGTTGATAATTTACCCAGTCATTTGTTGGTAAATCTTTCATCCACCAATGCTCTAAACCAATATGGTTAGCTACTTGATCCATAATTAATTTAAGTCCATTTTCTTTAGCTTTTTGAGACAACTCCGTGTATTCTTCCAAAGTTCCAAAACGCGGATCAACTTCATAGAAATCTGTCATTGCGTAGCCATGATATGAAGCTTGTTTCATATCATTGGTTAATAATGGGGTTGGCCAAATTGCGGTAAAACCCATTTCGCTTATATAATCTAAATGATTGGTAATTCCTTCAATATCGCCACCATGACGCGCATAATCATTCTTTCTGTCAATTCCTTGTTCGTTCAAGCCTTTAACCTCATCATTAGATTTATTGGCATTTGCAAAACGGTCGGGAGTAATTAAGTAAATAACATCAGCACTGCTGAAACCTTCTCTTGAACTAGAATTTTGTTTGCGATCTTTTAATTCATATTCGTATGAAAAATCTGTTTTTTTACCTTTTTTCGAAAAATCTATTGAAAATTTTCCAGCCTTCGCTTTAGAAACATCAATATTTATAAATAAGTAATTGTTGTTTTCTGTTTTTACTATATTTTTTAAAGTAACTGTTGAATTTGTAATTGAAGGCGTATATAATGAAATATCTTTTCCATAAACCATTAATTCTAACTGATTGTGTTTCATGCCAACCCACCAATTTGGAGGTTCAACTCTTTCAATTTTTTGTGCATGTGCCATAAGACTCATAAAAAATAAGGTAATAAGAATGTTATATTTTTTCATTTTTATTGATTTTTTAAAAAAAGAATTTAAAAATAAACCGTTTGCCTGGCTATCGCTAAACAAACGGTTTCAAAAAATTTTAGACTGTTACCAGTTGGTTTGAAGGAATTAAAACCTCCTTATTATTTACAAATATTTTAAGTTCTTTTTCCGATTCATTAAAGAATTTACAAGCTGCTTTACTGATGTAAACCTTTAAAATATTGTTTCTGAAATTAATTGTAAAGGAATATGATTTCCATTCTGAAGGTATTTGTGGTTTGAAGTTCAAAATACCATCTTCCCAAACTCGCATGCCTCCAAAACCTTGAACAACTGACATCCAGGTTCCTGCCATACTTGTGATATGACAGCCTTCATGCACTTCGTGGTTATAATCGTCTAAATCCAATCGTGCAGTCCGCAAATATTGCTCGTATGCTTTTGGCATTCTATCAATTGATGCTGCTAAAATTGAATGAACGCAAGGCGACAATGAAGATTCATGAACCGTAATTGGTTCATAAAAATCGAAATGACGGATTAATTCATCTTTACTAAATCTGTTTTCAAACAAAAACATTCCTTGTAATACATCTGCTTGTTTGATATAACAAGAGCGTAAAATACGATCCCAAGACCATTTTTGATTGATTGGTCTTTCAGATTTTGGTAATTTTTCAACAGGAATGATTTCCTTGTCTAAAAATCCATCTTGTTGTAAATACACCTTCTTTTCTTCATCAAAAGGAAAATACATGTTATCTGATACTTCTAACCACTTGTAAGTTTCTTCAGCAGTTAAATTTGTTTTGGCAACTACGCGCTCAAAATCATCAACATATTCATGTTTTACTTTGTTCAAACAATCTACTGTATATTCAATACACCATTTGGCTAAATAATTGGTATAGAAGTTATTATTTACGTTGTTTTCATATTCATTAGGACCTGTAACGCCTAAAATTACATATTTATCTTTTGCTGCTGAAAAGTTAGCTCTTTGATGCCAAAAACGAGCAATGGCAATCATAACTTCCAATCCATTTTTAGGAATGTATTCAAAATCCTGTGTGAAATTCACATAATTATAAATTCCATAAACCATGGCGCCATTACGGTGAATTTCTTCAAAGGTAATTTCCCATTCGTTATGGCATTCTTCCCCATTCATTGTAACCATTGGATATAAGGCTGCTCCATTTTTAAACCCTAATTTTGCTGCATTTTCAATTGCTTTACCCAAGTGGTTGTAACGATACAACAATAAGTTTTTAGCTACATCGGCATCTTTCGTTGCCATATAAAAAGGAATGCAATAAGCTTCTGTATCCCAATAAGTACTTCCGCCATATTTTTCACCTGTAAAACCTTTTGGACCAATATTCAAGCGAGCATCGGTTCCCATATAAGTTTGGTTCAACTGAAAAATATTAAATCGAATTCCTTGCTGAGCTTTTACATCGCCTTCAATTACAATATCGGCAGTTTTCCAAATTTCTGCCCAAGCTTCAACTTGTGATTGCAATAAAGCTTTAAACCCAAGCTCTTTCGCATCCTGAACATTCTTTGATGCTGCCTCAATTAGTTCATCCTTTTTATAATTTAATGAACTTACATAGCTTCCGTATTTGAAAATTGAAGCCGAGTCGCCTTTAGAAACATTTAATTTATAGGAATGCGCAATTGATTTTTTTTCAATTGCTGATTTTTTAGTAAGTTCAATCGATTGATTGTTCAACGCAAATGAAACTTCCATGGCTGTAGCCACATGAAATTCTGTTTTTAAAGTTTTTGAAAGAATGCAAGCATCTTTATTGCCATCAACAATTTTTAAAGTTTCCCAAAAATACTCGTCGTAATTGGTGTCTTCATTCATAATGCCAGCATCTAAATAAGGAGAAAAAGTGATTTCACCTGAAAAATTCACTGCTTTAATATGGTATTCAATAGCACCAACTTCATTGTATTTAACACTTATAAAACGCTTGGTCTCAACTTCAATTTCTTCACCAGCTGGAAGTACAGCATTGAAAGAGCGGCTCAACCAACCTTCTTTCATATTCAACTCGCGTTTGAAATTAGAAATTTTACAAGTATTTAAATCAAATATTATTTCATTTATTTGAATATGAATGCCTATCCAATTTGGTGCGTTTAAAACTTTTGCAAAATACTCTGGATAGCCATTTTTCCACCATCCAACTCTTGTTTTATCAGGGTAATAAATACCTCCGATATAACTTCCTTGGAAAGTTTTACCACTGTAATCTTCTTCAAAATTGGCGCGTTGACCCATGGATCCATTTCCTATACTAAACAAACTTTCTGAAGCTTCCACATTTTGAGCCTCAAAACCATCTTCAATAATAGACCATTCATTAGCAATAATATAATTCTTGTTCATATTCTTATTTCATTATTTTTTTTAAAAACTCAGTTGTAAATCCGGCAGTATCTTTTAAAACGTAGGTGGCTTTATTTAATAATTTAGCATCTCCAATTCCAATACTCACCATATTTGCTGCATTTGCAGCTTCAACACCAGCAATGGCGTCTTCAACCACTATGCAGTTTTCTGGTTGCATTTGTAATTTTTGAGCGCCAATTAAGAAGACTTCAGGATCTGGTTTTGCTTTTGAGACATCGTTCCCATCAACAATGGCAGTAAACCTATTTAAAAGTCCTACTTTTTCTAAAATTAATGGTGCATTTTTACTTGCCGAACCCAATGCATATTTTATATTGTTGGCATCTAAATAATTTAACAAATTATCAATACCTGGTAAAATTTCTTCGGAAGTCATTTTATTTACGTAGCCTAAATACTCCGTGTTTTTAGCAACTAATAAGGTTTGCTTTTGTTCTTCTGAAATTGTTTTATTACCTAAATTCAATAAAATTTCTAATGAACGTACCCTGCTTACTCCTTTTAACAACTCGTTGTGTTCTTCGGTAAATTCAAATCCTAAGGATTCTGCCAAATTTCTCCAAGCTAAAAAGTGATACTTCGCAGTATCTACAATTACGCCATCTAAATCAAATATAAATGCTATTTCTTTTTTCATGTTTAATTATTTGCAATAATTACTGTATCATCAACATCTTTTACTTTTGTTACTAAGGCTGCTGCAATTAATAAGGAAACCCCACTAATTATCAATGCAAATATTGGATTACCTCCATACACATATTTAACTATTGGACCACCTATTATTGCGTTGATTATTTGTGGTAAAACTATAAAGAAGTTAAAAATCCCCATATAAACACCCATTTTTTTAGCGGGTATTGAACCGGCTAAAATTGCATATGGCATTGCTAAAATACTAGCCCAGGCAATTCCAATTCCGAACATTGATAAGAATAACCAGTTTTCGTTTGGTACAAAATAAATAGAAATAAGACCTAATCCGCCACAAACCAATCCAATTGCATATGTCATTTTTCTTCCTAATTTTTTAGCTATTGCTGGTAAAAAGAAAGCATATACCGCAGATACTGCATTGTACACTCCAAATAAAATCCCTACCCAGTCCCCTGCAATTTGGTATGCATCTCCATGATCATCTAAAGCTAAGCCATACACGTGGTGTGCAATTGCGGGTGTTGTAAAAACCCACATACCAAACAATCCGAACCATGAGAAAAATTGAACTGAACTCAATTGTTTCATTGTTAAAGGCATTTTCTTAAAATCTGAGAAAATATCAAACAAGCTTGAAGATTCTTCTTCAACTTCTTCTTCGGCTAAACTGAATTGAGCCATTTCTTCAGGAGAATATTCTTTGGTAGTAAATACCGTAATTAAAATACTTACTACTAAAACGGATGCACCAATAATAAAAGACAGCAATAAATTTGTTGGTACTTCGCCTGGTTGAGATTCGTTCAAAACACCAAACCAATTTGTTAACACATAAGGTAACCAAGAACCAATAACAGCTCCAATACCTATTAGTACAGTTTGAATACTGAAACCAAGTGTTCGTTGATCGGAAGGTAAAACATCAGCAACCAATGCTCTAAATGGTTCCATGGCTACATTAAATGAAGCATCCATAATCATTAACATCCCAGCTCCTACCCATAAAGCAGGTAAAAAAGCTGTAAACATATCGGCATTTGGCATTAAAACCAATCCCATAGATGCCAATAAAGCACCTGTTAAAAAATAAGGTCGTCTTCTACCAAGTCGCGTCCAAGTTTTATCACTATAATATCCAATAATGGGTTGAACAATTAGACCTGTTAAAGGAGCAACAATCCAAAACCAGGATAATTCGTGAACATCAGCTCCAAAAATTTGTAATATTCTACTCGCATTTGCATTTTGTAATGCGAAACCCATTTGAATTCTCAAGAAACCGAAACTCTTGTTCTAGATGTCCCAGAAACTTAGTTT
>UPTN01001215.1_pt1 | contig 11645 bp, 10 predicted proteins | sample 2160111 | NCBI WGS metagenome assembly UPTN01 (sample SAMN06265058, study PRJEB28932) | marine metagenome | isolation source: Columbia River Estuary | place: USA:Columbia River Estuary, USA | collected 2014-05-05 | reverse complement strand
TTTGTATGCAACAGTTGCATAAGGAATAGCTTCTTTAGTGTTTTGCTCTATTGCTTTACCAGTAATTATGAACGATTTTTTTTGACCAACAGCTGAGATACTTATGAGAATTGTAAGTAAAATGAATATCTTTTTAAGTACTTTTTGGTGCATATAAATGAGGTGTAATGATAATTTTATGCAAAGTTAATATTATTAGTATTCTATCATAGTTTATGATTTCATGTTATTTTTACCTAAAATTTAGAATGAAAAATTTTAAATGGGAAGGTGTAATGCCAGCGATAACAACTCAGTTTGACTCTGAGGGAGCACTTTCCTTAAAAGCATTCAAAAATAATTTAACCCACCAAATTAAAGCTGGTGTTCATGGTATTATTTTAGGAGGAACTTTGGGAGAGGCAAGCACCTTAACAATCTCAGAAAAAGAGAGCTTACTAAAAACGACTCTTGAACAAGTAGAAGGAAAAATTCCTGTGATTATGAATATTGCAGAACAGTCTACCGATCATGCAGTCGGAAGTGCTAAAGCTGCAGAAACTAATGGGGCGAGTGGTTTAATGTTATTGCCCCCGATGCGCTATAAGGCAACTGAAATAGAAACTGTTGCTTATTTTTCTGCAGTTGCCTTATCAACATCACTTCCGATTATGATTTATAATAATCCCGTGGATTATAAAATTGAGGTAACCTTGGATATGTTTGAGGCAATAAGAAAGCATGAAAATATTACTGCAGTAAAAGAATCAACGCGAGATATTACAAATATTACTAGAATGATTAATCGTTTTGGAGATCGTTATAAGATTTTGTGTGGTGTAGATACCATTGCCATGGAATCTATTTTAATGGGAGCTAAGGGATGGGTCGCTGGTTTAGTAGATGCCTTTCCAGAAGAAACTGTCGCTATATACACTTATTGTAAAGCTGGAGAATTGGAAAAAGCGCGTGCGGTTTTCCGTTGGTTTTTACCTCTTTTAGAATTAGATATTTCACCTCAATTAGTTCAAAACATTAAACTTTGTGAGCAAGTAACTGGTCTTGGAACTGGATATGTTAGAAAACCCAGGCTTCCTCTTGAAGGAACAGAATTAAAACGAGTAGAATTCATTATTAATGAGAGTTTAGTAAATCGACCTAAAAATCTTGATTATAAAAATTACCTATGATTACAGGACATAATTTAGTGGGTGGAGTTTGGGAATCAAATTCTAACGCAACTACTTATAAAACCATTAACCCTAAGACAGAAGAAATCCTTCCCTCATGTTTTGATGCGGCAAATGCTTCTCAAATTGTAACAGCAGTTGAAGCCGCAGCAGGTGCTTTTGAGACTTTTGCGGCCACAAGTTTTAAGACAAGAATTGCTTTTTTAAAAGCAATTCAAAAGGAGATAAAAGCAAATAGCGTTGAGATATTATCTGCGTTTCAGTTAGAATCTGCTTTACCAGAAGGTAGAGCTAATGGAGAATTACAGCGAACCCTAGATCAAATTGAACGATTTGTTGAACTGCTTGAAGAAGGTTCATTCATTCAAGCTACTCTCAATACTAATGGGCTTGATTTAAGAAAAATGCTATATCCTATTGGCCCCATTGTTGTTTTTGGAGCAAGTAATTTTCCACTTGCTTTTTCCACAGCGGGGGGAGATACTATTTCTGCTTTGGCTGCTGGCTGCCCAGTAGTGGTTAAAGCCCATCCTTACCATGCAGGCACAAGTGAATTAGTTGCTCAAGCTATTCATTTAGCAATAAAGAAAAGTAAAGTACCCACTGAGGCATTTTCGCATTTAGGGGGCCAATCCCATGAACTAGGGATGAGTTTAGTGAGCCACCCACTTGTTAAAGGTGTTGGCTTTACTGGAAGTTTTACTGGAGGAAAATCCTTATTTGATTTAGTGCAACAACGCGAGGAACCTATTCCTTTTTTTGCTGAAATGGGGAGTGTTAATCCTGTTTTTATTTTAGAAAATAAAGTTAAAAAAGATAGTACTTTACCAACTGCTTTAGCAAGTTCAATAACACTAGGTACAGGACAGTTTTGTACTAATCCAGGTTTGATAGTGATTTGCGATTCAGACCCTGAAACTGAATTTGCAATTCATCTTGGAGAAGCTATGGACTCATTAGAACTAGAACCCATGGTTCATTCAAAAATTAATAAAAAATATAAACAAGAACTTAATAGATTAAAAAATTTAAAAGGTAAAATTCATACGCACTTATGCTCAAATAGTGTTGCGGCACTCGGGCTAGTTTCTGCTAAGTATTTTATTGAAACTCCTAATTTGTCGGAAGAAGTTTTTGGTCCCTATAGTTTGATTGTTCATTGTCAAAACATGGATGAAATGTTAAAAGTTGCAAGTTGTCTTTCAGGGCAACTGACAGCAACACTTTTAAGCACTCCAGAAGATGAGCAAGCACTTCGAGTTTTAAAACCTATTATTCAGTCCAAGGCTGGGAGAATTCTTTTTGACGGAGTCCCCACAGGAGTAGCTGTCAATCAGGCTATGCAACATGGTGGGCCCTTTCCTGCATCTACTGACAGTCGTTTCACCTCGGTAGGTTCTGATGCTATTTATCGTTGGTTACGCCCTTTGTCATTCCAAGATTGTCCTAATGCATTATTGCCTGAAGCATTACAAAATGAAAATCCATTTGAGTTACAAAGACGTGTAAATGGAGTAATGACAAATACTAGGTTATGAGATCTAGCGAAAAATTTATTTTTAATTGTGTAGATGCTTATACAGCTGGTAATCCTGTTAGATTAGTAAAAGGTCCCTCTCCAGAATTAATTGGTGTAAGTATGGGAGAGAAAAGATTACACTTTTTAAAAGAGTATGATTGGATTCGAACGGGATTAATGTTTGAGCCACATGGCCATGATATGATGAGTGGAAGTTTTTATTTTGATCCAATAGACGCTCAAAATGATGTGGCTATTTTATTTATAGAAACCAGCGGATGTCTTCCGATGTGTGGACATGGACTTATAGGTGCCTTGACAATCCTTATTGAAGAAAAATTGATTAGTCCAAAAGTATTAGGAATCATACGTGTAGAAACACCGGCTGGTTTGGTAGTTGCTTCCTATATTAAAGACCAAGATAAGGTAATCTCGGTTTCATTCACCAATGTACCAGCCTTTTTAGCAGCTAGAGATCTAAATGTTTTATGTGATGAATTAGGTAGTTTAACCATAGATGTTTCTTATGGAGGAAATTTTTATGCAATAATTGATATTCAAGAAAATTTTAAAGGAATTGGAGCATATACTGCTGGACAATTGATAAGATGGAGTCGTCAGATTAGGACACAAATTAACAAAGACTATTCTTTTCATCACCCTTTAGATAAAAATATAAAAGGTTGCAGCCATATTCTTTGGGGTGGTAAACCTAAACAAAAAGAGGCGGATGCTAGTAATGCTGTTTTTTATGGTGATAAAGCTATAGATAGATCTCCATGTGGTACAGGGACATCTGCTAGAATGGCTCAATGGTATGCAAAAGGAAAACTTAAGGTGGGTGATTCATTTGTTCATGAAAGTATTATTGGTTCAATCTTTACAGGGCAAATTAAATCTGCTGTGTCTGTTGGTGATTTTTTAGGAATGATTCCAAGTATTGAAGGAAGTGCTCGAATTATTGGATACAATCAATTAATTCTTGACCCCGAAGATCCATATGTGAAAGGATTTCAAGTGATTTAGGATGTCACAAAAAAAAATTATAATTATTGGAGGGGGTATTATCGGGTTATCCACAGCTTATTATTTACAGGCCGAAGGTCATGAGGTTGTAATTGTAGATAAGGGGAGTCTTAAAAAAGGAGCCTCTCATTTAAATGCGGGCTATTTAACTCCTAGCCATATAGTTCCCATGGCAGCTCCTGGCATGATATCAAAAGGAATACGATGGATGTTTGATGCCTCAAGTCCATTTTATATTAAGCCTCGAATGAATAAAGATTTGATCAGTTGGGGAATGAAATTCATGAAATCGTGTACCCCCAATCATGTACAACGTTCTTTAAAAACAATTCTAGACATTAATTTATTGAGTAAAGAACTTTACTTAGAGATGCAACAATCACCCTCATTAGACTTTCATCTTGAAACCAAAGGACTTTTGATGGCATACCAATCTTCAAATGCTGAAAGAGAAGAAGCTGAAGTGGTAGCTTGGGCAAGAGATTTAGGCATGAAGATTAAACAATTAGATAATAAAGAAGTTTTGTCTCTACAACCAAATGCTCCGATGAATATTGCAGGAGCATATTGGTATGAATGTGATGCGCATAGCACACCAGAAATATTTATGAAAAATTTAAAAATTGATCTTGAAAATAAAGGGGTTAAATTTATTTTGGAGAGAAAGGTGACAGGCTTTCAAAAAAATGGCTCTCGAATTATTAATGTTAGCACCGATAAAGAAATACTCGCTTCAGATGAGGTAGTTATTGCAACAGGTGCTTGGTCAGAAACACTTTTAAAACCATTGGGAATTAATCTTTCTGTGCAAGCGGGAAAAGGTTATAGTATAGATGTAGCTTCTGACACTGGTATCAGTTTACCAGCAATTTTATTGGAGTCGAAAGTAGCAGTTACTCCTATGCTAGGATTTACCCGTTTTGCCGGAACTATGGAAATTTCAGGAATCAATCATGAGATTCTTACCAAAAGAGTAAATGCTATAGGAAAAGCTGCCCAAAACTATTATCCTGAAGTTTTAGTTTCTCAAGAGACCCTTAACACTGTTCAATGCGGACTTCGTCCTCTTTCACCCGATGGAATTCCTTTTATAGGGCGTCATTCTGCTGTTTCTAATTTAGTGTTAGCAACAGGACATTCGATGATGGGTTGGAGTTTAGGGCCTGCTACAGGCAAATTAGTTTCAGAATTAATTTCCGAGAAGTCTACCTCCCTTTCTTTAAAACCCTTTGCACCAGAACGACCCTATGGAAAGAACATTTAGGTTCTTTGAAAATTCTATAAAAGTTTTACTGCATCCTCCGCAAAATAGGTTGCAATCATTTGGACACCTGCCCGCTTAAAGGCAATTAGTTGTTCCATCATGACAGCATCATGGTCTAGCCATCCTTTTTCTGCTGCAGCCTTAAGCATTGAATACTCTCCGCTTACTTGATATGCAGCAATGGGAGCATCTATAGCCTCCCTAAGATCTCTTATGATATCTAAATAAGCCATTCCTGGCTTTACCATTACAATATCAGCACCTTCTTCAATATCGCGACGAGTTTCTGTAATTGCTTCGCGTCTATTTCCGAAATCCATTTGGTAGGTTTTTTTATCACCAAAACCAGGTGAAGAATCTAAAGCATTACGAAAAGGGCCATAAAAAGAAGAGGCATATTTAGCGCTGTAACTCATAATAGCTGTATCATTAAAGTTTAAAGCCTCCAAAGATTTTCTAATACTTAAAATTCGTCCATCCATCATATCACTTGGGGCAACAACATCTGCACCAGCACGAGCATGAGAACAGGCTATTTTGGCGAGTACCTCAATAGTGGAATCGTTAATTATTTTACCATCAGTGACAATTCCATCATGACCAAAAGAAGAATAAGGATCTAGTGCCACATCAGTCATTACGATCATTTCAGGAACTACATTTTTAATGGTTTGAATGGCTCGTTGCATTAATCCTTTTGGATTAAGAGCTTCGGTGCCTTTATTATCTTTCAGCGAGTTTTGCACTTTAACAAAAACTAATACTGATTTAAGTCCTTGATTCCAGATAGATTTTACTTTTTCAGCAATCAGATCTTCGGAATATCTATAATATCCGGGCATTGACAGAATTTCTTCTTTTTTCTGTTGTCCTTCAATAACAAATAAAGGAACAATAAAATCATTAGGTGTTAGTTGATGCTCTTGGACTAGTGTTCTCATGGAGGCAGACTTTCTGAGTCTTCTGTTGCGATGTAAAGGAAACATACTTTTTTTTTAAGGATTATTATTCTCGTTCTGGGAAAGATTTTGAGGTTCTATTGGCATGTCAAAAGGAATACTTTCATTATCATCTTTTGATTCGCTAACAACAAGTTCTTCCTTTTTTTGTTTTTTCATGGTACCCAATAACATGATAAGCATAGAACTTAAAATCACAATTAATAAGACTCGTTCATCAATAGGAACTTGGATTGTGTTAATAAATGAAACTTCCTTTAATTGAATAAATAAAAGAATACTTATGAGCCCTCTTGGAGACATATAAACTATTGGGCTAGGTTTTATTTTAAGAGTAGTCACTGTGAAATAGAGGTATCTAAATAAAAGCATAGTTATAAAAATAATGAGGCCATAAATGAGAGGAGAAAGGCTATTAAAATTGATTAACTGAATTGAAAAGCCAAAAAATAAGAAAAAGAAGGTGCGAACAATAAAGGTAGATTCTGCGGTCAGGACATGAAATTCATGAATTCCTTTTTCTGTTTTTTCTAAATCTAAGTAATTCCTTAAAAATCGTGGCAGTAAGCTTTTTACATTTCCTAAAAAGATTCCGAAGATGAAAATGGTAACCAATGCCGGAAGGTGAAATAACTTACCTAAAGCATAGACCAATATTAGCAAAGCAAGAATTAAAAAAAACTTTACTTGATGATCAATTTTTTGTAATAACCGAAAAAGCATGTAGGTGATTAATACCGAAATAATAATCACCCCTATAATTTGAAAGCCCAGATTTATCAGAGGAGCTGCTCCAACAAGAGGTTCTTGAGAATCAAATTGTCTTAGCGCATAGTTGAAAATCATAATTCCTAAAATATCAGAAAAGGCAGATTCATAAATCACAAATTCACGTTCATGATTTAATAAGCTTGACGCTGACGGAATGGCTACAGCACTACTGATTATGGACAGTGGAATTGCATATAAAACAGCTTCGTTAGTTTCCATTTGGAATAAAAACCCAAAAAGCCATTGTAAAAGCCAAATATTAGCAATTAAAATAAAGAATGCAGCAAGAAATCCTTTTAAAATTAAGGGTAATTTTTCAAAACTAATTTCTAGTTCAAAGGCACCTTCTAAGACAATAAGAATTAAGCCAATTGTTCCTAAAACAGGGATAAGGTTTTCTAAAAATTTAAAGTCATTATAGCCAGAAGCAGTAGTTACTGTTCTTATGAGAATACCCGTAAACATTAAAAGAATAACCGCAGGAAATTTAGTTTTTCTCGCTATAGTATCAAATAAGTATGAAAAAATCACAATCAACGGAAGCGCAAATAATATGGAAAGCGTATTCATATCACAATCTGTTTAAAGATTTTAAAGTACAAAATTTTAAAGTGTATTATAATTAATTAAATCCAGTTTTTAGGATTTTTTAAAATGTTCAATAGTTCTTCCTCTTTACTGCCTTGTTTAGGATGATAATCATAACGCCACTGAACTGTTGGAGGCAAACTCATTAAAATGCTTTCCATGCGGCCGTTTGTTTTTAAACCAAAAAGAGTCCCTTTATCATGTACCAAATTAAACTCCACATACCGCCCTCTTCGTATTTCTTGCCACGTACGATTTTCTGGTGTAAAATCAAGATTTTTTCTTTTATTTAAAATTGGGATATAAGCCTCTATAAAGGAATTTCCTATAGTAGTTGTGAAATCATAACGATCCTTAATGGTAAAGGTTTCATTCGCCTTCAAGTAATCAAAAAACAATCCTCCTACACCTCTCGCTTCTTCTCTGTGTTTGTTATAAAAATAGGTATCACACTTTTCTTTAAATGTATTATAAAAATCAGGATGATGAAGGTCACAAGCTTTTTTACATTGTTCATGAAAGTGTCGTGAATCCTCATTAAAAAGATAATAAGGCGTTAAGTCTAAGCCACCTCCAAACCATTGATCAACAGAATTTTTATTAGTATCATACATTTCAAAATAACGACAATTTGCATGAACTGTTGGAGCCATTGGATTTTTTGGATGAATTACTATGCTTAAGCCACAAGCAAAAAAGTCAACTTCCCCCACGTTAAAATAAGCCTGCATGCTATCAGGTAAAGGACCGTGAACTGCAGAAATATTCACGCCACCTTTTTCAATAGTGGCACCATTTTCTATAATTCGACTTCTACCCCCACCACCTTCTTTTCGCTTCCAAATATCTTCTTTAAACGAAGCTCCACCATCTTCTTTTTCTAAAGCTTTGGTGATGGTCTCTTGAAGATTTTGAATGTAAGTGTAGAATTGATCTTTCATGGATTCTTTATGGAGTATATTCTTTTACGGCGTCTACAAATGCTTTTGCATGATCAACAGGAATATTGGGTAAAATACCGTGACCTAAGTTTACAATATATTTGTCTTTTCCAAATTCAGTAATCATTTTATGAACATTTTTCTTGATTTCAGGAATTGGTGAGAGTAAACGCGAGGGGTCAAAATTTCCTTGAAGTGTAATTTGTCCTCCTGATAAATAACGGGCGTTTCTTGCAGAACAAGTCCAATCAACACCAAGTGCTGAAGCGCCCGATCGCCCCATTTCATTAAGTGCAAACCAGCAGCCTTTTCCAAAAACAATAACAGGTGCCTCATTTTTTAATGCAGTCACGATTTGTTGAATATATGGCCATGAGAATATTTGGTAATCTTCTGGTGATAAGAGGCCGCCCCAGGAATCAAAAATTTGAACGGCATCTACACCCGCTTTCACCTTTTCTTTTAAGTAAGCTATTGTTGTATCAGTTATTTTTTGCAATAAAGAATGAGCAGCATCTGGTTGGCTAAAACAAAACCCTTTAGCAATATCAAAGTTTTTAGATCCTTGCCCTTGAACCGCATAACATAAAAGGGTCCATGGAGATCCTGCAAACCCAATTAATGGAACACGTTCATTTAGGGCTTGTTTTGTCATTTTTACAGCATCTAAAACATACCCTAGGTGTTCATGAATATCAGGAACGATAGATTGCACAACATCTTCAGTTGATCGAATAGGATCTGGAATCCAAGGGCCAATACCATCTTTCATTTCTACAGGGATTTGCATAGCCTGAAGTACAACCAAAATATCACTAAAAAGAATGGCAGCATCAGGCCCTATTTGATCAATAGGCATTATTGTGATTTTTGTAGCTAATTCTGGGGTTTGACAACGAGTGAAAAAATCATACTTTGCTTTTAAAGTCATAAAGTCAGGGAGGTATCTACCTGCTTGGCGCATCATCCAAACTGGAGGGCGTTCTAAATTTTCTCCTTTGAGTGCTTTTAAGAATAAATCATTTTTTAGCATGATGTTGGGTGTAATAGTGATGAATACTTTTTAATAATTGTTGATCATTTGGGAGTTCAGCAATGCTATAATTTGTGGTAATTTTTTTTAGTGTTTCTGCCGTAGAAGAACCAATGCAAAAACCATGTGTTTGAGAGTTCCAAGAGTTTGATTTCTGATAACTTAATACCGCAGATGGACTAAAGAATAAAATACCATCAAAAATAGCTTCAAAATATCTTGGAGCAAGAATTGTGTTGTATACTTCGTGGATTTTTAAAGGGATTTTATGTGCACTTAAGATATCCTCTAATTCCGGTCTTCTTTTGCTTCCACAAAAAAACGAAAATTCGCTATTTTTATAGTTTTTTGATATAAAATCAGCTAAAAATGAGGATTTTTGACTCATTTTAATAACTTTTAGGCCATTTTCTTCTAAAAGAAATTTTGTTTTTTCACCTACACAAAAACAATTTTTATGGGCTATTTGTTCGTTAATTTTAAGATCATTAAATATAATGCGTACTGCATTTTGACTGGTAAAAATCAAATATTTATTTAATGATATTATTTTTATTGGAATAGGCTTAATTTTTATAAAAGGATACTCTATAACAGTGAAGCCATTATCAATAAGGTCGTTTTTGAACAAAGGCGCTAATATTTTAGTGCTTAATAATCGCATTCTAAAGTTTAGGTTTTATTTGTTTCATTAGTTCTTTTCCGCCCTCTTTTAAAATTTTCATTGCAGCTTTCTCCCCATATCCTTTAGCTTCTTTTATATTTATTTCTTCTTCAATGGTGAATGCTATTTTTCCATCCAGGCTAAATAAACCACCTTTGAAATGAATGATTTCTCCCCAAATTTTAGCAATTGCTCCAATGGGTGCAGTACAGCCTCCTTCAAGTGTGCTTAAAAACGACCGTTCAATTTGTGCACACGAAGTAGTTTCTTTACAATTTATTTTTTGCAAACTTTTTTTTAGAGAAGAATTATTTTCTAAAGTTGAAATTCCAATGATTCCTTGAGCAGGTGCTGGAATCATCCAATTTAATATTTCGTAATTTTTAGTTAATAAATCAATGCGCTCCAAACCAGCTTGAGCAAAAATTGCACCTGACCAATCAGAAGTTTTTAGTTTTTCCATTCGTTTAGGCAGATTCCCCCTTAAGTTTTCCACTTTATGGTGAGGGTATTTTCTCAGCCATTGAGCTTTTCGGCGTAAACTACCAGAACCAATGGTTGTTTGTGTTTCCCAACTCTTGAATTTTGGACTATATACAACTACATCGTTTGCATTACCCCGGGGGAGTAATGCATTTATCTTAATTCCCTTAGGAAGTTTTGTAGGTACATCTTTAAGACTATGAACGGCAATGTCTACACTTTTGTTAAGTAATGCAGTGTCTAGATTTTTAGTAAATATTCCTTGTATACCCATGGCGTAAAGAGGTTGGGTAAGGTCTTGGTCACCACTACTTTCAACATGAATTAGTTTACACGAATGCCCAAATGTTTCCAATTTGTTTTTAACTTCATTGGCTTGCCATAAGGCCAGGGTACTTCTTCTGGTTCCAATCCTTATCATTCGTTATAATTTTCAGGAGCAAGGTCAAACACGTTTTTAAGAACTGCAACAGTTTCTTCTGCTTTTTCGGGATTTGTCCTCAGGTAAGCTGCAATTTGTCCTGTGATTTTTTGGATTATTTGATCTGTATTTACTAAAGAAGTAATCTCATTATCCATATTATCACTCAGCACAATTTTTTCTTTAAAAGCCTTTAGTGTGGGCACATATTTTCTGTGTTCTAGCCAAATAAAAAACTCGTCTTCTACCTCCTTTAATATTTTTTCAGCTTTTGGTATGTGTTTTTGTCTTTTCTCGAAAGTAGCGTCAGTAATTTGTGATAGTTCATCTAAGTGAATTACTTTAACAAGTGGATGATTATTCACTTCAGGGGAAACGTTTCTAGGAATGGAAAGATCGAGAATTAATAAAGGTTTATTGTTGTGAATAAGGTCAAGATTTACTGTAGGATTTTGAGCTCCTGTAGCTACAATAAGCACATCTGCATCATGAATTGCAGTTGTCAATGATCCAAAAGGCTTAACAATTACAGGAAATTTTCCTGCTATTTTTTCTGCTTTCTCTTGGGTTCTGTTAATTAAAACAATATGATCATTTTGTGTATGTTTCACTAAATTTTCACAAGTGTTAGCACCGATTTTTCCGGTACCAAAGAGCACGATATTTTTTTTGGAAATATCTATAACATTTTTAAGAATGTATTGAACGGATGCAAACGCTACAGATGTTGCTCCACTAGATATTTCAGTTTCTGTCTTGATACGTTTACTAGCCTGAATAACAGCATTAGTGATTCGCTCCAATAGT
>UPTN01001209.1_pt1 | contig 11672 bp, 8 predicted proteins | sample 2160111 | NCBI WGS metagenome assembly UPTN01 (sample SAMN06265058, study PRJEB28932) | marine metagenome | isolation source: Columbia River Estuary | place: USA:Columbia River Estuary, USA | collected 2014-05-05 | reverse complement strand
CTATTGGTCTTCATCCAAGAGATAATGATATGCTTATTAAAAATCTCAAAAAACTCAGAGATGTGTGAAATACTCTCATAGTTGTTGAACATGATGAAGATATTATGAGGGAATCTGATTATATTATAGATATTGGTCCAGGAGCATGAATTCATGGGGGACAAGTTGTAGCAACTTGAAACTTTGATGAAATTTGTAACAATAAAAACTCTATTACTTGACCATATCTGAGTGGACAAAAAACAGTTATAGTAGACAAGAAAAAAAGAAAAAGCACGAAAAAACTTTCTATTATTTGAGCCGAACAACATAATCTTAAAAATATAGATGTTGATTTTTGTATTGGAAACCTCAATGTGGTTACGTGAGTATCAGGATCGTGAAAATCAAGCCTTATAAATGATATTCTTGCAAATTATCTTGCAAATACTCTCAATAGAGCGAGTAAAACAGTTTGAAAATATAAGGAAATTACTGGTGCAGAGAATTTTGATAAAGTACTTGTTATTGATCAATCCCCAATCTGAAAAACCCCTCGATCTAATCCAGCTACATATACAGGAGTTTTTACATTTATAAGAGAAGTATTTGCAGAAAGTTATGATGCAAAATTAAGAGGATATGCTCCTGGGAGATTTTCTTTCAATACCCGTCACTGACGATGTCAAGAATGTGATGGAGATGGTGTAAAAAAAATAGAGATGCACTTTTTACCTCCTGTATACACAACCTGTGAAGCATGTGATGGACAAAGATTTAATCCAGAGACACTCGAAATTAAATTTAAAGGAAAGACTATAGCCAATGTCCTTGATATGACAGTAGAGGAAGCAAGAGAATTCTTCCACGCGCATCCTCGTATCCTTAAGATTTTAGACATATTAGACAAAGTATGACTTGGATATATTCGTCTTGGGCAATCCTCTACAACTCTCTCAGGAGGTGAAGCACAGCGTATTAAACTTGCAACTGAGCTTTCGAAACGTTCGAGTTCTAAAACTATTTATATTCTTGATGAACCAACTACGTGACTTCATTTTCAAGATATTGAAAAGTTACTTCATATTCTTCATTCACTCGTAGATAAATGAAATACTGTTATTGTTATTGAGCACAATATGAATATTATTCTCAATGCAGATTATATCATAGACATAGGACCTGAATGATGAGACAAGTGAGGGACTCTTGTAGTGGCAGGTGATATTGAAGCTGTGAAAAAATGTAAACAAAGTTATACTGGACAAGCAATTATTAAGTATGAGAAAAATTTTAAGAAATAGTTATGCAGTATTTAGAAAAAAACAAAGATATTACGAATCTTTCAAACTATAAAACTCCTGCAAAGGTAGACTATTTTTTTGAATTGCAAAAGAAAGTGGATATAGACAAGATATTTGAAGTATGTACTTGGGCAAAACAAAAAAATCTTCCTATTCTTTTCGTGAGTGGAGGTACCAATATGCTCTTTGCTTTTGATCAGTATAAATGAGTAGTTATTCAAAATTCTCTCAAATGATGGACATATAGTAATGATACAAAAATACTCGAAACCTATGGTTCAGAGTCAATATGGAATATTGCAGAGTGCCTAGAAAAGGATTATAGACAAGATTTATGGCATAGATTTATTGGACTCCCTGGCAGTATTGCTGGTGCAGTGTATGGAAATGCTGGATGTTTTGGGCTTGAGACAGAAAATAATTTTTCATATTGTAGACTTTTAAATTTAGAAAATGGACAAATAGAAATTTTCAAAAAAGATAATATGGATTTTTCATATAGAAGTTCTCGCATCAAAAAAGAAAAAAAATACTTTCTTATTTCTGCTACATTTGACCTATCGGAAAAAATAGAGAAATACCATAGTAATGTCGATAATATCGATTTCCGTGAAAATAAACAACCGAAAGGGAATAGTTGCGGAAGCTTTTTTAAGAACCCAAGTAAAGAACAATCAGCATGATACTTAATTGAGCAAGTAGGATTAAAGTGATATCACATATGAGGGGCCTATTTCGCTGATAAACATGCAAATTTTTTGATGAGTGATGGGTCAGCAACGTACCAAGAAATGCTTTCACTTATTTGACTTGCTCAAGAAAAAGTGTATGAATCCTATGGAATAGAATTGGAAAATGAAGTACAGATAATTACTAATATATAAAAAAGTATGTGAGAGGCAATGAGACTCCAGAAATATATGAGTCAGGCAGGAATATGTTCCCGTCGGAAAGCAGAAGAGTACATAGCAGCTTGACAGGTATATGTAAATGGGAAGCAAGCTATAATTGGTCAATCTGTAACTCCTGATACAGATATTATAACTCTTTGAAAGTGAGCTGAGCTAGAACAGCAAAAATATGTCTATTATAAGTTTAATAAACCAAGAGGTATTGAAACAACCTGTGCCCAAAGAGAATGAAACTCTATTATTGACATAGTAGATATTCCAGAAAGAGTATTTCCAGTTGGAAGGCTTGATAAGGAAACAACCGGACTTATTCTTTTAACAAACGATGGTCGAATCACTAACTATTTAACACATCCTCGATATGGACATGAAAAAGAGTATATTGTTGAAACTTTTTGATCTGTGAGTGATGCTCAAATTCAAGCTATGTGAGAAGGAGTAGAGATTTTATGAAAATTGACAAAAAAATGTAAAGTAGACAGGGTAGCAGCGTGAAAATTTTCTATAACTCTCACTGAATGACGAAATAGGCAAATTCGAAGAATGGTAGAAGCAGTAGGAAGTAAGGTAAAAAAACTCAAAAGAATACGAATTGAAAACATTCTCCTGAATGGTTTAGAAGAATGAGAATATAAACATATTTCAAAAGCAGAAAAGCTTGAGCTCTTTAAGAGACTTCAATTAGAAGATGCTTAGCTTGAACGAGAAAGGTCTTTTATACGAAGAATTTCTTGTCGAATCTTCTGAATGATATCTTTGAAGTATATCTTTATTTCTTCTTCAGATTGAAAGTTTATATTTTTCAAATCTTTGATTTTTTGGTTTTCAGAACGTATATTTACAAGACTTTGAACGATTTGTTTTTCGTTTTCACTCAGAGATTTTTTTTGTATAAGAGATCGAGATAATTGATTTATTAATGTATCTAAGATTTTTGAAATACGCTGACCAATTATGGTATATTGGGAAAGAATTTTCTTTACTTTTTTTTCATGAGTTACTTTTTGCTGCTCTAAGTATACCTTTACTCGAGTATTGAGGAGTTTAAGGTCCACTACGATACTCTGCATGATTTCAGATGCATCGCTATCTTGATAATATTCTTCTTGAATATTTATAAGAGAAGCAGCCATAGTATCAAGTATCGTATTTGCATCTTTGATAATTTGGCTTTCTTCGGAACTGTATAGAGCATAAAGATTTGTTATATTTTCTTTATATCGAAGGACATAAGTATGGAGCAATTTTGCCTCAGAAATATGATTTTGACTTATATTTGGGTTTTCTGTCTTCTTTTGATAAAGAGTATCTTTATACGTCAGTGCATCAACTTGATTTGCACTGATAGTGAATACACATAAGATAAGTATAAGGAAACTTTTTTTCATGAAAATATGCTATATATACGCTTCATAGTATTATAAGAGGGAGGAGGGCTTTACAAAATTTTTAATAAAAAAATATATATGTTTGTTGTACTTGATTTAGAAACTACAGGCTTACTTCCAAGAGAAGATGCAATTATAGAGCTCGCATTTGTAAAGATATCAAGGGATACTTTTCAGGAGATAGATAGAATATCTACATTTATTAATCCTCAAAGACCGATCCCTCAACTTATATCACAAATCACAAATATTTATGATGAGGATATAGAAGAAGCTCCTATTTTTTCTAAAATTTCAGATGAAATACAAGATTTTATAGAGTGATTTCCTCTTATTTGACATAATGTTCAGTTTGATATTCGTTTTTTAGAAGCAAATGGAATAGATACATCTAAAAATCCAATTATTGATACATTCTTTTTTGCGAATTTTCTTTGTCATAGTGAAAAATCTCTTAATTTATGATACTTATGTGATGTATTGGGTATTTCACTTAAAAATGCTCATCGTGCCATTGACGATACACTTGCAACTTTACAAGTGTTTCAAAAATTAATGATTCGTTTACAGACTTTAGCAGAACCACAACAAAAAATGGTTTATCACTACTTTACAAAAACACAGGATGTTGGAGTACATATTGTACGTGATGAATATTTAGAAAAATATACTACTTCAAACGAACAAATTTTACAGGACTATGAAAACATATTACATGGAAACATGTATGACATTGATGACAAAAACAGTTCAAATTCAGTAGAAAATATAATGGATTTTATAGATACTATACCTGATTTTGAGCTTCGTGAAAACCAAAAGAAGATGCTAGACACTGTAGACACAACACTTCAGAAAGGAGGAAAAATAGTTATTGAGGCACCAACAGGTATTGGAAAAACTTTTGCATATCTTCTTCCTGCTATAAAGCATTCTCTTTTGTTTTGAGAAGCAGTTCATATTTCTACGAGTACAAAGGCACTTCAAGATCAAATATATTATAAGGATTTAGCATTTTTAAAAAAACATTTCCCCCAAGAGTTTTCATTTACAAAACTTAAAGGAAAAAAGAACTATCTTGGAGTACGTTCATTTATTGAATTTCTAGAAACAGAAAACTATTATACTACGAATAAATCATCATTTATTCTCAAAATCCTTTTTTGGAGTATCTCCACAGAATTTGGAGAACTAGATGAACTTGATTTTTATGGAGAAGAATATAGCTTTGTATCTGAGATTCATGCAGGATGATGATATATCTTTGATGAATCAAATTTATATAAAGATATAGAATTTGCTCTGCGAGCTCGCAAAAGAGCCAAAAAATCAAATATTATTATCACGAACAATCATATCTTATTTCAAGATATTATTTCAGAAGGGTCGCTTTTATGAGGAGTAAAAAATCTTATTCTTGATGAAGCGCATTCTTTGGAAGATATTGTTACGCAATCATTGAAAAAAAATCTTTCCTTTCAAAGTTTAGAAAAACTTTTTCAAAAGATAGAAAAAAGAGCTAAAAATAAGAGTGTTACTTTTCCATCTTTTTCATGAAAATATCAAGAAATATTGTTTGATGCAACAGAACTTTTTTCTATCTTTGAATGAAGCTTGTTCCAGAAGTTTAATATGCAAGCAAAGTATAAATCACTTCTTCTTTCTGAGAAGTACTTTACAGAACAAGAGTATATTATGCCCCTTGTTCAGAGAATTTCTGAAAACCTTGAAATAATCCGACAAGATATACTCGGTATGGGTGAAAAGAAATCACTTTTATTTTCTGCGGAAGTCCAAGAAATTCAATACTTTCGTGAACTTTTACGAGAAATATTTATTGATACAGACTTTACAAACTTTATTTACTATATTTCTCATAATGAGCAACAAGGAACTATGCTCCATTCTACGGTGCTCCGTCCATGAAAATTTTTACAAGAAAAGCTTTGGAATTCGCTTGAATCAGTAGTTCTTACAAGCGCTACTCTTCAAATGGAAGATGATTTTACATATATAAAAAATATGCTAGAGCTCCAAGACTTTGAAACCCTCCTTTTGCCTTCAGATTTTAATTATGAAAAACAAGCACTTCTTTTTATTCCTCAAGATCTGTGAAATATAAAAGATAATCTTTCAGAAATAGTATGTTTTTTAGAGAAATTCTTTGAAAAAGTAAGGGGGAGAACTTTGGTTCTTTTTACAGCCTTCGTAGTGATTCGAGAAGTATTTTCACAGCTAAAAAATAAACTTCAGCAGAAAGAAATATACCTTTTAGCGCAATCTATCAGTGGAAGTAAATATAAACAAATAGATTTTTTTCGAAAAAATCCAAATTCATCTATTTTACTTTGAACTGATACATTTTGGGAGGGAATAGATATTCCGTGAGAAGATTTACAATATCTTATTATTCATAAAATTCCTTTTCAAGTCCCAAGTGATCCTATATTTCAAGCAAGATCCCGACTCTTTCAAAATAGTTTTGAACAATATGCTATACCCAAAGCTACCTTGAAGCTCAAACAATGATTTGGGAGGCTTATTCGCACTAAAAAAGACACTGGAATAGTAGTATTTCTTGATGAGAGAGTATTGAATACATCTTGGGGAATAAAACTTCTTGACGCTTTCCCAAAAGATATAAAACGAAGAGTTTGAGAGAGTCAAAAACTTCTTGATATATTATAGAGTATCTTCTAAAAGAGCTTTTTATATATTGTAAAGTTTTTTTTTTGGATTAATACTTGTAGTTATGCTATGATTAATATGTTATTTCTTTTATAGAAACATATGGATCAAGATACAAGTAACCCAAATTGAAACGGAGACCTAAACTCACAAAATATATTTGATGAGTTTTCTGAGTCTCAAGCAATTGGAGATGAGGTTCAAAAAATAGAAAAACTAGAAGAAAAGGATGCCTTTTTTTATATAAAAAAAGGGAATAGTGCACTTTTTCTTATAAACTTACTCTTGTTTATCTCTATTATTATAGCTCTTCTATATTCTTATATTCAAACGTCAGATCAAAAGAAAGAGTATAGTTTTCTTGCGCCTGTTTGTTCTTTTTTTCTTTGAAATATCCCGACTTGAGGAAGCTGTTATGGAGCGAGACCCATTCTTACAGAATATGAAAATCAAACATTAGAACTCAAAGAGGCTTTAGTAGATGAAATACTGCCACTTCTTTGAGATATGTATAGTATAGAAAACTTTAACCTTTCAAAAAAGGTTTTATTTCTCTTAGAAAAATCGAATACAAGATTACGACCACTTGAAATTGTCTCGGCCTTTGATGAATTAAAATGAAAATTCTCTCCAACTGATAAGAAAGTAATAAGCTGTTATGAACTTTCTATTCATGAGGGAGATATGCTTGAAGTTACCTGTGATGTATTTTCATCAGACTGGGATAATCAGATTACGGTACTTAAGGATGATAGTATTGTAAAAAGCTCTTGAGGTGGTACATCAGTTTCTCATGCAAGTAGTTTTGTATATTTTCTAGAGCATTATTCTGACTCAAGATTTCAGATTATTGAAAAACCAAAATTTTATTCTCGAGAAGAAACGCAAGAAGCTCCATATACACAAAGAACAACCATACAGTTGAAAATGAAATATAATAGTCCTTCGAGTTTAACTTTTTAAATACACTTTCATGAAACTCACAAAAAGAATGAAAAATGCTATTATTCAAGCAATGGTAGCGAACATTATATTTCTTCTGATATTAGGATGAGCTATACTTTTTTTTGTTATTCCAAGAGTACAAATAGCACTTTGATTGAGAGATAGTTTAGAAGAAGTATATGCAAATTATGACACTATTGAAAAATCATGAATCCAACTCCAAGAATTGCGTGCTATGGCAATGCAAAAAGAATCATCTTCTGATGCATATACAAGTACATTACTTCGAAATGTTACTCCACAATTCTATAATAGTATTTTTTTATCTAACACCAGTTGATCCTCTTACGAAGAATTTCTTCAAGAGATTAAAAAGAATGTATTTGAAATAAAAGCCTCGGATGAATATATTAAAAAAGATAAAACTTTATCTTCCATTCTTCCAATCTATACCCAAGATAGTGCATTTTCGAAAGAAGGTTTAACAGACTTTGCGTTCGTGAATTATATAGAGAACCTCTTGTATGATTTTAATCTTACAGCGAATGGTGAGATTTGAATAGGAATATTAGAAAAGGTTGGTGGTGCTACAGAAGAAGTTGCCCCTGTTGTTATATGAGAAGATGGAGAAGAAATTCCTGCTATTCCTACAAATACACTTGAAGAAGATATATTTAAAATTCCACTTAGTTTTGAGATAACATGACAAAAAAGCGACGTAGTAGATTTTATACACTTTTTTGAAAATGTTGGTTCTATCGCTATTAAAGACGCACAACTTGAAATTTATAATGATAAATTTATTTCTAAATCTCTTAATTTTAATAGAAACGCATGATTTGAGAGTTACAATATATATGAAAAACAAATTGCTGATATTAGTTCAGTATCTTGGGAAGAATATCCAGATTCTTCAACGTATGATGTAACTCAAAAAGGTCTTATTGCTCTTATGAAAAGTGATCAAGCTCGAGAGAGAGTTGCAGTAGAAATAAAACTTGATTTTTATGTTTCTGGAGTACCAGGATATAGAATGGAACAGTATATCCAGGAACTTATAAGTGATTTCAATAAAATGCTTCAAGAAGTATGAATGGATGCAAAGAAATATACTTCGCAAGCTTATAAGTTTAATAATGGAGAACAACTCCAGGCAATCACTCAACTACAAAATCTTGATACACTTCTTATAGCACAGCAAGAAAATATCAAAAATTTACAAATGGAGCTTATGTCAAGAGTAGATATTCAAATGACTTATGAAACATCTATTTCTCAAAGAGAGATGCTTGATTGGATAATAAAGACCTATAATGCTCAGAAAGAGATACTCGATAAACAATTATAAAAATGGATTATAATAGCATACTAGAAGAACTGAAAAACCTCGTTTATAAGGGAGATAATATCCAAAAAATTTGTGATTGTATTATTCTTGCGGCTGTACTATGAGATGCATCAGATATCCATGTAGAACCGCTTAGCTCCTATGTACGTCTCCGTTATAGAATAGACGGTGATCTAAAAGAGATACTAGAATATCAATCTTTTCTCCACACAGGTATTATTGCACGTTTTAAGATTATTTCTGAACTTAAAATTGATGAATCACGAGTCCCTCAGGATGGTCGTATCAGTCAATCAATAAATGGGAAGCCTCTAGATCTTCGTGTTTCTACACTTCCAACAGTACATGGAGAAAAAATTGTAATGCGTATTGTAGACAAGAGTAAAAAAATACCAGAGCTTTGAAAACTCTGAATAGAAGGGAAGAATTTAGTACTTCTTCAAAAAGCTATAGAGCTTCCTAATGGAGTTATTTTGACAAGTGGACCAACAGGGTCAGGAAAGTCTACAACACTTTATTCAGTACTCACAATGCTTAATAGTCCTGATGTAAATATCATGACGCTTGAAGACCCTGTCGAAAATCAAGTAGACGGTATTAGTCAAAGCCAAGTAAAACCTATGATAGGTTATACTTTTGCAAATGGACTTAAAACGGCTCTGAGACAAGATCCTGATATTATCATGATATGAGAAATGCGTGATAAAGAAACAGTAGACATCGCAATAGAGGCATCATTGACAGGTCATCTGGTACTGTCAACTATACATACGAATAATGCATCGGAAACTATTACGAGAATACTGAATATGGGAGTCCAGCCTTTTCTCATACCGGCATCTCTCAATATAGTCATAGCGCAGAGGTTGGTGAAGAAGATATGTCAACATTGTAAAGAACCACTTCCTTTTTCAGAAATAGACCCTATTACTATTAGAAATATTCAACACTCAATATCTATCACTCCAAAAGAAGAACTCCTTTCACGAGTTTGAGCAGATATTATGAAAAAACCAGTATTTTATAGAGCAAATGGATGTGAAGAGTGTCAAGGAAATGGATATAAAGGGCGAGTTGGTATTTATGAAATGCTTGAAATTACTCCAGGGGTAAAAGATATGATTCTTCGGGGTGATTCAGCTTTTAATATTAATAGACAAGCTATTAAGGACGGGATGATATCTTTGGAGCAAGATGGTATTATAAAAGCCTTACAAGGGTTGACATCCCTCGAGGAAGTATATAGGGCATCCAAAACACAAAATGAAGATTAATTATTAATTTCTTATTATGGAGGACATTATTATCCTTGGTGAAGAAGAGTCACAACAAAATATGAGTGATGACCAAGTACTCTCAAAAAATAAAGGATGAGAAAGTAAAACATTTATGGATGCTCTCAATGACTTTGTTTGAAGCTTTCAAAAATTAAAAATAAAGGATAAGATTATATTCTATCGTCTTATGGCAACTATGCTGAATGCCGGAATGTCTCTTATTAAAGGTATAGCTGTCCTTGAAAAACAAGAAAAAAATCAAAATTTTAAGAAAATTTTGTCATCAATGCTGAGTTGACTCAAGGAGTGAAAAAATCTTTCAGAATGTATGGAACTCTATCCAGCATCTTTTAGTGAAGCAGAGATTGGGGTGATTCGTTCTTGAGAAAAGACAGGTAAACTCAATGAAGTTATGGTTTCTCTTGCTGATCAGGTAGAAAAGGTTGCTTCTATATCTTGAAAATTAAAATCTGCTCTTATTTACCCAGCGATGATTATGGTCGTAGTAGTATGAGTTATAGCAGTTATGATGACGGTAGTAGTTCCAAAGCTTCTTGAAATATTTGAAGATAAAAGCAGTCTTCCATGATCTACAAGAGCACTCATTGCTATTTCAGATGCTTTTAGAAACTATTGGTATGTAATGATTATTATTTTAGTAATTGTTTACTTTGGTATATCATTTTGGAAGAAATCACCATCTTGAAAGTATAATTATGATAGATTGCTTCTGAAGATGCCTGTATTTGGAATGATTATAAAAAAAGTAACACTTTCAAAATTTTCTCGAGTATTTTCAGGTTTGATGGCATCATGAGTTTCAGTCGTTGAAGGGTTGAAAATAGTTTCAGAAGCAGTTGGAAATGAGGTGTATAGACAGAGAATCCTCCTCTTACTCGATGATGTTCGACAGGGGATGAAAATATGGGAGTCTCTTGAATGAGATCCTCTCTTTCCAGATATTATGATTCAAATGATTCAGGTAGGAGAACAATCAGCAAAACTTGATACTACTATAGTGAAAGTAGCAGATTTTTATGATGAACAAGTAGATAATATGTCAGGAACGATTAATAAACTTCTTGAACCGTTTATTATAGTATTTCTTGCAATTGTGGTTGGTTTTATTGCTATAGCAATAATGCAACCAATTATGAATCTTGCAGATACGGTATCAAATAGTTAAAAAAACAAAGACCCCGGGGTTTTGAAACCCCGGGGTCTTTTTTTGTGAACAAAGTGTGAATAGTGTGAAGAATGTGTGAAATACCATAGGGCGCATTTGATTTTCAAGAATAATACTATATCATTTGCCTCGTATAAATTTTGGTCTTTAACATGACCCGACTTTTCAGTACTTGAGTAAAGTATAATCCTAGTATTTTTGTTTTACGACTAGGGAAGAAAGTTTTCTATATATTATTGTATTCCATATATAGCATATTTTCTTCCCTAGTTGTGCGCATGACAACTTAGGGTTAAGGCTTTAACCGTTCATTGTTTAGAACATTGTTTTTATTTTTGTAACTCGTATACACTTATGAGTACTTTCGCGAAAAAAGTTACTTCTGCTGTATCGGCTCTTGCAATAGTTTTTTCTATTGTAAGTCCTATAGCTGGAGTATCAGCTGCGTATACGTCAGTAGACGCAGCAAATAAACTCGCTACTCTCGGAGTGATCGTTGACCAATCAGCAAATCCTGCTGACTACAGACTGGGAGACACACTTACTAGAGCAGAAGGAGTAAAAGTTATGATGAATCTTTCTTCAGTAACAGTTGTTGACAACTGTGAAGGAAAATTCAGTGACTTACCTGGTTCAGATTGGGCAT
>UPTN01001207.1_pt1 | contig 11675 bp, 10 predicted proteins | sample 2160111 | NCBI WGS metagenome assembly UPTN01 (sample SAMN06265058, study PRJEB28932) | marine metagenome | isolation source: Columbia River Estuary | place: USA:Columbia River Estuary, USA | collected 2014-05-05 | reverse complement strand
GTGCTGAAAAGTCTAGAATTAATGATGTGGATTTCAGTAATATTGAATTTGGACGTGAGTTTACCGATCATATGTTTTCTTGTGATTTTATAAATGGCGAATGGCAAACACCAAAAATAACACCTTATAAAGCGCTTACTCTAGATCCTTCTGCACGTGTATTTCATTACGGCCAGGCGGTATTTGAAGGCATGAAGGCATTTAAAGATGATAATGATGCCGTCTGGTTATTTAGACCTGAAGATAATTATCATCGTATTAATGTATCTGCGGTACGGTTGGCCATGCCTGAATTTCCTCAAGATTACTTTTTTAAAGGTCTTGAAACTTTATTAAATTTAGATAAAAAATGGGTTAAGAAAGGAGATGGTAACGCTCTGTATGTCAGACCTTTTATTATTGCTACAGAGCCTGCGATTTCAGCAGCTCCTGCTGATGAATATAAATTCATGATCATATGCTCTCCTGTGAAAGCGTATTACAAGAACAAATTGAATGTCCTCTTCGCAGAAAAATATAGTCGATCGGCTGATGGTGGTGTTGGTTTTGCAAAAGCAGCAGGGAATTATGCCGCTCAGTTTTACCCGACAAATTTGGCTAACCAAGAAGGGTTTCATCAAATTATATGGACAGATGCTAGTTCACATGAATATCTTGAAGAAGCAGGCACCATGAATATATTTTTCAGAATAAACGATACTCTGGTAACAGCACCTACAAACGATAGAATTCTAGATGGAATCACAAGAAAAAGTTTGATTCAACTGGCAGAAGATAATAACATCCCAGTTGAAATCCGCCGTGTTTCTGTTAAAGAGATTAAGATCGCAGCAACAGATGGCAGTTTAAAAGAAATATTTGGAACCGGGACCGCAGCGGTAGTTAGTCCAATTGCGAAATTTCAGCACGCGAATACGCTTTTTGAAATTCCAGAGCAAGAACACTCTTATGCGACATTATTCAAGCGAAAACTAATGGACATTCAATATAACATAGCTGAAGACCAGCACGGTTGGCGCTATAAAGTATAAACAAAAAAAAAGAGAAGCATGTGCTTCTCTTTTTTTTATTTATCTAAAATTGAAATTATATTGGGTTTAAAATAATTAGGCCCTTTTAACACCTTACCATCTTCTCTATAAATAGGCTCGCCATTTTCACCAAGTTTGCTCATATTGCTGCGTTGTATTTCATTAAATACGTCTTCAATTTTATGCTGCAACCCGTGTTCAATTATAGTCCCACAAAGTATATACAACATATCGCCTAGGGCATCTGCAACTTCAACTAAATCATTATCGTTTGCCGCTTCAAGATATTCTTCATTTTCTTCACGCATGAGTTTATAGCGCAACACATTTTTATCAATACCTAAATCGGCTTTTGGTGTTTCTCTATGCCCTATTTTAAAAGCCTCATGAAACGCTTTTACAGCTTCAATTTTATTTTTCATTTCTTATAAATAATTGTGGTTTGAATTCATTAATTTTGCATAAAAATAATCATATGTTTTCAAAAGGTCAATGGGTTTTTACAATTTTATTTGTAATTGCATTCATTATTGCATTGGTTTATACTTACAGAAAAGACCTTAAACTTCATCAGCGTTATTACAAAGGAAGTATTTGGGTTTTACTTGCTTTTATTTCATTTATCGCACTTATTGCTGCTATTAAATTCTTTTTTAAATAATTCTCTCGAAAAAAAGTATTTTAAATTTACACGGTTATTGATCGAATCTCTTTGTAAAATACTCAATTTGAGTATTTCTTTAATTAAAAAAAGCAGCTAAATTCGTACACTAATAAATGAGACAATTATATTATGAAAAAAAAGTACTTATTATTATTCACACTTATTCTTTCTGCGATCAATATGCTAGGTCAAGTTCCTACGAATGACCTTATTGAAAATGCAACATTAATTAATTCATTTCCGTTTGCCGATAATAACGTGAGACTAGATCTTGCAACAGCGAGTGGCATTGCTAGTTCTGATTTTTGTCCGGTTGGCAATTATGAAGCTATATATTATAAATTCAATGCCACAAATGCGTCACAATTTCAGGTCACTTTAGACGACGCTAGCGGCGGATCAATAAATCAATCTTATGTAATAATATTTACGGCACCTAGCTTAAACATAGCAGATGAGACAGAACTAACTCGTGCTACGTTTTGTGCTTTTACTGCTAGCGCCAATATAGATTTGGTTCAAGGGACGAACTACTATGTCTTAATTTATCGTAATGATTTGGATGCTTTCTCAAATATCGCGTTTGATGAAACTATTATAGGTCCCGTCCCAACTAGCGAGCGTGATGCTTTGGTAGCCTTATATAATAGTACTAATGGAGATAGCTGGAATGACATAACTAATTGGAATACAACAGAACTTGTTGGATTATGGAATGGAATTCAAATTACTGAAGTTGACGGAGTCACACATGTTTCAGAAATTCGATTGGGTGGTAATGGTTTAGATGGTCCCATACCACCAGAAATTGGTGACTTTCCTGAATTAACTAACTTATTGCTAGAAGCAAATCAACTAAGTGGAAATATTCCTGCTGAAATTGGTGATTTAACAAAATTAGTCGAACTAGATTTAGCTCCAAACGCATTTTCTGGAAGTATTCCTCCGGAAATTGGTAATCTTGTCAATCTTGAAATTTTGTGGTTAAACAATAATGGTTTAACAGGAAGTATCCCTGCAACTTTTCAAAATCTTATTAACCTCAAAAGACTTTATTTAATGGGGGCAATTGACGAAACAAATCCAGATACTGCTGAGTGGCTAAGTAGCAAATATAGTGGAGATTTTCCTGATTTAACTGCGTTACCTTTAGAGGTTCTAAATATTGAAAACAATTTCTTTCAATTTGAAGATATAGCTGATGAGTATGACACTTACGAAGCTAATATTGCGGAATTTATATTTAACCCGCAGTTTACGGTTGATGCGCCAGTAGAAATAAATTCTGCGGTAGGTGAAGATATTACATTAACGCTTACTGATGTTGCTGACACTGGTAGGGTAAATTTAAATTCTTTAGTTGGAAATAGTTACCAATGGTTTAAGGATGATATTCAAATAGATGGTGCGAATGCATCTTCTTATGTAATAATTAGTGCACAAAATTCTGACAGCGGTATTTACTCATGTGAAATAACCAATTCAGATGTTCCTGGTTTTGTAATCAGACGGTCTTCCATTACTGTCGGTGTTGGCACGTTAAGTGTTGATGATAATAATTTGGGCGCTATTGTCAATTTATACCCTAATCCAACCGACTCCGTTGTTAATATAGAACTCCCCGAATCAATAACTGAAGCTTCCTTAATAATGTATGATTTGCTAGGAAAAAAAGTTTATCAAACTCAATTACTGAACTCTAATACAGAGTTAAAAATAGGGCATTTGGTAAGTGGTATTTATTTAACGCATATTATTATGGATAATAAAATAATAACAAAACGCATAATTAAGGAATAGTTTAAGTTAATTTTTAAGCAAAGTTTTTTTTAAAATTTTAAAATCCCCATAATTGGGGGTTTTTCATACAAGTAATGCTTCAAATATTCTAATACGGAATAACCATAATTACTTTTTTTATTTTTATTTATCTTTGATAGAACTAATACTCTAAGACCGTGAAGACACTAAAGTATATTCTATTTCTATTATTAATTTTAATTGTTGGTTTTTTTATTTACGTTGCAGTGCAACCCAATGAGTACGACATCAAACGAACGCAACTTATTAATGCACCTGCAAATGTTATTTACGATAATATTAATGACATAAAAAAATGGGATGCATGGGGACCATGGCATGATACAGATTCTACAATTGTCACCTCATATTCAGCTAATACCATAGGTGTTGGTGCAAAAAGCACTTGGACTAGTAAAGATAGCCCAGGAAACATGGAACTTATTAATACTGTTCCTAACAAATCAGTAAATTTAAAAATGCAATTTTCAGATTATGAGCCTTCAGACGTTTATTGGACTTTAGAAGAAGTTGAAGGTGGAACCAACGTCACTTGGGGAATGAAAAATAATAGCAATCCATATATTTTTAAACTAATTGCTGTGTTTTATGGAGGTATGGATAAAATGTTGGGTATTATGGAAGAAGATGGTTTAAAAAACTTATCAAATGTAGTTGCTGAACAAATGAAAAATATGCCAAAAGCTGATTTTAGACTTAGCGATGTTGTTAACGTTGAATTAACAGGAGACACCTTTATTGGCTATTTCCAAAAAACATCTACTGAACTTAGTCAAGAAGGAATGACAAAGCTTTTTATGGAGTTTATGCCAAAAGCAGGTGCATATATCGCTGATAAATTAAATCCCAACGAATATACGCCGGGAACCTTCTACACCAAATGGGATGAAGAAACCAAGGAAGCCGAATTTTATATTGGCCTTCTAATAAAAAAAGATGTTGCGCCTGCCGAAGGCATGACTGCTATAACGATGCCATCTGGAAAAGGCGTCAAAATTGCTAAATACGGAAACTACGGTTCTGGTGATTATGAAGCACATGTAGCCATAGGACAATATTTAGAGGCCAATACATTAGAAATGAATGGTACGAGCGTTTGGGAATTATATGCTAATGATCCTACCCTAGTCATGCCCGAAGAAATTCAAACCGATATTTACTATCCGATAAAGTAATTTATAATCATACATAATAAAACCTTGCAATTTAAAACGGCAAGGTTTTTTATTTACATTTGTTTTATGAAGAATATCATTCTTGTATTTGTTGGTGGTGGTTTTGGTAGTGTCCTTCGGTTTATTCTCGGAAAGTATTTAAATAATACCGAAAACGGTATTCCTTATGGTACATTCTTAGCCAATATTTTGGGGAGCTTACTCATTGGAATTATATTAGGCTATGCCTTAAAAAACAACACGCTTTCTTCTAATCAAACCATATTATTGGCCACAGGTTTCTGTGGTGGATTTACAACCTTTTCAACCTTTGCTTATGAAAATCATGTGTTTCTGAAGTCTGGTGACTTCTTGAGCTTTGCTCTATACACAATAGCCAGTTTTGTAATTGGATTTTTAGCCGTTTTTCTCGGGCTTTACTTGGCTAAAAGCTTCTAGTGCTTGGCAAAGACCTTTACCCCTGCTTCAATATTTTCATCTACATAATTTTCACGAGGGACAATTGGACAAGAATATTTTTCATTATAGGCACAATAGGGATTATAAGCTGTGTTAAAGTCAATGATTAAGGTATTTCCTTCAGGGATTCGTCCTTCAACATAGCGTCCGCCACCATAACTTGTTTCAGCATTAGTATTATCTAAAAAAGGTAAGAATAGATAATCTTCATAACCAGGTTTAGACAATAAGTCTATATTCTGATAAATATTAAGTTGATGTGATTTTCCCTTTAATTCAAATTCTACGATACCATATTTTACATAATTTGGCAACCTATCGGTTGTCGTTTTCATTTTAAAAGGTTGCTCATCTGGTGTTCTAATTAATCTTGTTTTTACAACATAAACTGAATCAAACTTAAAAAAATCAAGGCTCTTAAAATCTTTTCGGTCTTTATCTTTTAAAGGAGATTTGGTAGCATCTTTAAAATCGGCATTCATTTCACGTTGCCAATCCGTTTCGCCATAAATAGGCTGTTTACCTTGAGCACAATTTAATACCGTTAACACTAAAAAAAGCGAGATAAGAATCTTCATGTTTTTAATTTTTTCGCTATAAAAATACAACTTCTAAATATTTTGTTTAGTTTTGATCCATAGAAAATGAAATAATCATGACTAATTGCGTCGTAAAATATATTAAAAGACAGACCACTTCAATCAGAAGTAGGACTTACTATATATTGTGCTGATGCTATTATTAATTTATACAATATTTAAAAGTCCGACTTCACAGTCGGACTTTTTATTTTTACACTAATCAACAACCATGAAAACGCTTTTTAAAAATTATTTAAATACATTTAACGGACTCTCGAAAGAGGTTTGGTGGCTTGCGCTCATTACTTTAATAAACAGAGCTGGAACCATGGTTATACCATTTTTATCCTTATACCTCACGGAAGACTTGGACTTTACACTTAAAGATGTTGGTTGGATTATGAGCGCCTTTGGACTAGGTTCTGTTGCAGGATCATGGTTAGGCGGGAAATTGACAGATAAGATTGGCTATTATAAAGTCATGATACGAAGTTTACTAAGTACAGGTATACTCTTTATTGCGTTGCAATTTTTAAACACTTTTGCATCCTTATGCATTGGAATATTTTTAGTTATGCTTGTTGCAGATATGTTTCGTCCAGCCATGTTTGTGGCTTTAAGCGCCTATAGCAAACCTGAAAATAAGACACGTAGTGTGACACTTATTCGTTTGGCGATTAACTTAGGGTTTTCTGCTGGACCAGCAGTTGGTGGACTTATAATTACAACGATGAGTTATAGCGGTTTATTTTGGATAGACGGAATTACTTGTATTTTAGCAACACTCGTGTTATTTTTTGTTTTAAATCCGAAAAAAGCAAAAATTCAAGATGATATTATTGTTAAAAATCCAGAATCGGCATATCATGATAAAGGGTTTTTAATATTTCTTATTGCCATGTTTTTATTCGGTTTTATATTCCTACAATATTTCTCAACCTTGCCCATTTATTATAGAGATAGTCATGCATTGAGTGAATTAGAAATCGGATTGCTACTTGGCGCCAATGGATTCTTTATATTTTTATTAGAAATGCCACTCATCAAATGGTTGGAAAGCTCTAAGTATACGAAATCAAGCCTCATACTATTTGGAGCGATATTAACAGCTTTGAGTTTCATAGTACTAAACATGAGCGCATGGTCAGGCGTTTTAATAATAGGCATGTTCTTAATGACCGTTGGAGAGATGATTGCCTTTCCATTTTCAAATGCTTTTGCTATGGAGCGTGCAAAAAAAGGAAATCAAGGGGAATACATGGCCCTTTACTCCATAGCGTTTTCTATCGCTCATATTTTTGGCCACAATGCAGGAATGCAACTCGTTGATGGTTTCGGGTTTGATAATACGTGGATTATTATGACGCTATTAGGTGGTGTTTGCGCCTTTTTGTTGTTCCTGTTAAATATTTATGTTAAAAAAAATCCAGTTAAGGCAAGCGCTTAAATCAGATTACAATACCGTCTTTAGCGGTTGAAATAGCATTTTATATAAGTGCGCATTTGTGATAGTGCAGATACACACTGTTAGCTTAGGAATAGCTGAGGGGGTTACACAAATCCCTTCAGCTATTAATGGTATAATTTACATCTTCTTTATTGCATTATTCTTAACCACATGAGACAATACGATTTGCGTCTTACTTTCACCGTATACAATAAGTTGATCAATAAAAGTTTCCAAATGCTTTTGATTTTTTAAAACCACTTCCATAACAATATTTTCATTCCCAGTAATACGATAACAATTTACGACCTCATCAAAAGTCTTTACTTTTTCTAAAAAAGGTTTTAGCTTCCCCATAAAAGCGTGCAAAGTTATAAGTGCTTTAAGCTGATAACCCACTTCAAATGCTGAGATTAAGGTGATATGATTCTCTATAATACTCAAGTCCTCCATCTTCTTGATACGCTCTGAAACAGCAGGAGAAGTAATACCAACTTGTCGTCCTATTGCTGCATTAGATTGTCTCGCATTCTCTTGTAAACACTTTAAAATCTTCCAGTTAAGGCTGTCAATACTCATATCTAAAGTTTTTATTGTAAATATATTAATATTTAAAGTAAATATACATTTTTACTTTAATTTCTAAAGACGTAAATGCTTTCTTGTGACTAATTTTGATGGAAATGAAAAAATTAAAATGTTAGGCCATATCCCATCGCATCTTTCTGAACTGCCTATATATAAGCAGGCTATGCAAATCTTTATTTTGTCAAGAAGTATTTCTACATACTTGAATCAAGATTTGGCGATTTTAAATGAAAATGGTGTTGAAGATGCTGATATTTATTTTTCTGGTGATATTGTGCAACAATCCGTATCATTAGCTCCTGAAATCATAAATGCCGAATTGGAACGTGCTTCAGATAAAAAACATAAACACGTGGCTTCTGTAAGGCAATTGACGAATCGTTTATATAAAAATTGCAAACGCTTAGAAAGGAGTAATAGTAATGGAAAAGATTATATTCCTATTTTGAGAAAAGAGTTAAAAACGTTCAGGAAACTGCAAGCTAGTTGGATGCTCACGCTATAAATTACTTTACTTCCACTTTATGTGCATTATACATGAATGACTCTTGCAAGCGTTCATATTTTTCATGCATACTTTCGGCTAAGATTACATATTGACATTTTTGTAAACTTTCAGTAACACGCAAGACATCATTATGATAATTATTTCGAATTAAAAATTCTGCATCATCTAGAGCGAATAATTGCAATTGCCCCAAATGTAAACTATTCATAAAATAAAGTTTATTAAGGCGCTTTGGTGTAGAAATTAATACATCAACACCGTAATAAACTTCTTCACGTTGTTTATCTAAAGGAAATTCCTCATATGCGCAATACAATCTTAAATCTGTGCGCTTAGTATACTTTTCAAATTCTTCTTTTAAATCCAAAGCGGCTTGTTTGTCTTTGACAAGAATTAAAGCGCGTGGTGAATCCTCAAAAGCCTCAGCCTTTAATTTATGAATAATAGCAATAATTAAAGCTGTTGTTTTCCCTGACCCTTTTGGCGCAATGCCATATACATTTGCTCCGCCTTTTAATTTTGGCAAAATCTCCTTCTGAAATGGCAAGGGTTCATCAAGTCCAAGATTATCTAAGGCTTCCTTTAATATTGGATTTAGTTTTTTGAAAGACATTTAATGTATTAAATTTATGGTTTAATTAAAAGATTATAATTAACTTATATTAAGTATATTAAATTGTATTTATTAATAAAATAAATACTCTCTTTTTACATGTTTCTTCGATACTGACCTCCTACTTCAAATAAGGCTGAAGTAATCTCCCCGAGAGAACAAACTTTACAAACATCCATTAAAGCATCGAATATATTTTCATTATGAATGGCTTTTAGCTGAAGGTCTTTCAACAACGCTTTTGTATCATTAGCTTGATGCAAATTCTCTAAGGTTTTGATTTGGAATTGCTTCTCATCTTCAGTCGCCCGAATAACTTCTTTTGGTATCACGGTTGGAGAACCCTTAGAACTTAAGAATGTATTTACACCAATAATTGGAAATTCACCATTATGCTTTAATGTTTCATAATATAAACTTTCCTCTTGAATTTTACTGCGTTGATACATCGTTTCCATAGCACCTAAAACACCACCACGTTCTGTAATTCTATCAAATTCCAAAAGGACCGCCTCTTCCACTAAATCTGTTAACTCTTCAATAATAAAAGAGCCTTGAATCGGATTTTCATTTTTGGCGAGACCTAACTCCTTGTTAATGATTAATTGGATGGCCATTGCGCGTCTTACACTTTCCTCTGTTGGCGTTGTAATGGCTTCATCGTACGCATTGGTATGTAAAGAATTACAATTATCATAAATAGCATACAACGCTTGTAGCGTTGTACGAATGTCATTAAAATCAATTTCTTGAGCATGCAAGCTGCGACCAGATGTTTGAATATGATATTTTAGCATTTGCGCTCTGGCATTTGCTCCATATTTATGCTTCATGGCTTTTGACCAAATCTTTCTGGCAACACGACCAATAACGGCATATTCAGGATCGACACCATTTGAGAAAAAGAACGATAAATTTGGTCCAAATTTATTGATGTCCATACCTCGAGATAAATAGTACTCTACATAGGTAAATCCATTAGACAAGGTTAATGCCAATTGTGTGATCGGATTCGCTCCCGCTTCAGCGATATGATACCCTGAAATAGAGACCGAATAAAAATTACGCACATTGTTCTCAATAAAATACTCTTGAACATCTCCCATTAATCGCAATGCGAATTCTGTAGAAAAAATACAGGTATTTTGTGCTTGATCTTCTTTTAATATATCTGCCTGAACAGTACCTCTAACTTGTGCGATCGTTTTTGTCTTAATATCCAAATATACATCTGCAGGTAAAACCTGATCTCCAGTAACACCCAAAAGCATTAATCCTAATCCATTATTGCCTTCTGGTAAATCACCATTATATTTTGGTCTGTCTTTGTCTTTATAAAGTTTAGCAATTTTAGCCTCAACTTCTTTTTCTAAACCCTTTTCCTTGATATAAACCTCACATTGCTGATCGATAGCTGCATTCATGAAAAAGCCAAGTAGCATTGGCGCAGGACCATTTATAGTCATACTCACCGAAGTCATAACATCTGCTAAATTAAATCCGGAATACAATTTCTTAGCATCATCTAAACAGCAGATAGAAACGCCTGCATTTCCTATTTTACCATATATATCTGGACGAAGGTCTGGATCATTTCCGTATAAGGTCACACTATCAAAAGCGGTTGATAAGCGCTTTGCCGGTAAACCCATACTCACATAATGAAATCTTGTATTTGTTCGTTCCGGCCCACCTTCACCCGCAAACATGCGCGCAGGATCTTCTCCTGTTCTTTTAAAAGGATATAGACCAGAGGTAAATGGGAACTCACCTGGCACATTTTCTTGTAGAGTCCAATTTAAAATATCTCCCCAAGCCTGATACTTTGGTAAGGCTACTTTTGGGATTTGAACATGAGATAATGATTCTGTATGTGTTTCAATTTTAATTTCCTTATCACGTACTTTAAAGGAATAGATTGGATTTTTGTAACGATTAACTTTATCATCCCAACCTGTAATGATTTCCCAATTATAGGGGTCAAGGTTGAGTTTTACGCGGTCAAATTCTTTTAAAAGGAGTCCTAAAAACATTTTATCGTTGTCAATCTGAGCAAGGCGAAGAATCTCATCCTGTTCTAAACCGAACTTACTCAAATGCGATTTCTCACTTTCGTTCGAAATGTCAGCAACGGAACAAATAGTTTTATAGATGCCATAGAGTTTTTGCGCAACTTCCACTTGGACATTCGCTTTTTTATCATAAGCGCGATTACTTTCAGCAATTTCAGATAAGTAGCGTGTTCTTGCGGGAGGTATAACAAAAATCTTCTCACTCATTTCTTCAGAAATTTGAAAAGAGGATTTTAAATCTGAATCTGCCTTTTCCACTAATTTATCCATGATAGCCTTGTACAAGGTATTCATCCCTGGATCATTAAATTGAGACGCAATTGTTCCGTATACTGGTAATTGATCTTGTGGAATATCCCAAAGATTATTATTACGCATGTATTGTTTTTTTACATCACGTAAGGCATCTAAAGAGCCACGTTTATCAAATTTGTTTATTGCTACGAGATCGGCAAAATCAAGCATATCTATTTTTTCTAGTTGTGTAGCAGCGCCAAATTCTGGTGTCATTACATAAAGAGCCACATCAGAATGTTCTATAATTTCAGTATCAGATTGTCCAATTCCTGAGGTTTCTAATATAATTAAATCGTATTCAGCTGCTTTTAAAACTTCAACAGCCTCATTAACATATTTAGATAAGGCCAAATTAGATTGACGCGTTGCTAAACTGCGCATATAGACACGCGGCGAGTTTATGGCGTTCATTCTAATTC
>UPTN01001205.1_pt1 | contig 11680 bp, 5 predicted proteins | sample 2160111 | NCBI WGS metagenome assembly UPTN01 (sample SAMN06265058, study PRJEB28932) | marine metagenome | isolation source: Columbia River Estuary | place: USA:Columbia River Estuary, USA | collected 2014-05-05 | reverse complement strand
CAAATTTTCAATACTCTTAAAGTCCGCATTTAAAGATGTGTACCAATTACCTGTTTTTGCTAAATTACCTATAATATCAATGTTAAAAAAGACTGTTTCATTTTTAAGAATATCATTTAATTTATTGATGAATTCTTCCGATAAAAAGCGAAGGTTAAAATGAAAAGTTATTTTTTTATTTAACAAGTTGTTAAATAATGCCTCCATATCAAAAGGTTTTTGTGCTTCAAATTTTATAGAATTTGCACCTTTATGTATGGCATCAAGAGCTTTTAAATTGGTTTCTTCTTCAGAAGTAATTAGTAGTTTACAACAAATTTTAAAATGATCTTTAGTAATAGGGATGTTTAATTTTTCAAAATGATCGGAATGATAAAATGGTTTTATGGTAATGCCTTCATTGGTTTTGGTAAGTAAAGTTTCGTTATAATCAGCTCCGTTTAACTCGAATTGAATTTTTTGCTTCCACGCTGCTGCAGAACTTGATTCAAAATCTGTGGTTATAATGTTACTCATAAGCTAATTTAAATTTTAGAAAGCAGTATTTAATAAAAAAACAAAAGGCATTTCTAGTTGTTTTTTAATCTTCTATAATAGTATCATATTCAATTAAATAAATATCTTCATTTTCCTTTTTCATATGGTACTGTTCTCTGGCAAATTTTTCCAATTCTTTTTTATTTTCCAATTTATGAATTAGAGAGCTATCTTTATAAATTTCAGATTTATAATATTCTTTTTCACTTTCAAGTTTGTCTATTTCTTTGTTAAATTCCATATGATTTAATAAAGAATTTTCATCAAAAAACACCATCCATATTATAAAAATAGATAAGATTATTACATATTTGTTAGTAATAATTTTAATAATGGGCTTGTTTTTTAATTGTTTTAAAGTCATAAATTAAAGTTTATGGCTTATTACGGTTTTAACAATATCAATAGCAACAGTGTTGTGTCGATCATTCGGAATAATGATGTCTGCATATGTTTTTGTTGGCTCTATAAACTGTAAATGCATAGGTTTTAAAGTGGTTTGATATCGGGTTATGACTTCATTTACATCACGCCCACGTTCTTCAATATCACGTCTTAATCTTCTAATTAAACGTTCGTCAGTATCGGCATGTACGAATATTTTTATATCAAACAATTCTCTTAATTCGACACTATTAAATATAAGAATTCCTTCAACAATTACTACTTTTCGAGGGTGTGTAATTAGCGTATCTATAGTTCTATTATGTGTAACAAATGAATATACCGGTTGTTCAATAATTTCTCCACGTTTTAAATCTTTTAAATGAGAAACCAACAAATCGAAATCAATTGCTTTAGGGTGATCAAAATTAATTTTAGTTCGTTCTTGGTAAGATAAGTTATTTGTTTCTTTATAATATGAATCTTGTGATATTACACAAACTTCATCAGCAGGGAGTTCATTTAAAATTTGATTTACAACGGTAGTTTTACCACTTCCAGTTCCTCCAGCGATTCCAATTACGAGCATATATTATAATTTTAAAAGCAAATTTAAGGAATCTATAGTTGCAGAAAATGTATTGATGCTATTTTTTTGATATTTTCCATTGAATTGTTTTATTTTGAAGAATTAATTACATAATAAAAGAGATTATTTTTTTCTGAAAATCTCTTTTGGAGGTAGATAGAGAAACTTCTATTAACTTTTTAAGTGACAGGATTCTAATCCTTTTTAACTATTGGATTTTATGCATAAAAAAAGACCATCATTTATTGATAGTCTTTTTTTGAGCCGATAGAGGGACTCGAACCCACGACCTGCTGATTACAAATCAGCTGCTCTAGCCAGCTGAGCTACATCGGCTTATTTCGAGTGCAAATTAAAATACTTTCAAAATAATAAACAAGTATTTTTTCATTTATTTTAATCAATAAAAGATAACAATCAAATTATAAGCGAATTATATTTTAAGGCAGTCACTTTTATATGTGATTTTAGCGCATCTTAACTCGTTTTTAATCAAAAAAAGAGCTTTTAAAAAATATGACATAAATTGAAAAAAAGTGTCTAAATTTAAGTAACCATTTAAAACGAGTTCATTATGAGTTTGTCGGAATTAAAGAAAGGTAAAAAATTTGGTACTATGGCAGGTGTTTTTACACCTACTTTTTTAACGATTTTAGGTGTTATTATGTATATCCGATTGCCTTGGGTTGTTGGAAATGCAGGTATTATAGGTGCAGTTCTTATCATAACAGTTTCAGTAGTTATTACCATTACAACTGCTTTGTCTTTGTCTAGTATTACAACCAATATTCGTATAGGTTCAGGCGGTGCTTTTAGTTTAATTTCTCAATCACTTGGTTTAGAAATTGGAGGTGCTATTGGGATTCCTTTTTTCTTTTCACAGGCAATTGCTGTAGCAATGTATATTTTTGGTTTTAGAGAAGGTTTACAGTCTATATTGCCTGATTATAATGTATTGTTGTTAGATATGTTTGTATTTGCTTTGGTAATGCTTATTGCTTTTATTAGTACAAGTTTTGCATTTAAAATCCAATATGTAATTATGGCAATTATTATATTGTCTATAGGGTCAATCGTTGGAGGTTTATTTACAAATGAATTACATTATGATTTTACCTGGTTTGGAGATTATGTTGGATCTAAAGAAAATAATTATAGTGGTTCTTCCTTTTGGATTGTTTTTGCAGTATTTTTTCCGGCAGTAACTGGGGTTATGGCAGGTGCAAATATGTCTGGAGATTTAGAAAATCCAAGAAAAAGCATTCCAAATGGAACGCTAAGTGCTGTAATAATTACAACGATTGTTTATTTAGGTATGGTAATCGTTGCTGCTTTATTGGCAAACCAACAAGATTTGGTTTCAGACTATAATATTTTTATAGAAAAAGCCTATTATGCGCCAATAGTGTTGGCAGGTTTGTTAGGTGCAACACTATCTTCGGCTTTAGGATCATTTGTAGGTGCGCCTAGAATTTTGCTCGCTTTGGGTGAAAAAAGAATTTTACCTAAAAGCGAATTTCTCTCAAAAACAAACAAAAAAGGAGAGCCTTTTAATGCAATGCTTATTACTGCGGTGATTGTTTTGATAGGACTTTCATTGCGAGATTTAAACAAAGTAGCACCGTTGATTACTATGTTTTTTATGATTACCTATGCAATGGTAAATGTTGTGGCTTTAATAGAACAATCATTGGCATTGCCAAGTTTTAGACCGACTTTAAAAATTCCTATTCTAATACCGTTGGTAGGAGCAATTGGTTCTATAACAGTGATGTTTATTATCAATGCTTTAGTTGCTATGGCTTCACTTATTTTAATAGTGTTTTTTTATTTTTATTTGGTTCAAAAAAAATTAAAATCAGAAGCAGGTGATTCCAGAAGTGGTTTGTTTACAGCTTTAGCTGAATGGTCAACTAAAAAAACAACAGAACTAAGTCCAATACGCGAAGTGAGATCTTGGAGACCCGATTTATTAATACCAGTTAGAAAGCCAAAAGAAATACGAAGTTGTTTTAAATTAATTGAAGATATTGTTGCTCCAAAAGGTTCTGTAAAGTTTTTGGCGCTTCAAAACCTCGATAAAGATATTCAGGATAAAATGATTACTTTTTTGCCAGAGGTAAGTTCAAGGTTAAAAAAAGGCAATATTTCGACCAGTTATACCTATGTGAGTGGTGAAAATTTTTCAGAAACGGTAAAGGTGAGTATGCAATCACTAAATGCGGCATTTTTTAAACCCAACACACTTTTTATGTCTGTTGCAAGTACAGGTCCAATTGATGAGTCGTACCAAAAAGTAATTGATGCAGCAAAAGAGAATAATTATGCAGTGTTATTATATATTCCTTATGAGAATGTGGGGCTTTCACTTTCAAAAGATATTACACTTTGGTTGAAAGATTTTTCTCCTGATTGGAAATCAAATTACAATATAAATAACAACGATTTGGCTATTTTAATTTCATTGATGTTGCAAAAAAACTGGAAAGGAAACATATCAATTCTAGTCGCTTTAGATGGTTTAGGAATTAAAAGCGATGCAGATATTTCACTTTTAAGTGATTTGGTTCGTTTTCCGGTTGGTTCAAAAATCAGCACTTACGATTTAAGCACTGAAAATGAGTTACTTAAAGAGCATATGGCTGATATAAATATTATGGGTTTACCTATTGATAAATCAATCCAAGATTTATTAGCTTTGGTGAACTTAACAAGAACCTCAGCATTGTTTTGCATAGATAGTAATAGCGAAAATGCCTTGGTTTAATTTTAAAAAAATAGTATGAGACCTAATTTTAAAAAAATATTAAAAATTTCAGTAATTACATTGCTGTTATTTGTAGTTGTATTAATTGCAGCACCTTTTCTTTTTAAAGATAAAATTAAAGCGGCAGTTTTAACATCTATTAATGAGAATTTAACTGCTAAAGTTGCTTTTGAAGATGTTAATTTAAGTTTGATTCGGAACTTTCCAAAAGCGTCATTAACTTTAGATAATTTATCAATAATCAACATTGCCCCTTTTGAGAATGATACTTTGATGGTTATAAAAGAATTAGGTTTAAAAATGTCTGTCAAAGAACTTTTTAAAGGGGAAAATGAAGCCATCAATATTTTAGCCATTAAAATAGATGGTGCTTATTTAAACTTTATTTCAAACATTGATGGAATTGCAAATTATGATATTATAAAAACTTCTGAAAATAAAACTGATAAAGAGTCAGGCACGCTTAATTTTTCAGTAAATAACTATGAAATTACAAATAGTACAATAAAATATAAGGATGAGGCTGCAAATATTATGTTTACGATGAATGAATTTAACCATTCAGGTTCGGGAGATTTATCAGCTGAGCAATCTAAATTAGACACAAAATCTTCAACCAAAATTTCTTTTGAGTTTGATAATGTAAAGTATTTTGAAAATAGTGAATTGACACTAGATGCATTAATAGGAATTGATTTAAAAACCAATACTTTTTCTTTTCTTCAAAACGAAGCCAATATTAGCGGATTGCCATTAACTTTTGACGGAAATGTTGTTTTGTTAGATGCCGGTCAGCAGATTGATATCAGTTTTAAAACCCCAACATCATCATTCAAAAACTTTTTAGCGGTAATGCCAAAAGTATATGCTTCAAATTTGGATAATGTAAAAACCGAAGGTGATTTTACGGTTAGCGGAACTGTTAAAGGAATGAACAATGATGATAGAATTCCAAATTTTGATATAAATATCGCTTCAAACAATGCTTCATTTAAATATCCAGATTTACCAAAAACTGTTGAAAATATTACCATACAAGCACTTATAAAAAATGAAACAGGAATTGTTGCAGATACCTATGTGATTTTAGATGCCTTAAATTTTAAAATTGACCAAGATGTATTTAAGTCGAGCGCAACAATTAAAAACCTAACAACCAATCCGTTGGTTAATGCAAAGTTGAATGGTACTGTAAACTTGGCAAATATTTCAAAGGCTTATCCTTTTAAACTGGAAGAACAGCTTTCGGGAATTTTACAAATGGATATTGTTACTAATTTTGATATGGATGCAGTTGAAAAAAGTAAGTACGAAAGAATTAAAAGTAGTGGTAACATGAGTTTAAACAATTTTGTTTACAACGGTACAGCATTTCTAAATCCGTTTAATATTAAAATGGCATCGGTTAATTTTACTCCTGAAGTAATTACTTTAAAACAATTTGCTGCAACTACAGGTAAAACAGACATAGAAGCGTCAGGAACTTTACAAGATGTAATTGGTTTTGTAATTGCTGATAAACAACTAAAAGGAAACTTCGATTTAACTTCGAATACATTTTCTGTTAATGATTTTAGGAGTGATGTTCCTGTGAAAAAAACAACAGAAACTACTGTGAAAGAAGCTATAAAAGTACCTGCTTTTTTAGATTGTGCTATTACGGCAGAAGCAAAAACTGTTTTGTACGACAATTTAGAGCTTAAAAACTTAAAAGGTAAAATGCTGATAAAAGACGAAAAAGTAACATTTGAAAATGTAACTTCTTCGCTTTTAGGTGGGGACTTAGCTTTAAATGGTAGTGTTTCTACAAAAGAAACAACCCCAACTTTTAACATGGATATAGGAATGACTGCATTTGATATTGCAGCATCTTTTGAAAAATTAGATTTATTAAAAAAGTTGATTCCAATTGCGTCATTCATTCAAGGGAAATTGAATGCTGAATTGAATTTTTCAGGTGATTTAAACAGTGAGTTTACACCAGATTTAAGCAGTCTTACTGGAAGTGCGATTGCTGAGTTGTTAACAAAAAAAGTTGATTTAAAATCATCACTTGTTGCCAATGCATTAGCGAGTCAGTTGAAATTTATCAATTTAGATAAACTCGATTTAAGTACTTTAAAATCTATTTTAAAATTTGAAAAAGGGAAAGTACTGGTAAAACCATTTACAATCAATTATCAAGATATTGCTATTGATATTAGCGGAACTCATGGGTTTGATATGTCTATGGATTACAACGCAACTTTTATGGTTCCTGCTAAGTATCTTGGAAATGAAGTTACTGGTTTGTTGTCTAAATATAGCGAACAAGATATGTCTAAAATAAAAGTACCAGTGACCGCTTTAGTTGGAGGGAATTTTGATAAACCTACAGTAACAACCGATTACAAAAGTGCTGTGAGTAGTTTGGCAACCCAATTAGTTGATGTAAATAAGTTAAAAAATCAAGGTGTAAATACATTGACAAATTTGATAAAACAGCAAACTGAAAAGAAAACGGATACGACAAGTGCTTCTGCAGTTTCGTCATCCAAGACAACTATTTCTACGCAACAAAAAGCTTTAGATACGCTTTTAAAAAACAAATTAAATAATTTGTTAGGTGGTAAAAAGAAGAAAAAAGACACGATAAAATAATTTAAAATTTAAAAAAAGAGGCTGTAAGTATCATATTACAGCCTCTTTAAAATTCGTAATCTTTAAAATTTATTATTATTTTATAAACTTAGAAGTTAGTGTATTTACAAAAAGGATATTTCCTAATTTATGATAACGCTCAAAGATTTCTATTCCATTTTCCATTTTAACCATACTTTCATGAAAACCAAGTAGTGTTAAATCTGCATCATTGGAGTATTGATTTATGAGATCAACTCTTTTTATATTTTCATCAATAGGTAAAACGACAATATTATTTGCTGAAATTGGTAATCTACCAGTTGAAGTAAGTTCAATTAAATTTTGTTCTTCTTGTTTTAAACTTTCTTTTGGGAAGGTTGCAAAAATCTTAATTTGCCCCTTTTTCCAATCTGGGTGTCCAAGAATAATATAGGATAATAAAATCATTAAATTGGCATTTTCATAATCTTCTTTTCTAATCCAAATATGAATGTCTTTTTTATAGCCAAATCCTTTAACTGAACTAGCTAAAATACATAAGTCATATTTTGCAGCTTTTAAAACACTAAAATTGTCTATAATAGCACTCAACCATTCTCTATCACCTTTTTGATATTCAAAAAGCATCATATTGTTTGGCTGGCCAGAAATGCCTGGTTGTTGAATAGCTTGTACTATGGCAGCAGTATTTGAAGGTGAAATAAGCGTTTGTAAATATACATTCGAATGTAAATTGGAAGCAGATTTAATTAATTTTTCAAGTTTTAAATCGGCAGAGGCTTTAGATTCTTTAGAAAAATATGCTTTTTCAAAATGAATATAAGAGCCGAAACCATATCTATAACAAATCCATTTCATCATTTCCAATGCACCGTAACGTTCAAAACTATCCTGAGATAAACACAATACAGCAGGGCGCCAAGCCTCTTCTTTATTTTCTTTATCTGTTTTTTGAAGAAACACTTGCATAGTTCTACTAAACTGATAAATAACACCTTGAAAAATAGAAGCCATTCCTTGTTTATGATCATTTTTCATAGTAATATAAAAATACAATACCACCATTAACAAAATAGCAGCAATTGCATAGGGGGTGTTAATTTTAAACATTAAAAATATACACATAACAGCTCCTAAAAGGGATAAATACCATTTTGATTTAAATGAAGGGCGATACGATGGATCTGCAGCAAAATGTTGCATAAATGAAATTAAACACAATGAGCCATATGTAACCATAAAAAACATGGAGATAACTTCTGCAACAGCATTTACATCACCCATTAAAACAAAAACAAGAGCAATTACACTTGTTAAAATGGTTGCGTTCCTTGGTTCATTGTTTTTTTCTGTTCCTTTTGCAACCCATTTATTAGTTGATTGTCTTGGGAAAACATTATCGCCTCCAATGGCTTGCAATGTTCTGGGAGCTACCATAAATGAACCCAAGGCAGAAGAAATAGTTGCAGCCGCTAAACCAATTGGAATAATTGGCCCCCATAAAGCTATTTTACTCATTATTAACTGATCATTTACTAAATCATCTGTACTTGCAGATGAAAAAAGTTTTAGAGCAATAAATACATAAATTACCATTCCAACAATAGTTGCTGATACTGAGCCTAATGGGATTGATTTTTTTGGGTCTTTTAAATCACCTGAAAGTCCAACTCCAGCAGTCATACCTGTAAAAGCAGGAAAAATAATTGCAAATACATAAAAGAAACTTTTGTCGGAAGTGACACCACTAAATATTTTTGAATTGTCAAAAACTTCTCCATAAGGAGTGGATCCTAAAAAGAAAAGAATTAAAGAAACTGCAAGTATAGCTACAACTACATAAAGGGCTTTCATACCTAAATCGGCACCTTTAGTTACCATTAACCATATTAAAAGTAACAATGCAGGAATACTAAATAGTCTATTGTCATACAATTCATATCCAAACTCAGTTGCAACCCAGGGTTTAATAGCCTCAAAAGCTTCAGCGAAAGCTATAATATAAAAAGCGACACTTATTGCTTGTGAGAGATATAGTGTAATGCCTATTGCAGCACCAATGTTAACACCAAAAGAACGTGAAATAATAAAATATTCACCACCACCTTCAACTTTCTGATTGGTAGCAATTTCGGCTAAAGCCATTGCTGTTGGAATGGTAACCATATGGCCAATAATAATAATTGCCATGGTACCCATAAAACCAACCGATCCTACTGCAAAACCAAAACGTAAAAACATTACGGCTCCTAATATGGTTGAAATGGCTGTTAAAAAAACAGGTAGTGTACCAAAATTGGCTTTTGATGAAACAAGGGTTTTACCCATAATAATTTAAAGTTGGTTATTGTTAATTTATTTTGATACTTATAATCTGAAAAGTCACACTTTTTTGATAAAAATAGCGAAAAATTAGATAATAATTACATTTTTTGTATTGGAAGATTTTATTTAAAAGAATTCTTTTGAATTTGCGATTGATTGTTCTATATTTAAAAAAGTGGCATTATATTTGAAATTCAATCCTTATAAAACACAATACCTATGAAAAAAATAATACTTGTTTGTATTCTTGTTGGTTTAAATTCAAACCTGCTTTTTTCGCAAAAATTAACAGACAATTATATAAAAGAGCAAATTGCTATTTATAAAAATGAATTACGTGGACCTTATAAAGATATCAGATGGTTTTGTAAAGACGGAAGTGTAAGAATGCCAAAAGAACCATGTCCAGATTCTATTGGACCAGGAGTTCAACATGCAAGATATAAGGATATAGTTGAGAATATTGGAAAGAAGAACCATGTTTTTTTAGGTCAAATTTTGGCATATACTGCTATTGATGAATTTTGGGATGTTCAAAATCAACAATCAAGGTTAAAACAATATCAATTAGATAAGTATTTAAGATCTGTTGATGATGGTTGGATTAATTCGAAAGGACAATATTATAGAGGTTCCATTCAGGCAGAAGATGAAGAAGCCTGGGGTGTAGATTTTTATAAATGGTTGTTGGCGGGAGATAAAAATGTCACACAAAATTATTTTTTAATTCGTCAATCATTAAAAGATATTCCACATAAGGGTGATGATAATTTAGCGCAATTAATGAGGAGTCAATCTAAAGTGCTTTCAGATTTGTTTCCCTCATTTATGGATATACGTGTTAAAATTCATGGACAACCCGAATTTGCAGATGTTGAAAAAGTGAAGCAGTTTAAGGTTAAAAACAATTTGAAATTAACCAATGAGTTAAATTCAAAATTTGATGAATTAATTGTGACCATGGTTAAATATTACCAGCCAATTGATATTAGTTTGTTATCTCAAAAAACACCATTGCTTAAAAATACCGCAATTGGAAATTCAATTAAAGAGTACTCCGCAAAAAATGCTAATGAAAATAAACCAGCTGTTTTGGTTACTGAAACAGCAAAATTATTATTGGATATTAGAAATGCAGTTTTAATTGAAAAAAGAGCTTCAGCAAGGTTGCAGTTATTAGATACTTCATTAAAACTTGAAGAAATTATTTTTAAAAATGCATCGCAATGGAATCCATTAACAATTCAGGAATTATTGAATAAAACATATTATTTAGCCATGGCTACTGCAGGGGCTGGTTATATTGAATTATGGGAATGGAATCAAGTGGAAGTCGTTTTAAAACCTCAAAATACAACTTCACTTACTTTAAGTGAACTTTCAACTATTTTAGAAAGGGCTAGGAGTATAGTTGAATGGAGTTCATCTATGGTAAAAGCAACTTATGAAGATATTGTTGTTGTTTATACTGGTTTTGAGCCAAAAGCATATGGTTTTATTGATGATAGAATTAGAAGTTCCATAGCACTTCATTTGGGGAAAAGCGTTGCTGATTTAGGAGATATTTTGGCAACAGAATCTTCTTTAACGAACAAAATTTTAAATATTTCAAATCAAAGTTCATTTCGGGGTTTAAATCCAGGCTATGCTTTTGGAGAGCTTGTAGTTATTGATGGCTCTTCTGAAGGTATTGAGGTTTCTTCAGACAAAATTTATATATTTCAAAAGCCACCTTCCGATTTAAAGCCTGTTGGTGGAATTGCAACTGTTTCTGAAGGTAATTTGGTTTCACATGTACAATTATTGGCGCGTAATTTGGGAATTCCAAATGCGGCATTGTCTGATGATAATCTTCAAAATTTAAAAAAGTTTAACGGGCAAAAAGTGTTTTATGCAGTTTCTAACAAGGGAAATGTTATTTTGAAATTAGAAAAGGATATGACAAATGATGAGCGTGGCTTGTTTTCCAAAAAAGAAAGAAATGATGTTAAAATAGCTGTGCCAGTTGAACAAATAAGATTGAATGAAAATAACATTTTAAACATGCGAAATGTGGGAGCGAATGATTCAGGTAAAATATGCGGTCCAAAGGCTGCTAATTTAGGGCAATTGAAACAAATGTTTCCAGATAAAGTTGTAGAAGGAATTGTGATTCCGTTTGGAATATTTAAATCACATATGAATCAGCCAATGCCTGAGCAAAATGTATCTTATTGGGTTTATTTGACCAATATGTTTGTTGAGGCAGAAAAAATGAGAAGTCAGAAAGTAGCTGAGAATGAGGTTGAAAAATTTCAATTGAATAAATTGGCAATTTTAAGTGCAGCTATTAAAAAAATGTCCTTACAACAAAGTTTTATTACCCAAATTGAACGTGAATTTCAATCGGTATTTGGCAAAAAGTTAGGGGAAGTTCCTGTGTTTTTACGAAGTGATACAAATATGGAAGATTTAAA
>UPTN01001196.1_pt1 | contig 11743 bp, 15 predicted proteins | sample 2160111 | NCBI WGS metagenome assembly UPTN01 (sample SAMN06265058, study PRJEB28932) | marine metagenome | isolation source: Columbia River Estuary | place: USA:Columbia River Estuary, USA | collected 2014-05-05 | reverse complement strand
CCTACGACCAATCGATTATGAGTCGACTGCTCTAACCAGCTGAGCTATGGGCCCTACTACTGAAAAACCTAAAAAAACTTAGAGACGGCAATTGATTTTATGCTTTAGAAACCACGATTGAAACAACTATTGAAACTATTGTTTAATACTAAGCTCCTTCGGGAGTTTTTTTATAACTGGGGGAAACACCATGAAAAAATTTAAAGATTTAACTGTAGGCGACAAACTTTGGATTAACAAAAAGCGGGGGTGGACACACAAAGATGGTACACACCATGAGCAAGACATAACTTGGATTGCAGAGATTACAGAGCTATTTGATAATCGTTGCGAGTACAAAGCTGTAGAGGTCTTAGAGGCTAAAGATGTATGTCCTCTCTACGGAGACCCAATTGATATGGAAGGCGGTTGTGCATCTTCACTGTTTGAGCGTAGTCCTAGAAGCATTACGGTAAAAGCAATCTAAATTACATACATCTTAATCTTAAAACTACAGGCTCCTTCGGGAGCTTTTTTTATGCCTGTAAGAAACCTAAACAAGGGAACAAACAGTTTTGTCCACCCTTAGAGAATCAAACAGGCAACAACGTACTGAGGGCTATAACAATGGAAACATTAAATAAATTCTTAGCGAAAAATGCACACCGTCTTTGGAAAGACAAATACTTAAACGATTGTATCTTTATGGTGCAAAGGTTAAGTAACTTTGAAGACTTTGAGTCTAAACCTTTAGATGAATTTAAGGCTTCTGACATCTACGCCTTTATGGACCATCTGTCTAAACAAGGTCTTAAAGACACAACCATTAACAGATACTTAGCTTGCTTTAGTGTTGTCTTTAGCATGGCAGTAGAACAAGAGATAATGACCCAAGCACCCAAGGTTCGATGGAAGAAGGCACGTAACAGCAGACCTAGGTTCTTTAGTGATACTGAAGTCAAAGACCTCACAGAGTTCTTAGCAGACTCTGACCACCCTTGGATGGCTGACTTTGTGACCCTGGGGGTGAACACTGGAATGCGGTTAGGTGAGATTGTCGGTATCAACAACGAAGATACCAAGAAGACATCAGGAACGCTTTCTGACTGCGGTCAGTTCATCACACTACATAACACCAAGAACGGTGACGAAAGGCTTGTACCGCTTAATATAAAGGCACAACAGGCACTAGCTAACCTGGACAACTGTCCATCAAAGTTTTACTCACATAGAAAGTTTTACAACACCTGGAATGAAGCAAGGGATGCACTAGCAAGGGGCGATGAGCATTTTGTCTTTCACGTACTGCGCCATACTTGTGCAACCAGGTTAGCTATGGAGTTCAATGTTGATGCAATCACACTAGGTAAAATCTTAGGACATAAATCTCAAGCGACTACTGCTAAATATGTCCACGCACAACCTAGTTCACTCCAGAACATCATGTCTAAACTTGAAGCAACCAGGGAGGCATCATGAGTACTACAGTCTTCCCAAGTAACTGCAAAATGAACGACTGGCAATACTTTGTCGAGCTCATGTACCAACGTGAGCTTGATGCCAGAAAGTTCTATGAAATACCTCCGATACAAAAACAAACCTTTTATGAAACTAACCTACAAAACCTCATGACACACTTTGATGACTGTCTTGAAGAAGGAGAGATACTATGAGTACCGAATGGAAAAAACACCTTAGCCTTGTCCAATGCACAACCCCAGAATACCTATGCGACCAGTACGACAATGAGCGTATTAGGCGATGGGTTGATAAAGCCACAGAGAAGCTTTCTAAGGCCATTAACGAAGACTTGAAGGATGTCCATCACGTTAAGCATATGAATGGCGAGAGAGAGCTTCTAGGCGATTGTATCGATGATGGTCTCAGGTTGATTAAAGATGCAACACACCTGTTAGAGACACTACAAAAAGAACTGGCAAGGTAATTGCTACTTACATATGCATAGGGCCACTTCGGTGGCCTTTGTTGTTACAAGAATAAGATAATCTAAGGTGAGAACTAATCGCATTTAGTTTTGTCCACCCTTAGAGAAACAACATGGGAGACATTAGCATGGAGCAGATTGCATCTGATTTGCTCAAGGAAGAGATTGCACGTGAACAGGAGATGTTCAGAGAAGGACGTGAAAGATACTTAAGTAGGCTTGAGAATAACAATAAGCCTTCCACACAGAACAACCCACATAGATTAATAACTGATGCATTACCCAATGTGTCAGAGGCCATTAGAAACACTATAGAATCAGAAGACAGGAAGGGCGATGGTCGAAAGTATTCTTGGTATAAAGACATCAAGTCTGTAGACACTGACTTACTAGCGTACTTAGGTCTCAACTCATGCATGGATGCAGTGGCTGCAGGTTCGTCTTTAACCTCAGCAATTACCAAGGTTGGTCAGAGGATAGAGCTAGAGTCTTGGGCAGCAGGTCTTAAGGAACATGATGTTAATTTATCAAGAAGGATTGAATCTAAGGTCACTAAGGACCACTCTAGTGACCGCTATAGAATCAAAGCTGCACGTATCATTGCCTCCAAAGCAGGATACGAACGAACCAAGTGGACTGAAGAGCGAAGAGTTAAAGTAGCTACTCCAGTTATCAATGCGATACTTGAGTTCAGTGGTGTCTTTGACATCTGGGAACAAAAGAAACCTAAGAACACAATCAGAAGAATAGGTCTTACAGAAGAAGCATCCAAACGTCTTGCAGATATGGACTTTGACTCTTCCTGGCAAGAACCTATGTTAGCCCCAATGATTATCGAGCCTAAGCCTTGGACTAGTTTTGACTCTGGCTGTTATTACGATGATGTTACCGCTGCCCAGGTTCCTCTGGTTAGAGGTGCAACGCACTCCCAACGTAAAGCAGTACAGCACCAGTTTAAAGACAATGGTGAGGTCCCAGATTATGTTGAGGCTATTAATGCAATCCAAAGTACACCTCTAGTAATAAACCACTACGTTCTCGATGCCGTTAACTGGGCATGGGATGAAGCGAAGGTCTTCAGTAAGTTTCCACGTAAGGAAAAGATTGAGCACTTAAAGAGACCAGGCGAGTGGGAGTCTTTGTCTACCTATGACAAGAAAGGATGGACTTTAAAAGCTAGAGAAGTAAGAACTAAGAACCGTGAAATCGATGGTGCTAGGGCTTTAATGCTGCAAGACCTTTCAACAGCAAATGAGTTAGCCAACTTTGAGCAATTCTGGCTGCCTTGGAACTTTGATTTCAGAGGACGTGTCTATCCAGTGCCACACTTTAGTTACCATAGAGATGACCACGTCAAAGCTATGTTCAACATGAAGAACACTAAGAAGATGGATGACAGTGCAGCCTTTTGGTTAGCCGTCCACATTGCTAATGTCGGAGACTTCGACAAGATTAGTAAGCAGTCATTAGATGCTAGGGCTGCCTGGGTAGAAGATAACAAGGACAAGATTTACGATGTTGGTAGGGATGCCAAAGCTACTTTTGACTACTGGTCTACCGCTGATAAACCCTTTCAGTTTCTGGCTGCCTGTCATGAGTTTGCTAACTACATGGACTACGGCAATGAGTATGAATCTGCCTTAGCACCATGCCTGGATGGAACCAACTCAGGTGTTCAACATTATGCTGCAGCATCACTCAATGAAGGCGATGGCCACCTGGTTAATCTAGTGCCTTCTGAGAAGCCTCAAGACGTTTACAATGCGGTTGCTCAAGCTACTAACGATAAGCTCTTAGAGGACGATTCTGAGCTCTCTAGGCTATGGTTAAAGCTAGGTGTAACCCGCTCTACTGTAAAGCGTAATACGATGACCTACGGCTACTCTAGTGCCAAGTTTGGTTTTGCCGAACAGCTGTATGAAGACACTATGAGACCCCTAGCTGACAAGGTCATGAGAGGTGAGCTAAAAGAGCATCCATTTGGTGATAAAGCAGAGCAGCAACTTGCAGCTAGACACCTGGCAGGTATGAACTATGAGTCTGTCCAGGAAGTCATAAGTAGTGCAGCAGCAGGTATGTCTTTTTTCCAAAGTGTTGCAGGAGCCTTGGCTCACGAAGGTAAACCATTCAGGTTTGTAACCCCTGTTGGTTTTCCAGTGATACAGAAGTACACCTACTGGGATGTTAAGAAGGTCAAGATATACCTTCACGATAGAGAAGCAGGTGTTTTAAAGAGAACACAGATATCCGTGAGAGAGAAAGCTAACAAGCGGATAGACAAGAAGAAAGCTAAAGCAGCTGTGTCTCCCAACATTATCCATTCTATGGATTCAGCACATTTGTTATTAACGGTTCTAACTGCTAAACAAAATGGCGTGAATGATTTCTTTTTGATTCATGATTCATTTGGGACCACCCCCACAGATACCGATGTAATGTACGAAGCTGTCAGAGCATCATTTGTCGAAATCTACAAAGACTACTGTCTGTATGAAGATGTCTTGAAACAAGCAAAGCAGCAACTAACCTATGAAGGCTGTAACAAGCTAGACATAGAGATTCCACCTAAAGGTAATTTAGATTTAGACCAGGTACTGGAATCAGAATACTGCTTTAGCTAATCAACAAAATCTCAATGCCAATCGAGGGTAGGCGTTTTGTCCACCCTTAGAGAAGCATCCGAGGTAAAACTATGCATCCACGAGAACGTGTCTTAGGACTTGCTGAACTGTTACGTCAGCGAGGCGAGCCTTATACACAAAAATTAATCAATGAAGCACTGCGACTAGGTGTAGACCTACCAACGTGCAAAACCCCACGAAACTACGAAACAACTAAAACTAAGGAGACTGAGCATGGCTCAAGCAAAGATTAAATTCACAACAACAGCAGGTAGAGCACAATATCCCTGGTTGAATGAACCAGATACTGCTTTTGGTGGTGAACCTAAGTACAAGACAAACTTGATAGTAGAAGATGCTGCAGAGCTGATTGCACAAATTGAAGACTTAGCCAGTGAAGAGTTTGGCCCTAAATGGAAGAAAGCAAGAATGCCATTTAAGACTGATGAAGATACTGGTGAGACTGTATTCAATGCAAAGTCTAAATATGCTCCGCACTTCTTTGATAGCAAAGGACAGAACCTGGTAGGTAAGCAAGTGCCTAATCTATGGGCAGGTTCAGTACTACGTATTGGTGGCTACATTGCACCTTATACAGTGTCTGGAGCAAACGGCATCCAACTGCAGCTAACTAGAGTCCAGGTAATCAACCCTGTCACTAGCGGTGACCAGTCGGGTGATGGATTTGATGCCATTGAGGGTGGCTATGTAGGTGAAGATATCTTACAGGAAACTTTCGATGCCAAAGAACCAAAAGAAGAAATGGCTGCATCAGCGGACCGATTCTAAAAGTAAACAACGTGGTATTAAACATGGTTACCGAAGTGGATTAGAAGACAAGGCAGCTGCTCAGATTAAAGCAGCAGGTGTTGAACTCTTATATGAAACAGACAAGGTTAACTATGTAGTACCAGAACGCAATGCTAAGTACACCCCAGACTTCAGGCTGCCAAAGAAAGGCGGCTTTTTTTATGTCGAGACAAAAGGTATTTGGAATGTTGCTGATAGGCAGAAACACTTGCTAATCAAACGACAACACCCAGACCTAGACATCAGGTTTGTATTTAGCAATTGCAATTCAAAACTCTATAAAGGGTCGAAGACAACCTACGCTGCTTATTGCGATAAGCATGGGTTCGTGTATTCACACAAGACGATTCCTGAAGAGTGGTTACACGAAGGAAACTAAAGTGTAGCTAAGGAGAGCCAGGGTCACCTCAGAGATGGGGTGGCCCTTTTTTTTTGTCTGGGGGAAAGTAAATGTTACTGATACAAGATACACATGATGACTCTAATTTTGTAGGACACACAGAGTGTGAACACTGTGGTTCTAAAGACAACGCTGCCGTCTATGACGATGGCCACATATTCTGCTTCGGCTGCCAAACCTATACACCACCAACTGACCAGGTGGACCAGGAAAAGCTGCCAAGCAAACTTAATAAAGATTTACTCCAGGGAACACATAGCGACCTGGGTGCCAGAGCTCTTTCAATTAGTACCTGTAGAAAGTTTGACTACACCATAGGTACATACAAAAACCGTCCTGCTCAGATAGCTAACTATCGTAATGAGCATGGTGAGGTAGTCGCACAAAAGATAAGAGACTCAGAGAAGAACTTCACCATCCTGGGCGAAGCTAAGAAGATGGGATTGTTCGGGCAGCACCTTTGGAACACTGGTAAAAAGCTAGTGATTACTGAAGGCGAAATAGACTGTCTATCAGTCTCCCAGGCACAAAAGAACAAGTGGCCTGTAGTCTCATTACCTAACGGTGCACAGAGCGGTAAGAAGGCTTTAATGAATGCCTGGGACTACCTAGAAGGCTTTGAGGAAATCATCCTCATGTTTGACCAGGACGATGCAGGGACTAAGGCTGCCATAGAGTGTGCCGAGGCTATGCCTATAGGTAAGGTCAAGATTGCCAAGCTTCCTTATAAGGATGCAAATGAGGCACTCCAGAAGGGCTGTGAGCATGAGATTATCAATGCTATCTGGCGAGCTAAAGACTGGAGACCTGATGGCATCATTAGCTCTTCTGACTTGAGAAATACTATTGCAGAAACTGACGAGGAATCCCTGGTCAGATACCCCTACAAAAAGCTCAACGATATAACTAAAGGTATTCGACCTGCCACCCTGGTAACTATTTGTGCAGGGTCTGGTGTAGGTAAAAGCACTTTGATAACCGAGTTCGCTTACCACCTTCACGACAATGGACAGAAGGTCGGTATGTTAATGCTAGAAGAAGAAAACAAACGCACCGTGAGAGGCCTCATTGGTCTTCACCTGGATAAGAACATTGTCCAAGACTATGAGTGCGCTACCAAAGAAGAGGTCTTACAAGGCCATGACGAGCTGTTTAAGGATGGCGATGTTCAGTTGTTTAATCACTTTGGTTCAACTTCATTAGACGTAGTAGTCAACCGCATTCAGTACATGGCAAAAGCTATGGGCTGTACTCACATCTTCCTAGACCACATCAGCATCCTGGTCTCAGGTATCACTGGTCAAGTCACTGACGAAAGGCGGCTTATCGACCAAATCATGACAACACTCAGGACGATGGTCCAGGAGCTAGGAATCACATTGTTCCTGGTAAGCCACCTTACACGTCCACAGGGTGATGGGCATGAGAATGGAGCCAAGGTAAAGCTATCGCAGCTACGTGGCAGCCACTCTATTGCTCAGTTAGCAGACTTCTGTCTAGGCCTTCAGGTTAACGCTGAGGACCCTACAGATGACACCAGGGACATTGTAGTCCTTAAAAACCGTTTCACTGGCCAGGTAGGTTGGGCAGGGAGACTCCAATACAACAGAGACACAGGTCGGTTAATCGATACCGACAACGATACTAGTCGTTTCTAAATATCGAACCAAAGGAAGTTATATATGAACGTATTGAGTTTATTCGATGGGATGGCCTGTGGGCGAATCGCATTAGAAAAATTAGGTATAAAAGTAGATAAGTATTTTTCATCTGAGATTGATAAGTACGCAATGGAGATAGCAAAGAAAAACTACCCAGACATAATCCATGTAGGTGATGTACAGGATGTGTCTTATCCAGAGACATTTGATGGTCATAAGATTGATTTAATCATAGGTGGCTCACCTTGTCAGGGATTTAGTTTTGCAGGACAGAGGCTCAACTTTGATGACCCTAGGTCTAAATTGTTTTTTGAATTTGCACGATTAGTTAAGGAGTGTAAGCCAAAGTATTTCTTACTAGAAAACGTAAGTATGAAACAAGAGTCACAGGATGTGATAACAGAAATACTTGGTGTCGAACCAGTCGCTATTAACAGTAACCTTGTGTCCGCACAGAATAGACAGAGACTGTACTGGACTAACATTCCTTTTGATGAGCAGCCAGATGACAAGGGTATTTTACTCAAAGATATACTTGAGGACTATCACCAGATAGGTGCAGAACACTTCCACTCTGCTAAAGCAGTGGCATACATGGAGAGAGGTAACGACAAGTGGGCCCAAGCAGGTAGCCGCAGGGCTGATGGGTACACACAGACACCTGATAAAGAAAAAGCCTTTACTTTAACGGCAAATATCTACAAAGGTGTTCCTTATAATTATTTTGAAGACACTAGGGCTACTCTAAGGCCGAAATTATCCCGACCCTCTTCACACTTCAGAAAGCTAACACCCATCGAATGCGAACGTCTACAAACTGTACCCGACAACTACACAGAAGGAGTGTCTAACACACAGCGATACAAGATGTTAGGCAACGGATGGACTGTGGATGTTATCGCACACATTTTCAAAGGCTTATCAGCCGATTAACTTTTTATACCTCATATAAAAACATTAGGGAGACACATCATGAGTCAGAAAGATTCAGTTTTAACATACCTGGAAACAGGCAAAAGCATTACTAGTTTTTACGCCATTAAGAACATGGGTATTACTCGTATTTCAGCAGTCATTCACAAGCTTAAAGAAGAAGGTTACCCAGTAGTCAGGCACGACATACCTGTCACTAACAGACACGGTAAGCCGACCATTATTGGTTCTTGGAGCCTTGATTCTAACGTGGCACATAAAGCAAACGCTAAACAACATGAGCTTGCTCTGTGAGTCTAGTATTTGACCTGGAGAGTAATGGACTACTCGACCAATTAGACACTATTCATTGCATCGCTATCCTCGACACGGAAACTGGGGATAGACGTAAAAACGCTTCACAAATCTACCACGGACCAGAAGGCATTGCTGCTGCACTAGAGTTACTTGCAGAAGCTGATGAAATCATTGGTCACAACATCATTAACTTTGATATACCTGCACTACAAAAGGTTTACCCAGGTTGGCAGCCTAAAGGCACTATAACTGACACCCTGGTTCTATCCAGGTTAGTTTCAGCTGACTTGATGAATGATGATGCTGTTTCAGTATCGCTGCCAGATGGCTTTCAAAAACGTATGTGGGGCAGCCATTCACTCAAGGCCTGGGGTCTTCGTATGGGAACCATGAAGGGTGACTATGAAGGCGGTTGGGAAGAGTGTAACCAAGATATGCTCGACTACTGTGAGCAAGATGTAAGAGTGACTTATGAGCTCTACAAAAAGCTTATGAAAGACAGTAAGGATTTCTCTGGTCGTTCTATTGACTTGGAGCATGAGTTGGCTGAGGTGTGTAACCGCATTGGTAACAATGGTTGGACATTCGATGTTAAGGCAGCAGGTGAGTTATATGCAGAACTGGCCTCTATTCGTATTGAGCTTGAGAAGGAGCTTGATGAGCTGTTTGAGCCCTGGGAGATACGTACAGAGTTCATCCCCAAGGTAAACAACAAGACTCGTGGATACGTTAAAGGAGAGCCGTTTACTAAGGTTAAGGTAGTCGAGTTCAACCCTAACTCTAGAAAGCATATCCACTTCTGCCTGGTTAAGAAATATGGGTGGAAACCTAAAGCCTTCACCCCCAGTGGAGAAGCTAAGGTAGACGAGACTGTACTATCAAAGCTGCCATATCCAGAAGCACAGAAGCTTGCAAAGTTCTTCCTGGTACAAAAGCGAATAGCTCAACTAGCAGAAGGCAGCCAGGCATGGATGAAGGTCTGTGGTAAGGACGGTAAGCTGCGACACAGTATCATCAGTGGTGGCACTATCAGCGGCAGAGCAAGTCATCGGTATCCTAACCTCGCCCAAGTTCCTAGCACCAGGGCAGCCTTCGGTAAGAAGTGTAGAGACCTATTCACCGCCCCTAAAGGATGGTGCCTGTTAGGTGCTGACCTTTCTGGTCTAGAGCTTAGGTGCCTGGCACATTACTTACAGGATGATGGTGAGTATGCCGAGCAGATACTCTCAGGTGACATTCATACCTATAACCAAAAAGCAGCAGGACTCAAGACAAGGGACGAAGCCAAGACATTTATCTATGCCACTCTTTATGGGGGTGGGGATGGTCTTATAGGCAAGATTGTCGGAGGTACAGCAAAAGACGGTAAACGTCTAAAGGCTGACTTTGATAAGAACGTACCTGCATTTAAAAAACTAAAACAAGAATTGAACACAGCATATCAGCGTGGATATCTCAAAGGCATGGACGGCAGAAAGCTGTTCGTGAGGTCAGAGCATCGATGTCTGTCTCAACTTCTACAGTCAGCAGGTGCAATCCTATGTAAGCAATGGGTTGCCCTGGTGGATAAAGAACTTACTACACAAAAGCTTGATGCCTACATCATGGGTTGGATTCATGACGAGGTTCAGATTGCTTGTAGAACTGAAGAGGTAGCAAACCATGTCGGTGATATCACTAGAAGAATGGCGCAAGAAACAGGAAGAGCTTTCAACGTCCAACTCCCAATCGAAGCAGAATTTTCCGTTGGAGCAACTTGGAGCGACACCCACTGATGACTGTGATTTAGAAAACGATTTAGAGCAGCTCATGGCGTTCTGGATTGTCCTAGACAAAGCATCCAGAGAACCGTTCACAGTCAAATCAAACATAGCCAGGAAAGCTGCCTGGCACATCGCTGTCTGCGCTAGTCGTGGACTAATAACAACCGAAGTCGACTACGAGATGTTTAGTAACCAGTGGATGATTACTGAAGAAGGCTTAGATTTTAAGGATGGGTTAGATGAACGTATTGAACAACTTATGTGACACCAAAACAACGCTGCTCATCGATGGTGATATCTACCTGTACCAGGCTTGCTCATCTTGTGAAGAAGAGGTCGACTGGGGTGATGACATATGGTCCCTGACAACTGACCTGGCTGCTGCAAAACGAATGTTTGCCTCCAGGATAAAAGAGTTCCAGGAACGCTTAGGCAGCGATGAAATACTGGTGTGCCTAACCGAAGGCAGTAACTTCAGAAAGACTGTGCTGCCAGACTATAAAGGCAACAGAAAGAAGACCAGAAAACCAGTCGGTTACAAAGCCCTGGTCCAGTGGGCAAAGGAGAACTATCCATGCCACTGGCAAGACACCCTAGAAGCTGATGACATCATGGGTATTCTTCAGTCTGCAAAGACTAAGCCTACAGTCATCGTCAGTGATGACAAAGACATGAAGACCATCCCAGGCAAACTCTACAGACCTATGGCTGATGAGATGCTACAGGTTAAAGACCTGGAAGCAGACCATTGGTTCTATATGCAGTGTCTGATGGGTGATGCTACAGATGGCTACTCAGGATGCCCCAGGATAGGTCCTAAGACCGCTGAGAAGGTCCTAGGTAATCACCCTAGTTGGGAGCTTGTAGCACAGGCTTACATCAAGGCAGGGCTTACCAGAGAGGATGCAATAGTCCAGAGCAGATGCGCCAGAATACTTAGGTGGTGCGACTGGGATGCAGACAATGAAGTTATCAATATGTGGGAGCCAGGACGATGATTATCGAGAGACAGTCAAAGGTCACTGGTGCCTTACATAAACGTGATATCGACATAACCACTGAGCAGCTAAGGCGATGGAAAGCAGGTGAGCTTATCCAGGATGTATGTCCACACCTAACAGCTACAGAGCGTGAGTTCATCATGACTGGCATCACAGAAGAAGAATGGCTAATGCTGCAGCAGTGTGATAGCTGCGGCAGTTAGTCCCATGTTATTAAGGAGCAATACATGGCAGCTACAAGACAATTCAAATATGAAGGCGATGACCCTAGGTTTGAGGACGGTGAGTTCTATACCTACAGAGAGATATCAAACATCACTGGCATCGTCTACA
>UPTN01001194.1_pt1 | contig 11750 bp, 6 predicted proteins | sample 2160111 | NCBI WGS metagenome assembly UPTN01 (sample SAMN06265058, study PRJEB28932) | marine metagenome | isolation source: Columbia River Estuary | place: USA:Columbia River Estuary, USA | collected 2014-05-05 | reverse complement strand
TAAAACTACTGCTCAAAATATAATTCAAGGTATTATTTTTCAAAAATCTACCAACTCGATAAAATCTACCAACCCGATAGAATATAAATAACGCGATGTAGAGATAGAGAGAGTTATTAGCATATATATTTTATGTTCGTATTTTCACCTAAATTGCATAAGTTAGACTATTTGTCGACAAAAATAATTTTAGGTTTAGATGTTATTTAGTGAATCCTACATAAGACAAGTATGTGGTAAAGAAGATAAAAGGTCCTATGTATATATAATAGGGTAATTAATAGAACGTAAGTTGTACCGTCAAATGCCGAGATTGTAATCCACAACAAATTTTAGTCACGTTTATAAATCTTTGGCCTTACTCATCTTTTTCGTAAGGTGGTGGTTTAGGATATTCAAACTACCATAAATATTAAAATTACACTTGTTACAAAAAGAATCGAAGATATAGCCTCATTTAACCACCAGACCATAGTCCGTTTTGAACGTAATTTACTCTTTTTCCAAAAAAACGAGTATGTATTGTAGTGGGGTAATATAATTCCGGCGTAAGTAAGGAGTTGAGTAACTGTCACTAATTCAAAATATTGTCCAGTGACTCCCCCTACAGCTAGTACTGATACTGGGATTAGAGCACAGAGTCAGATAAATTGCTCCTTAGGGGTGTGAAGATTATCTCGGTACGGTTTTAGTTCCCCTGAGGCGGTCTTCCCGATATTATAGCGCCCGACTCAAGTAGCAAAGAAGTTAACTATAGCTAGGGAAAAAAAGAACAGTGGTTCTTCCGTTGGTGCTTCGTTTCATATGCATAGTAGGTAGTTTCTAAAGCTCATAATATTTATTATTTGTAGATAAGACCGACCTTAGAGTTAAATGCCGTCTAGTACAGGTTTTGAGGTATTCTCAGAAACTTCAATAAAACCCGAATTGTGTACGTAACTTTATACCTATACTTACGCCGTAACGTATTGACGAGAACATAGTATTAATGACGTTATAGAAACTTATCTTATAACACGAATACCACCCCCTGTCTATTAGAGGTAGCAAGCTCAAGTTTAAGGGTAATCAACTAATCCACGCGTAATATATTTAATGGAAAATTTTGTTAAAGTTTTACTGGGCGGGTATGGGGTAGGTCTGGGATTGGTATTGGAGAAGTGGAGAGGTTACAGAAAACACGTGTGTGGTAGTACCACCCATTCATACACTCGGGTGGTTCTTAGAAGCTAATTAATTTAGGTCGTGTGAATTAAAAAAAATATATTAAGTGATGAGGTATATAAAAGAGATGATCCACTACCTTGAAAAAACCAGCGTTATAAAAATTGAGGACTTCGTATTACACTAACTAGTGTTTACCCCCATGCCTAGTTTTGTGTAACTCGCGGAGTAACCGGCCGATCCAAACTAAGTGAATAAACTAAAAGAGTGTGTTATTAAAAAGTAAGTGAGGTTAGTATAGGTATTTTTTTAACTCTCGGAACGCCACAAGTAGGTACCAGAATGTATATTTCAGAGCATATACTCAATTAAATATAAAGATTCTGGCTACGCAGTAGCACCTTCAGTCACTACCCAGTACCTTTACAAATTAACAACTACAACCAGATTACTGGGGGTGGGGAAAGTTTAACACGTCGAGGGGAGAAAATTTGGGTATTAGTGAAAACCTGTATTTAAAACCGGTTTTAGGACTAAACGTTAGTTGGCAGGTGATAAATAAAATACTTTACGTATTTAGTGTTAAAATTTTAGTGTAGCGGGGTATAGTATATAGCGGTAGATACGCCCTTAATACAAGTACCGCAGTACTTCAAAAAAAATTCATAGACTGAAGAAATCTATATATAGAACAGCTGAGATTTTGTGTCGCAGATTTCAATTTTTACCCCTAGTGTGATAAAAATCGTAAAAAAGTAAATAGATATTGTGTGCAGCGAAAACCACGAAACAAACGTAGAGTTGCGCGAACACCTCTATTGCAGTAGTATCTGGATACGGATTACCCCCTAGATATAGCCACAACTCGTAGAAGGCGTAGAGGGGGAAGTAACTAAATGATTCCATCAATCTAACCCATTCATCGAAATCTTCATCGAGTGCTCAAAAAGCAAACGACCCTACAAAATAAAAAAAGCTGTTACTAAGAAAGACAGATATAGATATAAATCACATAATATATAAACTTGTAGGTGCGACTGACCGCAAGGCTAAACATTATTTAACAAGTGGTAACCAAAACAGGTACAGTAGAAAGACTAGCAACCTAATACAATAAAAACTATATTAATTAGGGTCCTGATTTCGATCTGATTAGTTTTCTTCAATTAGTCAAGCCTAACCTGATCAACTTAACTAACTAGCTTTGGGGGCAGATTTGAACCAAAAACCGGAGACGCACGATACAAAAGCGTCACACTATTGTTAGTATAAACATTTGGTAGCAGATTTACTAGTCTATACATAAAACGTAAAAATTATGTTAGCCTTAAGAAGAATAAAAACTATAACCTCAACGCGTACTCACTTAGCTTGCCCAAATTTAGCCTTTAGGTTATTACCACCATTTATTCGTCATTGGGTTGTGAGGTAAGAACAGACTTTTAAAAAGGACTGTGATCAAATTACTAACGTGTTTATTAACTGTTTGGGATGGTTCATAATTTAGGTTATTCGTAGACAAAACTAGTTTTGGGGTTAACGGCGGGGAGGGAATAGACTATTACAAACATTTTATCGTTTAGTAGTACATACACAGAATGTCTACCTTACGTTTTATTATTTATTTTTGTATCTACCTCAAGCTTTGACTAGGCCTGGGGTTAACTGCTGTTGTATAAAATTCTGGTTACGAATAAATAAGTTAGTGTCTGTATATTTAACTAACTCCATATTTATGATTTGGGAGTAATTTAGGAAAACAAAGACTCGTTGTAACATGAAACATAGTAGTATCGAGGCTATTAAACCAAAAAATAAACTAAAGTTAATGAGGAAAAATTCAAAACTATTTACTAAGAAGTATGAATCTTTTAGGGTATTGAGCTCAGTAACTTCGCTTACAACAAGTGTTAGGTAGTAGTCCACGTAATTTATTTTAAAAAACCATGTTTTTGATAAATCTCCGTAGAATGACGTATCGGCTGAAAAGGCACTAAAGTAGAATAGTATTAGTAACGATGTTAGAAGACTTAGTGTAAAAATAAAATGCCTCGCTGTTACATTGAATTGTGATTTTTGAAATAAAAAAAAAGTGAAGTGTAATATGAAAATAAAAAAAACTAGACCTACACCTAAATCAATTACCCAGAGGAATCCTATAAATACATCCGAGTCGTTTAGAAACGCTAAACCGCCTACAAGTAAAAGGTATAAACCACCTGTGTAGAGTAGTATTAGAAGATTAGAACTGAGCGTGTAAAAAGATACGGTTAGTATAAGTAGCATTTCTAGGATAAATATATCATTGAATAACAAATATATGAGGTTTAGAAAACTGTTTTAAATAGGGTTAGGAACTTCCGCCTTTTAATATTTTTACTTATAGGGCGATTTAGAAATTTTGACTTTGGTTCTTGCTTCTTTTTTATTAGAAAGCCAGCATTACCTGGAATACGGTAGGTGTTACCATCCATAACATGTTCTGTACGGTTAGAACGAACGATTAGAGCTCTGCATATATCCCCTTTTATACTATACTTGTATTTGAACCCTTTGTACTCTACCCTAGGTGGTTCAACAACTCTTGCCGAACCTTTAATAAAAAAACCTATTGTTGAGACTTTTCTATGAAATCCTTTGTATAAGTGGAAAATTTTTAGTCACCTAACATTTGTATTATCTGTTACATACAACCATGATTCTTTGTATAACAATTATAAAAAAAGAGCGAACTAATGGGAATTGAACCCACGCAGAGGAGGTTATGAACCGCTCCGTGCACCAACGTTTAGTTCGTTTTGGTACACATCTGCGGTAATAGGGGTTAGTTTGGTAAAAAAAATAAGATCTCAACTCTATATCATTTAAGCCTCAAAAAGCCTTGCAACGTTTACAACTTAAAAATATTAAAAAATTATAGTCTATAATTTGTTTTTAGGAAAAATTACCAGATATGCTTCTTACTTAAAATGGATTTCAGTAATTATCAAATCGTGATGTAGCTTAGTAACTTGCCAAGTCTCAAACAATTACTCTACCATAGATCACTCTATCCCAGTCCTCTCGTACTAAGGCAAGGTTCTAGTATTTTTCTTCTTAACAGCAGATAGGAGCCAAACTGTCTCACGACGTTCTGAACCCAACTCACGTACCATTTTAACGGCAGAACAGGCCGACCCTTGGAAGATTGTTCTCAACCAGGATATGATGAGTCGACATCGAGGTGCCAATCAACTCCGTCGATGGGAACTCTTGGGAGTCATTAGCCTGTTATCCCCGGCGTACCTTTTATTCGTTAATCGATAACTTTATCAAGAAAAATTATCGGGTCACTATGGCAGGCAAAAAAAATATTTACCCTTAAAAAATTGGTTAATTTTTTAATCAAGCTAAGGTAACTCATTATAATAATCACATAGCACATATGTTTTACAAAGCCATTGCACACCCCCGTTACTTTTTAGGAGGCCACCGCCCCAGTGAAACTAGCATCCTTACAAATTTAAGTATCATTATAGCATTTAAACGACTCTAAGCTGAAGATTTTAATATCCACGGTCAAAGAAAAGATTCTCCCGTAGTTTACAAAAACACTAAAGCAATATAAGGTTCTAGTAAAGGTGCACGGGGTCTTTCCGTCCCGCTGTTCAGTCTAGGCATTTTCACCTAGTATTCGGGTTCACTAGATTGTAGTTGGAGACAGTGGAGCAGTCGTTACACCATTCATGCAGGACAGAAATTACCTGCCGATGAATTTCGCTACCTTCGGACCGTCAGAGTTACAGCCGCCGTTTGCTCTGGCTTAAACCAATAGGCATTACCTATAATTATTTACCGTTAAGTTCTGGGCAGGTGTCAGACTTTGTACATAATTATTAAATTTAGCAAAGTCCTGTGTTTTTGATAAACAGTCGCCGCCCCCTCTTTTTTATTACTCTAAATACTTAGAGCCCCCCTTCTCCAGACGTTACAGGGTCAATTTGCCGAGTTCCTTCAACTACATTCTTCTACCACCTTAGTATATTCTACCCATTCACTAGTGTCAGATTTAATACGCTCAACAGAAAACCGTAGATCAGATCCAAAGCCTCACTAATATTTTTCTAGTTTATTGGGAGCCTAGAGGCGTTAAACTAACACCGCCTCAAGACCCTTACTAAAGTCAAATTAGTAACCAACTCATTAAACATCCGACATTAGTCTTTTTCTAAGAGGGCGTATTTTTACACTTAGGTTATCCCTGTAAGTATAGAAACTCTAGAATTTACGGTGATTTAGATATTCAAAATTTTACGTTACTATCACTAATATAATTAAAACTGATTTCTCGAGCCAATCTCGCAATGGACCTTAATTGAAATACAGAAAACTCCACTACCAAATAAATATTTTCGCAGCTTCGGCTAATAGTTTAATGCCTATACATTATCGGATTAAATATAACTTAGTATATATTATCGTTATACTATATTAACTTAGTGAGCTTTTACTCTTTCTTTAATGAATGGCTGCTTCCAAGCCTATCCCCTAAGCAATTTATTATAATTAAACCTTATTACTTAACTATTATTAGGCGCCTTATCTTGCGATCTGGGCTGTTTCCCTCTTGACATATCACCTTTGCGCGAGTATGTCTAAATCTTTGTATTCGTAACTCTACATTAAAAGTTTCTAAAAACATGGTATAATATTCTATCACCGTGTATTAAGATTACTTAACCTTAAAGCTATAATCACAAAGTCGTTACTTAGATAATTTTCGTGGAGAACCAGCTATCACTAATCTTGAATGGCCTTTCACCCCTAATTACAGATCATCCCAGACTTATGCAACAGTCACGGGTTCGGCCCTCAAGTCAGACTATCAGCCTGTCCATAATTAGATCGATTAGCTTCGGGTCTAATATACGTAACTTTAATTCGTATTAACTATGCCTACTACAAGTTAAGCTTACTACGTATATTAACTCATTAGTCCATTATGCAAAAGGTACGTTATAGCAAAAGCACTAACAGTTTGTACATTAAGTTTCAGTAGTTATTTCACTTCTCCAGTAGATAAATTTTCACCTGTTCATTCACATTACTGTTCACTATCGAAACTAAGTTTACGAGCCTTAGAAGTTGATTCTCCTATGTTCACTCGCATAATTCCATTTGACGACCTACTCGTTTATATACAAAACACGACGTATTACTTAGTCACCCACTCAACACTTAATTAACGATATTACTTAAAACACCTTATTACTAATAATAGGATTGTGTTATAGAAGTTAAATACGCGAGTTAGGTTGAGTACGGACCGAAAACTTTTTTTAGCGGACGAAACGGTTATTAAAGGCCTAATAGAAAAGACGAGGAAGACGGTATACATCCATAAGTAGTAAAAATCCCCCGAATCTACAAGTTCTATACCAAATTTTTCAGAGGTGAGAAATCCTAATAATCCGGCAAGGATAGCAGCCGAACCTCCTGAAACAATGTCGTAGGCTGGTGACCGTGAGTATTTTAATTTGGTATAGAGCCTCTCTTTCCGTAAAAAATTAGCATTTACGAAATTTAGTAAATAGTTTGTTATGTGGGTTTTCGTAAATAGTGAAAAGAACTCAGGATTTTGGAATAGGGTTAGTCTAGCACCTGTTGATGGGGTTAGGGCAAATTGCTTTCTTTTAAATGTTTTCGAGTATAAAAACTTAGGGGTGAACCGGCGCGTATCTAAGAAATACATTACCCAGTATTGTTCTGTTTTATTATGGTTTTTTATAAAAAAATCAAGTATAATGTGGTTAGGGTGTCTCAAAATATATAATGAGAATAGTGGGATTCGAACCCACAACCAATAGATTAAAAGTCTACTGCTCTACCGTTGAGCTATATTCCCGTCCATGGTTTTAGATGAGGGTTAATAATTTTAAATTTTTTGGGGCATTAACTCGGTATTGCCGTAGTACCGCCGCCCTAGGAGTGTTCTTCGTTAAGGTATTAGCAATAACTTGTAGGGCTGACATAAGCCCTATTATTATCTGTGTTGATAAGTTATAAAATAGTTTAAAGAAGCATGTTGCGGATAATGAAGGTTTGTGTAGTACTTTAAAAAGTTGTATAGCTATAACATAGTTCACGCATGAAACCTCGTGAGAAAGGGGGAACTTCTGCGTAAGTTTCGGTAACAAACTACTTTTAATTATCGACTTACGTCCCGACTGTCGTTTTCATACTAGGAAATAAAAGTTAAGGTTTAGGTGTTTAAGGCAAGGTACCAATTATACTACAATTAAAATCGGGAGTGGAAGTTGAACCACAGTTTCTTAAGCGCTCCATATTTGTGCGCTTTTGATTTTTTTTGGATATTTAAGACAAACCTAAGGAAAAACAGCTGAGTAAAAAGACTTTCGGCGGCGGCGGGTATGGCAAAATTCACTAGGTTCATATTTAAATTCAGTGGTACAACACCTATAGTATAGAACGAGGAGTTATTAAGGTAGTACAGAGTTTTTTTGTGGTATGAGATATCTACAATAAATGCAATATTTAACCCAAGTAATCTTAATTTGTGGAATAAGTAATTAGCTTCGTCAAAAATTTTCCCCACCTTAAAATAAAAAAATGGGGACACGTAACGTCAAATCTCGGTCAATGAGTTACTACACCGCCAATTTAGCGCCAGGAGTTCTTTTTTAAAAAAAGACGTACCGAACGTTAGTAGGTTTATATTATAATAGAATAGGTTAAAGAGTAGATAATAAGTTCGTTTCCACCTCGTAAAAAATTTACGAACACTAACTATACAACTATCCCCAAACGCAACGTAAAAATAGTAAGCTACCCACGACGGGTTCATCTTCATAAGTGAGGTATTAGTATCCGTGCTTGTGTTTAGGAAAATCTTAAAGAGGGGTATCATATGGTAATGCTCGTTGGGTTGCAGGACCACGTTAGGGGATTTTTTAGAAGTTACATTGTTTAGGATATTATCTGTTTTTAGGTTGTATAGTGATTTTAGTTCCAAAAACCTTGTTTCGGACTTAAGATGTTTTCGGGTTTTTTTAAAAATAAGCGACCACTGTTTGGTACTAAAACTGTGGGTGTTTTTATGGAAAAAAAAGCTAAGATCTACTCAAATATGGTTAAGGAGTTGTAGTGAACATAGGAACCAAAGGTAGGTTAGTTGCTGTCGCCGGTTAATGTCTAGTTCGACTGTAATCATTAGGGTAAATAGAAGGATTCGAACCTTCAACCTCTAGGCTCACAACCTATTGCTCTACCGTTAAGCCATACCTACCATTAAAAACTTAGAAAGTATAAGTACACGGATACTACTGCAAGGAGTAGGCCACTTGCCTCAAGAACATCGTGTCTAAAATAGCTGTAGTTATAACTGTAGTTAAAATTAATAAGGAAGAGGAATGAACAAGTTGTTAAAAAGTATATATAAAAATTGATATAAGAAGTTAGCAACGTTGAGGAGGACGAGAGGAGGAATATTATATGTTGTTTGACTGTGAAAAATGAAGATGAGGAGATAGAGTCTACGACAGTTGAGTAATTAAAAATTACTAAAAGAAGTACTTCGCCGTAGAAGAAAAAGAACAGCCAAAATGATAGGAGAAAATAGGAAGTTAGTCGCGAGGTTATTACAGTGTATTGGAACCTAAACTGTAACGAGTTTAGGAGATTTACTGAAGTGAGTTTACCTGCCGAATTAAGTAAGGTGGTTACTGACGAAGTGTTATGTATGAAGTTAAAGTGTCATGAAGGTGTATAAGCCGCAGATGTGCTTTTTTTAGGACCAAACATTACAATAAATCCAAGGACGAACATATAAATAGGTGTAAAAAAAAAGCTAACTAATCAACAACCTCGCACAAATAAGGAGATAAAGTCGTCCCTAAGAACTTGGAAAAGTAGGAATTCTTTACCTAAAAAACCAGCACTATAAGGTAAACCCGCAAGATTAAAGCATACACCGAAGAGGAGGGCTGCAATATCGAATGAGTATAAATAAGCACCACCCATTTGACGCATATCAGTATTACCGCTGAAGAAGTGAACTATATAACCAACTAGTACAAATAAAAAAGCTTTGTTTAGGGCGTGTATGATTAGGTAAATTAAAACCTCTTCATAACAACAAAAACCGCAACCACAGACTAAGTACCCGATTTGGCTGATGGTAGAGTAGGCGACTAATTTTTTTATATCTTGTTGGAACGTAGCCGTAATTGCACCAAAAGATAGCGTTAACGCACCTAGAAGTACTAGGTAGTAGTTTGTAAAAACGGTGAATTCAAATAAGACTGAGAATCTAATTACTAAGAATACACCAGCAACGACCAGTGTCGATGAATGAATTAATGCAGAAGCCGGGGTTGGAGCCTCCATCGCATCAGGTAACCATACGTGAAAGAAAAATTGTGCCGCTTTTATAACACCAGACGTTACAAGGCAGAATGAGAATAGGGTTAGGTAGTGTACCGCAGTATTACCGATAAAGATATAGTGGAATGAGAGGAAAGGTATTTGTAGAAAAATTAAAGATAAATCTGTGGTATTAAAAATATTAATTGTTAGTATAAACGAGAAAAACATAAACATGTCACTTAACCGGGAAAAAACAAATGTTTTCATAGCCGCCTTAATAGTGTATATACGAGTTGAATAAAAGTTCACTAGTAAAAACGAAAATAAACCTATACACTCTCACGAGAATAGTATTAAGAAATAATCGTAACAATAAAATAAAAAAACAACACTAGTGGCGAACAAGTTTAGGAGATAGAGGAGCCTATTTATAAAAGCTTCTCTATACATATATTCAACCCCAAAATAAAGTGCAAATACTGTTAAGGTGAGGACTAGTATTGAGGAAATTAAGGCTAATGTGTCTATGCAGAAGACGAGGTGGGAGTCTATCAAGTCAAGGCAGAAAAACCACCGACCAAAGTCTATAAAGGTATAATTACCATTTAGTAAAATTAAGTATAACTCGTAGGTTGAGCACGCTATTACGAACCCGAAAGAGGCGGCAGAGGCGTAAAAAGTACCAATTGGCCCAAGTCACCTCTTAAATAGAAAAATGAATAGACAATGCAATACAAGCGCTAACGGAGCAAAAGATACTAAATTGTAAATAAGTGACATAATTTATAGGTTTTAGTAGTTTTTAACTTTAAAATAGAAGTCATTTATAAACATGTATAATTTAAAGTTAGATGGTATAATGAGGAAACTATATTCCAACCTAAAGGTTGGTAAAGTTGATGTGTACACGTTTGTTAGTAGAAATGTGATGTATATTATTAACGTATTGTATGTCTGCTTGTGGAATGCAAACGATACTATTTGGACAGGTTGGTAGTAGGCGGTGTTTAAGGGTGAAATTGGGAGGTTATAATCCCCTGAGTATAGTAAAAATTTATTGTTACTAAGACGTAGAACTAAATTTTGAAGTGTTCAGTACAATGAACTTTTAATTAAATTAGATGTGTATATACCATATTTTTTGAAAAATATTTTTTTAAAAAAGTGCCAGAAGGGGCGTATAAATTGTTTATTTCAGAAATACCTGATTCAAGGGAAAAAGTGGAAACAATATTGGTTAAGCGACGAGAAGTTTACTACGATTCTGATCAGCATGGTAAATAAGAGCGTATTAAGACTTTTTATTAAAATATTATACCTAGGGGTTTTAATAACCAAGGGTAGGTGGTAGATATAGTTTTGTACTACAAAGCTTAGGATGTAATTGTATCATAAATTGAGTGTTGCGTAGTAAAAATCTCCCTTAGATATACTACTCAATTTTTCTAAAATATAATTACGTACTTGGATTTAAAAAAATATATAATCGAAAGGTACACTGCAGCAAATACCCCGTAAGTCGCTAATAGTGAATTGTCCGCAACCGTTACTACAAAAAATTGGTGTAGCATACCAACGACAAGATTTTGTAGCCCTACATTAGGTGAAGCTAGTTGATTAAACGCCTCTGGGCTTGGTAATAACGTGTTTGTTGTGGAGTTAAAAATTCGGGGTAGGCAGAAATAATTACTTGTGTACAAAAGACCTGACTCTAGATTCGACGTATTGACAGAGTAGAGTAGTAACCCCCAGTCGTAGGTAGAACCTAACAAGTCTTGGTTAATACCTAGTATGTCTACCCATCACGTAACAAAAATTTTTGATGACCCATAAAAACTTACAAGCACTAGTAGTAAAAAACCATAGTGTATTACGTACGTAAACTTAGGTTTAGGTGGTATAAATAGTAATAACCCAGTAATTCATATACCCCCAGTATAGGAATAGGATAGTGTTAATAGAGAGGAGGATGAAGGTTTTCAAAAAAGCATGGTGGTGGTTATTACACTAACGGTTACAAGGGTAGTAAAACTTGTTGCTATATTTAAAATATTAGTTCCAAAAGTTTTTCATGTAAAATCGTTCACTAGTGGGGCAAAGCTTAGAAGAAATTCTAGAATTAGTAGCGTTGAGAGTAAGAACCACCAAACGTGGTTACGTGGAGGGTTTGTACCGACTAACTTTGTATAAGTAAGTAGAGAGCCTGAGGTGCAGATCGGAAG
>UPTN01001193.1_pt1 | contig 11751 bp, 9 predicted proteins | sample 2160111 | NCBI WGS metagenome assembly UPTN01 (sample SAMN06265058, study PRJEB28932) | marine metagenome | isolation source: Columbia River Estuary | place: USA:Columbia River Estuary, USA | collected 2014-05-05 | reverse complement strand
GACCAGCAAGATCTCCAGCATGGAAGACCTGGAGCAGGTGTTGACCCTGGGGTTCAGGGGAGAAGCGCTGCCCAGTATTGCCTCGGTTGCCCGATTGAGCCTGGCCTCCAGGCAGGCCGACGCCGAGCATGGATGGAAAGTGTCGGCTGACCAGGGTGTGATCAGCGAACCGGTGCCCGATGCGAATGCACCGGGAACCACCATCGACGTCCAGGACCTGTTTTACAACGTACCCGCCAGGCGCAAGTTCATGCGTACCGAGCGCACCGAGTTCGGCCATATTGACAAGTTGATCAGGCGACTTGCCCTGGGTAATTTCGAGGTTGAATTCAGGCTGCTGCATCAGCGTAAGCCGGTGCTGAGATTGCCCGCCGCACTGGACCAGGCGGCCAGGGAACAACGGGTCGCCGATGTATGCGGCAGCGCCTTCGCCGAGCAGTGCCTGTTTGTGGATCACGAGGCGGCAGGAATGCGCCTGTGGGGCTGGTTGGGGTTGCCCACGTTTTCTCGAAGTCAGCCTGACTTGCAGCACGTCTATGTGAACGGCCGAATGATTCGGGACAAGCTGGTCTCTCATGCCCTGAAAATGGGCTACAGGGATGTGTTGTTCCACGGTCGTCAGCCGGCCTATGTGTTGTTTATTGAAATGAATCCTGCGCTGGTGGATGTGAATGCCCATCCCACCAAGCAAGAGGTGCGTTTCAGGGACAGCCGCATGGTGCATGGATTCCTGTATCGCACCGCCGAGCAGGCCCTGGCCCAGACGAGACCGGGATCTCAGGCTCCGGAGTCCCCGGGCATGCAGTCGCCTACCCGGATGTTTGAGGGCGAGTCGGTATCTGTGCCGACATCCCAGCAACCAATGAGTCTTTTGCTTGGCAGTGGCCAGGCGCCCCAGGCTGGCCACCGGGGAAGTACCTCGGTGCGGGAGCAAATACGCGCCTATGCAAATCTTCATCCCTCCGCCCAGGGTCCGGACGTGGCTGCTCCCCCGGAGCAGTCCGAGTATCCCCTGGGCTTCGCGGTTGCCCAGTTGCACGGGGTCTATATCCTGGCGCAAAACCAGTCGGGCCTGGTGGTGGTGGATATGCATGCGGCCCATGAGCGCATCACTTACGAGCGGCTCAAGCGATCCATGGCAGAGGGGGCGATCAAGGCGCAGCCCATGCTGGTGCCGCTGGCCATTGCCGTCTCGGAGCGCGAGGCGGACCTGGCAGAGCAGCGGGCTGAATGGTTTGCAGAGCTGGGATTTGAGGTAGGCAGGACTGGCCCATCCAGTATTACGATCCGGCAGGTGCCGTCGCTGTTACGGGATGTGGATGTCGATCAACTGGTCCGGGATGTGTTGGCAGATTTGACTGAACACGGAGAGACCCGGCGCCTGGAAGAGGCGAGTAACGAGCTGTTATCCACCATGGCCTGCCATGGCTCGGTCAGGGCTAATCGTCGTTTAAGTCTGGATGAAATGAACGCCTTGCTCAGAGAAATGGAGACTACAGACAGGGCCGATCAGTGTAATCACGGCAGGCCAACCTGGACCCAGATAAGCATGGCTGAGATGGACAAGTTGTTCCTGCGCGGACGCTAGCAATGGATGATTCGCGTCCGACGGTGATTTTTCTCATGGGTGCGACGGCCTCGGGCAAGACCAGCCTGGCGGTGGACCTGGCAGAGAAACACGACTGCGAGCTTGTCAGTGTGGATTCAGCCCTGGTGTACCGGGGGATGGATATAGGTACCGCGAAACCCGATGCTGAGACCCTTGCTCGTGCCCCCCATCGATTGATTGATATCCGGGATCCGGAGCAAAGTTATTCCGCTGGTGAGTTCCGGCGGGACGCCCTGCAGGCAATCGATGACATCCACCGGGCCGGAAAAGTGCCTGTGCTGGTGGGCGGAACCATGCTGTATTACCGGGTTCTGGAGCAGGGGATCGCCCCCTTGCCCCAGGCAGATCCCGACTACCGGCGGCAACTGGATGAGCGAGCTGCCGGCCAGGGCTGGGAAGTCTTGCATGCAGAGTTGGCCAAGGTTGATCCCGAGTCGGCCCAAAGAATTCAGCCTGCAGATTCTCAGCGTATCCAACGGGCCCTGGAGGTTCATCACCTCAGTGGTGAGAGTTTGACCGACCTGCACGCCAGGGCTGAATCCCAGGTCTTGCCATTTGAGGTCAGGAAATTTGCCCTCTGGTTGGAGGACAGGAAGCTGTTGCACCGGCTGATTGCCCAGCGATTTGAGCAGATGATGGAGCAGGGGTTTCTTGAGGAAGTGCGGGGGCTGGCGGCCCGTCCCGGGTTCTCGCCAGATCTTCCGTCCATGCGGGCGGTGGGCTACCGGCAGCTGTTGGAGCATTTGAGCGGTGGCAAGAGTCTGGATGATGCCTGTGCCAGCGCATTGGCCGCCACCCGGCAGCTGGCCAAGCGGCAATATACCTGGATGCGATCCCAGCAGAATCTGGTTTGCCTGGACGCACTGGATCCGGCGGCTCGCGAGCAGGTTTACCGCGCAGTGGGAATGGCTGGAAAAGCCATATAAACCCCATATTAGTAGATGGTGATGTCCAAGCCTGTGATACAATTCCTGTCCGGTCGGCGGGAAGTAATGACCGATCGATAGAATTGAACTCAGCTGCCCCGGGGATACTGAGTATGTTAACTATCAAGGAGACAACGATGGCCAAAGGTCAATCGCTGCAAGATCCTTTTTTGAACGCCCTGCGTAAAGAAAAAGTTCCAGTGTCAATTTACCTTGTCAATGGCATCAAGTTGCAGGGCCAGGTCGAATCATTTGATCAGTTCGTGGTGTTACTGCGTAACTCGGTCAGCCAGATGGTCTATAAGCACGCTATTTCTACTGTTGTTCCTGCGCGGAATGTCCGCGTTCCTATGGGCGACGAAGAAATTGTCGAGGCTGACTAGGGGCTTTCTGCCCCGGGAGAGCCCAATTGTTTGAACGTCCTCGTAGTGGCGAGCGCGCACTGCTCGTTCACCTTGGGCTGGGTGAGGCGGTACCGAAGGATGTTCAGGACGAGTTCGAAGAGCTCGCGCGTTCAGCCGGTGCTGATCCCCTTGAGACCATCGCCTGCGTCAGACACCGCCCGGATTCCCGCTTTTTTGTTGGCACAGGCAAAGCCGATGAAATTCAAGCTGCCGTAAAGCAGCTCGGCGCGGAACTGGTGCTGTTCAACCATTCCCTTTCTCCCAGCCAGGAACGAAATCTGGAGCGTCACCTGGAATGCCGGGTGCTGGATCGGTCCGGCTTGATTCTGGATATCTTTGCCCAGCGTGCCCGCTCTCACGAGGGTAAGCTGCAGGTTGAATTGGCTCAGTTGCGCCATCTGTCCACCCGGCTGGTCCGGGGCTGGACTCACCTTGAACGGCAAAAAGGCGGTATCGGATTGCGCGGTCCGGGTGAGACCCAGCTGGAAACCGACAGGCGATTGCTGGGCAATCGTATTCGCACCCTGAACGCGCGCCTGGAGCAAGTGGACAAGCAACGAGAGCAGGGCCGTCGCACCCGCAAGAAAGCTGAAGTACCGACTATTTCCCTGGTTGGTTATACCAACGCCGGCAAGTCCACCTTGTTTAATGCCTTGACCAACTCAGAGGTCTACGCGGCGGACAAGCTGTTTGCCACCCTGGACCCTACACTGCGCAAGCTGGAGCTGGCCCCGGGGCTGGAAACCGTGCTGGTGGATACGGTGGGTTTCGTCCGGGACCTGCCCCATGAGCTGGTCGCGGCGTTCAAGTCCACCCTGGTTGAGACCCGTGACGCGACCTTGTTGCTGCACGTGGTGGATGCCCATGATCCCGAGCGCAGAGAAAGAATCGGCCAGGTGGACGAAGTGCTTGAGGATATCGGCGCAGAGAGCGTGGATCAGCTCCTGGTGTTCAACAAGATTGACCTCTCTGGTGATGAACCGCGCCTTGAGCGGGATGGCCAGGGACAGGTGCGCAGCGTATTTGTCTCGGCGGTGACCGGCGAGGGCCTCGATTTGCTTCTCCAGGCGCTGCACGAGCGCCTGGGTGGGGAATTGCTCAGGGGCGATTTACACCTGGAGTCGGGAGAGGGTCGAATTAGGGCCCTGCTGTATGACTTGTCGGCCATCCAGGGTGAAACCGAACTGGAAGAGGGCGGTTGGACGCTACAGGTAGTGATTCCAAGGCGCAAACTGGCCCGTCTTGTCAGCAAGGAGGGCCTGGATCCCCAGCGATTTGATATTGCGCCTTGTACCGCAGACCTCAGCTTCCTACAATCGGGGGTTCAGACAGGCAGCGCCTGAACCAGTACTCCATACAATCAGTGGAAGAAGATTATTTATGTCTTGGAATGAACCGGGAAAAGATGAGAATCCGTGGGGCAAGCCCCGTGGTCAGGAAGGACCCCCAGACCTGGATGAAATCGTCCGTAATCTCCAGAAGCGCTTCGGCGCCATTTTTGGCGGTGGTGGATCAGGCTCCGGAGAGGGAAAGAATAGCGGCGGCAAAGGCGTGCTTGTCATCCTTGGCCTGTTGCTGGTCGCCTGGATTGCTGGTGGGTTTTACTCGCTGGATGCATCGGAGCGGGGCGTCGTGCTGCGCTTTGGCGCGGCAAACCGGACAACAATGCCCGGCCTGCACTGGCGGCCATGGCCCATTGAAACTGTCGAAAAGGTTAATGTGTCGAGCATCCAGCGCTTTGACTACAAGACCCAGATGCTGACCGCGGATGAAAACATCGTGGATATCGCCATGAGCGTGCAGTTCCGTTATGCCGACATCAACAAAGTCTTGTTCAATATTCGTAATCCCAGCCAGACCCTCCAGGATGTGAGCGAAAGCGCCATCAGGGAAGTGGTGGGTAAGGCCAATGCAGAACTCGTGTTGGGCGAAGGGCGCGAGGAACTTGTGGTCAAGGCCAAGGACCTGCTTCAGCTGACGCTGGACGAATATGGTTCAGGCATCGAAGTCACGTCTTTGAACCTGATCGACGCCAAGCCGCCTCAGCAGGTGCTGGCTGCGGTGGATGATGCCACCAAGGCTCGTGAGGATCGTGACCGCCTGCGTTTGGAAGCAGAAGGTTATTCGAATGACATACTGCCCAGGGCGCGAGGCGCTGCACAGCGGCAATTGGAAGAAGCCCAGGCATACAAGGAAGAGATGATCGCCGAGGCACAAGGTAACGCCCATCGATTCCTGGCGGTTCTGACCGAGTACCAGAAGGCCCCCGGGGTCACCCGTGAGCGTCTTTACCTGGAAACGATAGAGGAAGTTCTGGGTAATGCGTCCAAGGTCATCGTCGATACCGATGGCAGCGGAAACCTGATCTACCTGCCCATGGACAAGTTGTTGGAATCACGAGGCCGTTCTATGGGCGGATCGACCGACAGCGTAGAGTCCGCGGAAGCGATCCCTGAAAATCCCGGGATACGAAGTGGAAGTGATCGTCGCAGCAGGGGGACCAGATAATGCAAACACGTTTATACGGATTGCTGGCCGTGTTGGGCGCACTGTTCCTGGTATTGAGTATGTCGGTGTTCGTGGTTCACGAGCGCGAACAGGCCATCAAGTTCCGCTTTGGTGAAATCATCCGCGCGGACTTCGAGCCGGGACTGCATTTCAAGGTTCCATTTGTTAATAACGTCATCAAGTTTTCTGACCAGATACTGACCCTGGATAATCGCCCCGAGCGATACCTGACAAGTGAGCGCAAGTTCGTGCTGGTGGATTTCTTTGTCAAGTGGCGTATCAGCGACGTGACCGGTTTCTATATTTCCACTGCCGGCGATGAGTTGATGGCATCCCAACGTTTGTTTGCGATCATCACCGATAGTCTTCGGAAAGAATTTGCCAAGCGCACGATCCAGGAGGTCGTGGCAGGAGAGCGTGGCGAATTGATGGATGAAATGATGGCTCGTGCACGGTCGGTTGCGGCTGAGTTGGGCATCATCATCGTGGACATACGGGTAAAGCGTATCGATCTTCCTGACGAAGTCAGTGGTTCAGTGTTTGAACGTATGCGCCAGGAGCGTGTTCGTATTGCCAAGCAGTTCCGTGCCGAGGGTGCGGAGATGAGCGTGAAGATTCGCGCCGAAGCGGATCGCCTGCGTACCGTGATGCTGGCGGAAGCCTATCGTGACGCTCAGCGGATTCGTGGTGAGGGTGATGGAAGTGCCGCGGCTATATATGCCGAGGCATACAAGAAGGATGAGGATTTCTATTCCTTCTACCGCAGTCTCCAGGCCTATCGTCAGTCAGTGGGAACGGACCAGGACTTGCTGGTGATCAAGCCGGATAGCGACTTTTTCCGCTTCCTGAAGTCCGCGGACGGTAAATAGCTCACAGGATGCTGCCGGCCAGGGAAACCCCTGACACCGGATAATCCTGTGCGTGGAAATGTATGAATTGGTCGGAATTGTTTTCTGCGTTGGCCCTGGTACTGGTAATCGAGGGATTACTGCCGTTTGCGGCGCCCGGACATTTGAAGAAAACATTGGCCAGGATGCTCGCGCTTGAAGACGGGGCATTACGCTTGATGGGTCTTGGCAGTATGTTGCTGGGCCTGCTTATTTTATATTTCGTGAGGGGCTGAAACGGCGTGCGTTGTGCGTCGGAGGCATCAAAATAGAATGGCTAAGAACGTTGTTGTAGTTGGCGCCCAATGGGGCGACGAGGGCAAGGGTAAGATTGTAGACTTGCTCACCGATCGTGCGGATGCCGTGGTTAGGTTCCAGGGCGGTCATAACGCGGGTCACACGCTTGTCATCGCAGGAAAGAAGACTGTCCTGCATCTGATTCCTTCGGGAATTCTGCGTGATGGCGTCCGTTGCCTGATTGCGAACGGTGTGGTCCTTGCGTTGGATGCGCTGTTTGAAGAGATTGATGCCCTTGAAGCCACGGGTATTCCGGTCAGGGAAAGGCTGGGCGTGTCACCTTCCTGCCCCTTGATCCTGCCTTCCCATGTTGCCCTGGACCAGGCCCGTGAGCGTGCTCGCGGCGCTCGCGCCATTGGCACGACCGGTCGCGGTATTGGCCCGGCTTACGAGGACAAAGTTGCCAGGCGCGCAGTGCGGGTTGATGACCTTATGCATCCCAGCCGTTTTGCTACCAAGCTTCGGGAGCTTCTCGAATACCATAATTTCCTGCTGGTAAATTATTTCAAAACCGACGCGATCGACTACGACGAAACCCTTGCGCAGATGACCGCGCTGGGTGAGCGCCTGCGGCCGCTGGTTGCCGATGTTACCGGCGAACTGGGTAGCAAGTGCGCCGACGGTGGCAGCATTTTGTTTGAAGGCGCCCAGGGCACCTGGCTGGACGTTGATCATGGCACCTATCCCTATGTGACCTCATCCAATACGGTTGCCGGTGGCGCTGCCACGGGCAGTGGCCTGGGTCCGGCTTACCTGACGTACATACTCGGTATTGCCAAGGCCTACACCACGCGGGTAGGGGCAGGTCCTTTCCCCACCGAGTTGTTTGATTCACAGGGCGAGCATCTTGCCCGTGTGGGCCACGAATTTGGCGCCACTACCGGTCGTCCCAGGCGTTGTGGCTGGTTCGATGCGGTGGCAATGCGCCGGGCCGTGGTGAACAACAGCCTGACCGGTATTTGTGTGACCAAGCTGGACGTCATGGACGGCATGGAAACGATTCGTATTGCCGTGGGATACAAGGTTGGCGACAAGACCCTGGACTGCCCCCCTGCATCGGCTGAGGATTTGGCTGAATGTGTCCCGATTTATGAGGAAATGGCCGGCTGGACCGGTACCACCAATGGCGTTACGAATTACGATGACTTGCCGGAAGAGGCAAAGGCTTATTTGAATCGTATCCAGAAGCTGGTTGGCGCACCTATCGATATCATTTCGACGGGCGCGGATCGAGCTGAAACGATTGTGTTGCGTGATCCGTTCAAATAAGACCTGGTAGCTGGGCCTGTTATGACAACGCTGACGCGTAATGAAATTCTGTCTCGATTGAAGGATTTGGCAGGCCCGGGCGGTTATCTCGAGGATCGCGTAGACGTCGAACCTTTCGAGGTCGATTTCCGTAAGCTCTATAAGGGCGCAACACCTCTGGTGCTGCGACCGGATAGTACTGAGCGGATCTCACAGATCATGAAGTTCTGCTCCGAAACCGGCACCGCCGTGGTGCCCGCCGGTGGCAATACGGGGTATTGCGGCGGAGCGACACCGGATGAGTCTGGTGAACAGATTGTCTTGAGCCTTGCTCGGCTGAACAAGATTCGCAGCGTTGATCCGATGAACTACACCTTGACCGCGGATGCCGGCTGCACCCTGGTGCAGGTGCAGGAAGCGGCCGAGCATGTGCAGCGTCTTTTCCCCCTGAGTTTGGGTGCAGAGGGCTCCTGTCACCTGGGTGGAAACCTGTCTACGAACGCCGGCGGTACTGCCGTACTTCGCTATGGAAATACCCGTGACCTGGTGTTGGGCATCGAAGCGGTGCTGCCTGATGGGCGCATTGTCGAAAACCTCAAGGGTTTACGTAAGGACAACACCGGTTACGACTGGAAGAACCTGTTTATTGGCGCAGAAGGGACCCTGGGGATTATTACCGGGGCCGTGCTGAAGCTGTTTCCGACCCCGCGCTCCTACGGCACGGCGATGGTCGCGCTGAGAGACCTGGACGCATCGGTGGAACTGTTGTCCATGTTGCGAGAGCGCAGTGGTGACGCGGTAACGACTTTTGAATTGATACCTCGCCTGGCCATGGAACTGGCTTGCCGTCACATCGACGGGGTGAAAGATCCGCTGGACCAGCCATACGACTGGTACGCCTTGATGGAATTATCATGTGCCACGGATGAGGCCCAGACGCAGGAGTTGCTGGAGACCCTGTTAGGTGAGGCCCTGGAATCAGAAGTTATCCAGGATGCCGCATTGGCCAACAGCGGCGCCCAGCGTGAGGCGATGTGGCGCATGCGGGAGAATATTCCCGAGGCCCAGAGCCACGAAGGGCCGAGCATCAAGCATGATGTGTCCGTGCAGGTGAGTCGTATGCCGGCTTTTATCCGCGAGGCCACGACCCTGGTCAAAGAACTGGTTCCAGGGTGTCGGGTTGTCTCCTACGGGCACCTGGGAGATGGCAATGTGCATTTCAACCTGAGTCCTGCGGAAGGTGATCGCGATCCGGTGTTTTTGGAGCAGGCCAAGCGCGTAAATCACGCGGTGCATGAAGTGATTGCCAGTTACGGTGGCAGTATTTCGGCCGAACACGGCATTGGTCGTCTCAAGCGCGATGAATTGGCTGTGTACAAAAGTGAGGCGGAGATTCAGTTGATGAGGACGATCAAGGCTGCCCTGGATCCTTCGGGGATCATGAATCCCGGCAAGGTGCTTTGACACCAGTTCCCCATCGGACGCCCTGACGCGTATCGGTTGCGCTGTTCAACTTTTCCCATATATATGTCGTCACCGACTCTTTCCTTTTTGGGTGTTCATTAGTTATGCTCTGGAGAGGAAGTTCCTTTTGCAGGTACCGCTACTAGTATGTGGCTGGAAGGAGCCTGATGCCCAAGAGGGCGCCGACAACAAAATTGGAAGTTGTAATACATGCAAAAGTTAATGACCTGCTTGTTATTGGCGCTTTGGATCTCCGGTTTTCCCCAGGCGTCCCATGCCCGTGAACCTGTTCTCGGGAAGGTTCTGGAAACGGGTCGAATCACTTTTGGCTATGCTGAAGACAGGCTGCCATTCTCATTTAATGACCAAAATGGCAACCCGGCTGGATACTCGATAGATCTTTGTCGTGCAATCGCCGAGCAGGTACGTAAAGAACTCAAACTCCCCAAGTTGGACATCGAGTTTATCAAGGTAGAGAGCAGTGAGCGGGTGAATGCCCTGGTGCATTCAAGGGTTGATATGGACTGCGGCACAGCAACCCAGACCTTGACCCGAATGGAGAGGGTCGACTTTACTTTCATGACCTTCGTCACCGGCGCATCAATGGTGTCACGTCGAGGTACGGGCTCGGCTGAGCCATCGCAGATACAGGGAAAACGGGTTGCGGTCATTTCTGGAACCACGACTGAAGAGGTTCTCGCCCAGTACCTGATCGAAGCACAGCTGACCGCAGAAGTTATTCCCGTGGGGAATTTCGCCGGAGGCATGGGCTTGCTTGAGGAAGGGGAGGTGGACGGTTTCTTCTCGGATCGAGTCTTGCTAATGGGTCAAATCATGAAGTCCCCGATTCGAGACAAGTTGCAGTTGTCCGAGGATCTGATTTCTTACGAACCCTACGCGTTGATGCTGCCCCGGGACGATGGAGATTTTCGCCTGGTCGCAAATCGTGCCCTTGCAAATATTTACAGCGGAAATCAAATCGGTGTTCTTTACAAGAAATGGTTTGGCCTTATCGATCCTCGCCCGTCCACGTTATTGATATCCCTGTTTCGCTTGCAAGCGCTGCCCGAATAAATTTCACATAATCAAATCTCTCCATTCGAATGCATTAATTCGAAGAGTCCATGCTTGATGGCCTCGCTTTCATTATTAAAATGAGACCTAAGCCGCAATTCGAAGGTCCCACGCGTGATTGTGATTGACTTGGAACCGGTCCAAAGGTTACAACGTACGCCATTGAAACCATCAAGACGGTTCGGTTCTCCCCCCAAAAATTCTAAAACTCTTCCGCGCGCAGTGCAGTGAGAAGTCGTGGAGTTGAATTAAAAAGTTGTTGGGATAGCTCAGTCGGCTTCAATACCAAAATTATAATTAACGTAATAAGCGCATGGCTTCATAAAGAGTCAGCAGCGCTGGAGTAAGTTTATGCATTGGTTATCACCGCTTCGTTTAGGTGTACTGTCCCTTTTTCTTTTTCTGACAGCATGCGGAGGCGGTGGAGGCGATAGCGCTCCTGCGGTGGTTCAGCCGCAGCCGGATCCAGCATCCTGGCTGCAGGGATCTGCGGTCAACAGCGCGATCCAGCACGCCGAGATTCAGTTGTTCCGATTTGACGCGGATGGCAACGAAGTCGAAATCGTTGCGGGCAGTACTCCGGTGTTAACCGACGCCGACGGTGATTATAAATTCTGGATTACCGGCGGCAGCATCGATGCCGATACCGGCCCATTAATTATTCGTAGTACCGGTGGAACCATGAATTCTGCCGCGGCGCCCACCCTGGAAGCGGTGGTCGCTGATTCGTCGTCGCTGCGCGCAGACGGCGCGATATTGATCCAGCACCTTTCAGTGGCCAGTTCCGTGGCAGCTGAATTACTGAGGCTTCAAGCCTCTGCGGCCGGCGCTGCGCCTAGTGCATCGGATGCCAGTGCTGCGGTGACCCTGGTAGAACAGGAACTGGCAGTCGGCTTGAGCCAGGATCCCAACGATCCCACCCAGCCTATTTCAGTGTTCGCACATAGTGTCGATGAGAATCTGGCCCTTGAGATGTCGCCGGACAACGCACCTGCGGTGAACGATTACATCCAGTACCTGGCCCTGAACATGAGTTCTGCTTCCGGGGCACTGGATAACACCATGCTGGACCTGGCTACCGGCACCTCGGTGGCTTCGAGCTTTAATGGAGTCGGCACAGGACTGCTGGCCAGTCTGGTGACCGATGGACCCGCCTCGTTCAAGACTGTTCACCTGGAGTTGGACAAGACAGAAATCGAAAACGACGGCATGGATACCGCGTTCCTGAATGTGTCCCTGGCTGACGCAAACGGTGACCCGGTTGCCGATGGCACCGTGGTGCACTTTGAAACCACCGCCGGTCGCCTGGTGATATCCAAAAACCAGTCAAGAAC
>UPTN01001192.1_pt1 | contig 11770 bp, 10 predicted proteins | sample 2160111 | NCBI WGS metagenome assembly UPTN01 (sample SAMN06265058, study PRJEB28932) | marine metagenome | isolation source: Columbia River Estuary | place: USA:Columbia River Estuary, USA | collected 2014-05-05 | reverse complement strand
TTTTGAAAGGGTTCGGGAAATCGGACTAATGCGGGCGCTGGGGATGAGGCCGTCCGCCATTGTTTACCAGATTTTGATGGAATCGCTAATGCTGCTGGCGCTGGGATTGTTGCTTGGCGACCTGTTGGCCATCGTCACCATCTTGCCGCTGAAGGAAGGCATCGATATCTCGGTGGTGGCCGAGGGGATGGAAATGATGGGGGCTTCCAGCATGTTGTATCCGACACTGCAGTGGCCCGACTTGTTGTTGGCCAACGGCGTGGTCATCGTACTGGGTATCCTGACCAGTTTGCTGCCGGCCTGGCGGGCAGCACGGTATCGGCCGGTTGATGCTTTGAGTAGGACGTAAGAGATTGAAATATAGTCATTACCGTGAAGGAGTGAACGCACAATGTCAGACATAATTTGTACCGATTTGTGCAAATATTACCAACAGGGTGATTCGATTATTAAAGGCTTGGACCATGTCAGCCTGAAGATCGAACAGGGTGCTTTTATTTGCCTTTCCGGCCCTTCCGGTTCGGGTAAGACGACTTTGCTGAACGCCATTGGCGGGCTTGATTCTCTTGATAGCGGGGAGATATCCATTGATGGTGAGCGAGTTGACTTGCTGGGCAAGGCGGCACTGGCCGACCTGCGCTTGCATAAGATCGGTTTTGTATTTCAGTCCTATAACCTGATTCCGGTGCTCAGCGCGCGGGAAAATGTCGAGTTCGTCATGCAGGTACAGGGGGTTGGTACGGCGGAACGCAAAAAACGTTCGTATAAAATATTGAAGGAAGTTGGGCTCGAAGGACTGGAGGACCGGCGCCCGGCACAATTATCCGGTGGTCAACAACAGCGGGTGGCGGTGGCCCGGGCTATTGTCAGCCAACCCAAGCTGGTGTTGGCGGACGAGCCGACCGCCAACCTCGACTCGAAAAGCATGGAGCGTCTCATGCGTCACTTCAGCGACCTCAACAAGTTGCACAAGGTGACGTTCCTGATAGCCACCCATGACCAGCGTGTGCTGGCGTGGGCAGAACGGCGCATTGCCATGGAAGACGGGCGTGTCATTCGTGATGAACTACACGAGCCACATGGTTGAAATGACATGCGGGTAACGTGGTTGGCTAAGTCTGGTTGGCTGGTGATTGCCATTGGTTTTGCTGCATCTGCTGTCGCGCAGGCTTACGGCCCGGAAGAGCAGGGTGCCAAATGGACCTTCGACGGTCATATTAAATACCAGGCCATCCATACCGATATTCCCGAAGACAGCATACTGCGCGCCATTGGCGGGTCGGCGCTGCAGGATCACAACCTCGAAACCCGGCTGAAAGCCGCCGCCAGGCGCGGACCATGGTCATTAACATTGCATGGGCAGTTGCTGGCCGTTCATTCTGACAGTCTCGGAGTTTTTCGCGATTTGCCCGCGGCAGTTTTACCGGGTGCCGGTGTTATTGATGATAGGCGGCGCTGGTTAAACCTGAGTCACACGGTCAAAAACAGGGGCGAGCAGGGCGCAGTGGTGCGACTTGATCGCGCCAGCATCGGTTACACAGGTGAAAAAACGGTGCTGCGGTTTGGACGGCAGGCAGTCAGTTGGGGCAATGGCTTGTTGTTCACGCCAATGGATATCTTTAACCCATTTGACCCAACCGCGGTGGACAAGGAATACAAAACCGGTGATGACATGCTGTACGCCCAGTACTTGTTTGATAATGGAGCCGATTTACAAACGGTGGCCGTGGTACGGCGTAACGCTGTCAGCGGTCAGGTTGAGCAGGATGAGTCGTCTCTGGCCATCAAATACCATGGTTTTTGGGGTGCCCCGGAATTTGACCTGATGGTTGCTGAGCATTACGCGCAGCGCGTTGTTGGTGTGGGCGCGAGTACTGATTTTGGCGGAGCGGTGTGGCGCGGTGACCTGGTCTGGACAGATACGCGGTCAGGCTCAAGTACTTCTGTGGTTGCCGGTGTCAGCTACTCCTGGATTGCCGGCGGTCTTAACTGGGCCGGTCTGCTGGAATATCATTACAACGGTTTTGGCCAGCCAGACGATGAGTATGGCGCGGCCGATTTTCTGCACAACCCCGAATTGCTGCGCCGTCTTGCGAGGGGTGAGACTTTTAACATTGGCCGCCATTATCTTGGTGCATCGGTTACCGTGGAACTGATGCCGCTGCTGAACCTTACGCCCAGTGCGTTTATCAACCTCACCGACCCGTCAGCGCTGGCGCAGGTGGTACTAGCCTATGACTGGAAGCAGGATATCCAGTTGCTCGGGGCTTTGAGTCTTCCGCTTGGACCGGGCGGCAGTGAATACGGTGGCATTGATGCGGGTCAACCCGGGACGTACTTTTCGACCGGCCCGTCGTTATTTTTGCAATTGGCCTGGTATTTCTGAAGTTTGCCGACTGAAAACTATACAATCGCCGCATGAAATCGGTTCCTTTTCAGGTTTGGCGGTTAATGTTGGCGTACGCGTTGATGATGTCGGGGACGTCACTGATGGTGTTGATCGCCGGTATTATCGGCACGCAATTTGCGCCGTCACCGGCTTACGCCACTTTACCGGTGGCCTTGACCATTGTCGGGCTTGCGCTATCTACTTTACCCACGGGCAGACTGCAGAAAAAATTCGGTCGTCGAAGGGTTTTTGTTGCCTATGGCTTTCTGGCTGTGATTGCGGCGTTGTTGGCCACGCAGAGCCTGATTGAAGCGAATTTCATCGGTTTCTGCGCCGCTGCCATGCTCATGGGGTGGTCGGCTGCGGCAGGGCACCAGTATCGTTTTGCCGCTATGGAAACCGTGCCGCCTGAGCTGGCACCCAAGGCCACCTCGGTGTTGCTGTTTGGTGGTCTGTTGGCCGCCGCGGTTGGTCCGGAAATAGCGGTCAGGGGACAGTATTTATTGGCAACCGAATTTGCCGGTTCCTATTTGTTGCTGGCGGGTATTTACGCCTTGGGTATCATTGTCGTCAGCTTTTACCGCGAAAGTGGATGCGTTGGTGAGGTTCATCAGGGGCAGGGCCGGCCATTGCTGCAAATTATTCGTTCTCCGGTGGTCATACTGGCGGTCAGTGCCTCGGCGGTCGGCTACGGTGTGATGAGCTTCGTGATGACGGCCGGGCCGGTGAGTATGCACGAGCATGCGGGGCACAGTATCCAGGCGACCAAATGGGTGTTGCATTCGCACATTGCCGCCATGTATCTGCCTTCGCTGGTTTACCCGTGGCTGTACAGCAAACTGGGCTACAAGGGCATGATGTGGGCCGGTGTGATGGCATTGCTGGCGTGCTTGCTGGTGGGGCTGGTTAACACAGAACTGCTGCATTACTGGCTGACCATGGTGCTGCTGGGTATTGGCTGGAATTTTCTGTTTTTGAGCGGTACCAACCTGCTGCGCTATGGATATCGTGAAGAAGAGCGTTTCAAGGTGCAGTCTTTCAATGACTTCCTGGTGTTCTCCATACAGGGCATGGCAAGCCTTAGTTCGGGTTGGTTCCTTTACCACTGGGGGTGGCAGGCATTGCTGATGGCCTCGGTGCCGCTGGTGTTTGTGTTTGCGCTCATCGCGTTTTTCAGCAGGGCCCTGGAAGACGCGGCAACCCACCAGGCATAAAAAAACCGGCGGCCATGACAGCCGCCGGTTTGTTCGAACATGTTTAAGTCAGGTCTTATCAGTTACCAAAATAACTGGTGAAACGCAGACCGAACTCACTGGCGTCATTGCTCATGATCACCAGCAGATAGTCACCGGTATTCAAGCGGGCATTGTCATAACGCTCATCGGTGATGTTGGTGCCATACAGAGACAGGTCCCAGTTTGCGTAAGAGGGCACGTAGGTGACGTTCAGGTTAATCAGGCTGCGGCTGTCGATTTTGGTCATACGGCCAGGATCAGCGGTAGGTTCGCCATACATGTCATCCCGGAACGACCAGTCACCGCGCAAGCGCAGTTCGCTGCCATTACCCAGGCTCATGGTGTACTCGGGGCTAATGGACGCTGTCCACTTTGGTGTCAGCGGTGCAACCGCAACCGGATCATCAACATCCACATCAATGTAACCAATCGTGGCGTGCACCAGGAAGTTGTCGCTCATCAACAAGGTGCTTTCCCATTCGATACCTGTGGAGGTCTGGTCCACGATGATGTTACGGGTGTCAAAGCCGGCACCCTGGGTGGTGCTGACCTGGTAGGGCAGGTCGGAGTAGTTGGTGTGGAACAACGCAACGCTCATGCGCAGGTTATCCATTGGCTCACCCTTCAAGCCCACTTCGTAGTTGATCGCGGTGACGTTCTCGTTGGCCTGAAAGCAGTTTGGATTGGCGACATTACCCGGTTGGGAAAAATCGATAAAACCAAACAGGCAGAAGGGCCGTGGTGGGAACTGTCCGGACTGATAACCGTTCTGGACTGTGCCGTACACGCTCATGCGGTCGTTCATCTCGTAAGTTGCTGCCAGTTCCCAGCTGGTTTCGCTCCAGTCACGTGAATCGGTTGCGTGCAGAAAGCCTTTGTTGATGTCAAAGCTGGCATCTTTCTGGTCATCTGTGAAACGCAAGCCGCCGGAAAGTCTCAATCGATCGTTGATCTGGTAACCGACATTGGCGTAAATCGCGCGGCTTTCCATGTCCTGCCAGAGTTCATCATCACCCGGGAAGGTCAAAAACACGGTGTTGTCCTGGCGGTTGAAGCCTTCTTCGGTAAAGTAGTAAAGCCCACCGACAAAATCCCAATCGCCGTAATCAGCATTGAACTGAAGTTCAAGGGACGTCTGGTCGGCCTCACCCACTTCGGGGAAGGTCAGGATGTTTTCATAGAGGCTGTCATCATCCAGACCGGCTTTGTATTCTGAGTGGCGGTCACTGAACAGTATTTTTGCGCTCAGATTGTCGTTGAATGCGTACTCGGCGGTCAGTGCAATGCCATTGGCTTCGTTGCTGACTCCGGTTTGGCTGTTCTCGCCGGTGTTGTTGTTATAAGGGTTGGCAGCAACGTCTGAGTTTCTGAAACCCAGACCGTAAAGACCACCGCCCGGTACTTCGTCTATCAGCGTGGTATAGGGGCGTAATCCGCCGCGGCCCTTGTTGCCGTCTACCGCGATCAGCAGTGAGAAGTCATCATTAGCCTGCCATTTAAGCGCCATACGCCCGGAAACATCGCGCATTTCACCGACTTCTCGGGAAGTATCGGCATTGGGGAACTTACCGAGTACGTCGCGTTTCATGTAAGCGCCGGTCACGGACATTGCCACGTCTTCGGAGATATTAAAGTTGGTGTAGAAATCGCCATTCAAACGCCCGCGTGTGCCGACGGTAGCGCTGACGCGGCCGCCTTCTTTGGCACCTGGCTGGGTAGTGATGATATTGATCGCGCCGCCGATGGAGTTACGGCCATACAAAGTGCCCTGTGGGCCCCTGAGTACTTCAACACGCTCTATATTGGCGAGGCTCCAGTTCTGGCCGACCTGACGACCCAGATAAACACCATCAACATATACGCCAACACCGGGGTCGGTGGTAATTAAGTGATCCTGAAGGCCGATGCCGCGGATGAATGGGTTGGCAGAGGATGTATGCCCGGCAGAAAAACCGGTGACATTCATGTTAGGTACAAACTTGCCAATGTCTGTGAGGCTGGTAATTCCTTGTTTTTCAATGCTATCAGCCGTGAACGCGCTAATGGCTACCGGCACGTCGTAAATGCTCGACTCGCGCTTGGTTGCTGTGACAATGACTTCTTCAAATACATTTTCTGCCGTGTTTTCTTGCGCGATGGCGACACTAACCAGTGAACCACTGGCTAATGACAAACCAATGGCGGAAAGCAGTAAATTTTTCTTGCTCATAATCTTGTCGTTCCTCGTTTGACTGTAGCGAATACCCATCAATGACGGGCCGTGACCTGTGATTCAAATTATCGCATGTCACGGTGCATGATTCACTTAATTGCGAACAATTCTCATTAATAAAGTGGATATACTTTGAATGATTAATTTCGGCTGGCTTGTTTTAAGACTACAATAAGGCTATATACTTCAAGGGCCCAAAGCACTTTTTTGAAGAAATTATGAGCAACAAATTTCTCAGTATTGAGAGTGAGCCGGACAAGCTTGTTGTCAGTATCAAGGGGCAGTGGATTTTTGACGAGGTCCCGGCCCTGGAAGAGGCGGTTGCGTCGGTCATACCTCAGGCAGGGCAGTCTGTCGCCTTCCACTGCTCGGGTCTTGAGGAGATTGATATTGCGGGCGCATGGGTACTCTATGACCGCACGGAACAACTGACCGCGCAGGGTGTTGTATCCGAATTAACCGGTTTCAAAGCCGCGCATTTCAAGTTTTTGCAGCACATCATAGATGCGGCAGCCATCCGCGAATATGAAGAACCGCTGGTCACCCCGCCAAAGTCACGAGCATTGCGGGAGAGCTTTGAACGTCTGGGGCAGGTGACCGCTGCCAACGTCGAGGATATGGGCGCCATCGCCCGTTCCATATTGGATGGTGTGCGAAAACCTTCTCTCATCATTGTTGGCGAAACCATCAAGCAGATTTACCTGACCGGCGTGCAGGCGATTCCTGTGGTGATGGTGATCACTTTTCTGATCGGCATTGTTACCGTCCACCAGGCGTCCGGGCAACTGGGCAAATTTGGCGCGTCGGTGCTGGTGGTAGACCTGGTAAGCATATCGATAACCCGGGAAATGGGCGTGCTGCTTGCGGCCATCATGGTGGCGGGCCGCTCAGGCAGCGCCTTTGCGGCCGCATTGGGTGTTATGAAGCTAAACGAGGAGGTCGATGCCATTCGTGTGCTGGGGCTCAACCCAAACCAGATGCTGGTGATTCCACGGATTTTGGGGCTAATGATTGCGCTACCCATTCTGACGATTTTTGCAGATATTGCGGGCCTCGCGGGCGGCGCGTTGATTGCTGTCGGAACCATGGGGATCAGCGCGCTTCAGTTTGTTGAACGCGTGGCCTTCAGCACCGATCTGTCTGACTTTTACGTTGGGCTTAGCAAGGCCCCGGTGTTTGCCTTTCTGATAGCGGTCGTGGGCACTCATCGCGGTCTGCAGGTCAGGTCATCGGCCGAGGAGTTGGGGCTGAAAACAACCATGGCCGTGGTGCAATCGATTTTTATGATTATCGTCGCCGATGCCTTTTTCGCAACCTTGTTCACACGTCTGGGTATCTGATGGAAACCATGATTTCAGTCAAAAACCTGGTGAACCGTTTTGGCAAGCAGGTGGTGCACGACGGTTTATCTATGGACGTGCGGCGGGATGAAATTGTCGGTGTTGTGGGTGGTTCTGGCAGCGGTAAATCGGTATTGATGCGCAGTATACTGGGCCTGCAAAAACCGACCGGAGGTGTCATTGAGGTGATGGGGCAAACCATCGAATATCACCAACCCGGGCCTAGCCGTTGCTGGGGTGTGCTGTTTCAGGGCGGAGCGCTGTTGTCGGGTTTGACCGTACAGGAAAACGTGGAGCTGCCGATCGCCCTGCACTCGGATATGCCGGTTGAAACCCGGCATGAACTGGCCAGTCTGAAATTGCTGATGGTCGGTTTGTCGCTGTCGGTAGCGGATAAATATCCCTCAGAGTTATCCGGTGGTATGAGAAAACGGGTCTCGCTTGCGAGGGCGCTGGCGCTGGAACCGAAGATTTTGTTTCTCGATGAGCCCACCGCCGGTCTTGACCCGATAGCCGCCACTGAATTTGACCGCTTGATTACTTACCTGCACGATAACCTGGATCTGACCATCATGATGATCACGCATGATGTCGATACCCTGTTTGGTATCTGCGATCGTGTCGCAGTGCTGGTGGATGGGGGCGTGGTGCTTGGAACGCTTAACGAAATACTCAAGTCGGAACACCCGTGGATCAAAAGTTACTTTGGCGTGCCGCGCGCGCAAAGGGCGCGCTACGCAATCGGAGATAAGCAACATGGATAACAGAAACTTCGCTGTTGGTTTGTTTGTTTTTCTGGCGCTGATTGCGTTCATAAGCGGAACTATCTGGCTGTCTGGCAAGCAAGGTTCGGAACCGACTGTTAATTATTCGATGTATTTTGAAAAAGACGTGGGTGGGCTGATGCTCGGCGGCCCGGTCTTTTACCTGGGTGTCGAGGTCGGTACCGTCACTGCCATGGAAATTATTCCGGGCAACCCCATGCGTGTTCGCATTGACGCACGGGTGCTCAAGTCCGCACCGGTCAACAGTGGTACGTATGCCGGACTGGAGTTTCAGGGTATTACCGGGGTCGCTGTTATCAAGCTTAACGCGGAGCCGGGAGAGCATGACTCGTTGCAAAAAACCAAGGGTGAACGTTACCCGGTGATTCAGGTTCGCAACACGGGTTTTAGCGCTTTATTGGCCAAAGCGCCAAACATTGTCGATAAGTTGGATGAAGTGCTGGTGCAACTCAACCAGATCATGGGCTCCGAAAACCGCCGCTTTGTGGGTGAGATGCTGGAAGATTTTTCCAGTGTGAGCCACGCACTTGCCGAAAGGGAGGACGTCATTGGCGAACTGCCTGTTTTGCTGAAAACGACCATAGAAGAACTTCACGCCAACCTTGAGCAGATAAAGACCATGACGGGTGAGCTAGAGCCTGGTTTGAAGGCCACCATAGACAACATGCAACAGGCAACGGCCAACCTGGCAAATCTCACTGCAAAGCTGGAATCCTGGGCTTCAGACAATGGCAGTGATATGAACGCATTTATCGAAAATGGCCTTGGCGAGGTTCCAGCACTGGTCGAGGACGCGCGCGCGACCCTGCGCGAGGTTGAAAAACTTATGCGTGATTTACGCGAGAACCCTTCCAAGCTGGTCTACAAACCGAAAGATGACGCTGTTGAAGTGGAGCAATAGTCCGCCATGAAATTTTCAAGCAGATACCTTGTTGTACACCTGTTACTCATCGCATCAGTTTTGGGTGCGTGCAGCGGCTTGAACCGCAGTGACGAACCGGCCAACAAAACCTGGTGGCTGCAACCCTATACCGGCATGGTGCAAATGGCCTTTCCAACGGCCGTTTTGCCGGTCGCGGTTGATGTTACGGTGGTGCCGGGGCTTGATACCAACCGCATACTGACGTTAGCGGATAATGCTCAGCTTAACCATTATGCGGCAGCGCGTTGGGTGGATAACACGCCGGAACTGCTGACGTCGCTCACATCGCGGACGCTGCTGGCCACTGGACGTTTTCAGGTTGAGCCCGGGCGCTCAATGCGGCGCGCTGAAGGTTGTCGTCTGCAACTGGAAGTAAAAGAATTTTTCGCCACGATCACAGCTTCCGGACAAACCACGTCGGTACAGGTAGCAGCTGATGGTAAATACCTGTGCGGGCCCGGCAGCCCGATTGCCATCACGCTTGGCGCTGCCGTGCCGGTTGCCGATGAAAGCATGACGGGAATTGTTGCCGCGTTCCAGCAAGCACTCGACGAGGTGATGGAGGACTTGCTAAACCAGTTGTAGGGCCGGGTAGGCCATTCCGTAGCGGCAATCGCGCACGACCCGGCTACCCACAAAAATATCAGCCGGTTTTTCGGGGTCGCTTTATTCTGTATCCAATCCAGTTGCCGACAGCCACTGCAAGTATTGCCATGGTCCAGACGCTGACCGCGCCGGTAGGCAGGTCGAGCACGGCAGAAAGTATGATGCCGGCAGCATACGCGGCAATCCCCAACAGATAACCGCTGACAAGGCGCCGTGTTCCATGCATTCTGCGTGTTGCAAGCGCGGGAATAATCAGGCTTGCGAACACCAGGTAAACGCCAACAAGTTGTACCGATGCGGTGACTGCGAACGCGAAGATGATATAAAAGCCTTTTTGGCCCATTTGCTCATGCCATTTGAACCAGACAGTGAGCAATACGGCATACAGAACAGCGACCTGTATGAGGGCGGGCCAGGTTGACCATAGTATCTGCCCAACCAGCAAATCTTTAAGGTGCTGCGCGCCATGCGGGTTTTCAGCCAGCAATAAAATACTGCCGGTAGCGGCCAGTACGAACAGGATACCGATAATGGGTTCCTGTGCTTCGGGCCAGCGCTTTTCTGTCCAGTTCAGGGCGACGGAGGCGATCAGGGCAGCGCTCACCGCGCAGAGCTGCACGGCCCACAGCTGCTCTTCCCAGCCGAAGGTTCCAGCGGCCAAAACTCCCAGGCCGGCAATTTGGGCGATGGCCAGGTCGATGAAGATGATGCCGCGTTTGAGGACCTCCTGTCCCAGCGGAACATGCGTGCTGAGAACCAATAAACCGGCAAAAAATGCCGGTCCGAGAATCGACCAATCGAGCAAATCCATCGTTACCGGCCCCCAGCGTCAAGCAATCGGTTAAGAATATCGTCAAACATACTGAACAGATCTTTTGCCTGGTCGGTACCGCCAACCGTCAAGGGCAGCATGATGGCTGGAATACCGCTGCGTTCTGATAACCATAATGATGCTTTATCGCTTTGATAGGGTGCGCGGATAATAAAGCTGGCGGTGTGGTTGCCATTAAAACGACTCAGCAATTTGGACAGGTGACTGGCGGTGGGCGGGACGCCCGATACCGGTTCCAGCGTTGCAACTTCCTCAAGCCCCAGCCAGTCTTCCAGGTAAACCCAGGAACCATGGTGGGTAATCACTTTTTTACCACGCAATGGCAGCGCGCGTTTTTCCCAGTCGGTAATGGCGTTTGACCAGCGCTGGCTAAAGTTTTGCAAATGCCCGGTATAGGTTGCGGCGTTGTCGGTATCGAGTTGCTTCATGCGTTCCGTGAGCGCCACTGCAACCTGTTGAATGTTGTGCGGATTGGTCTGGATATGGGGGTTGCCCTGCGGGTGAACATCGCCCTGTGACCGGTCGAAGTTGGCCTGGACATCAAGTCTTTTTACATATTGGCTGGCTTCGAGATAACCCGGGGTTCCCGGCATGACGGCGGCGTTGTTGGCTTTTCTCAACAGCATGGGTAACCAGCCAAGTTCCAGTTGGGCGCCGCTGCAAATGATCAGGTCGGTATTGCGCACTTTTGAAATCAGGCTGGGTCTTGCCTGTATGTAATGCGGATCCTGTAGTGCGTTGGTCGCGCTATTGGCCTTAACCAGTTTGCCGCCAAGCTCTTGCGCCAGCGCGGCCCACTCCGGTTCACAGGCAAAAATGTTCAGGTCAGCTCGGGCAACCAGCGGTGTAAGTAGCAGCAGGGCTGCCAGTAACATATTTTTCATCAATCGTTTTCCAGGCCCAGCGGGTGACTAAAATGAATGTGCGCCGTGTGCGCCGATACTGAAAGTATATTGAAGTCCCCATTGATTATCATCCAGCATGCCGGCCCGGTCGAACGTGTACTGCAGGCGCAGACGGCTAAATTCGCTATTGGACCAGTCGGCCATGATGCTGTAGCGGTAAGGGTTGCGCTCTGTCGGCATCAGGTCTGTGCCGATAAATGACTGGCCGGGGTCAGATGAAGACAACTGGTCGTAACGCACACCCATGCGCCAACGCGGAAAAGGCTGGTAAACGGCTTGTGCGTACCAGCCTTGCTGGTCGGTATCGTAGGCCAGGATAGGATCTTCAGAATGATTGTAGAAACCGTCTTCATTGCGCCACAGGTATTCCGTCTGGAACACGAAATTGCGTTGATTGTTGTTGCCGTTGGGAGCCCACTTCCAGACAAACTCAGCCATCATCAGGCGGGTTGTTCCGGTAAACATCAAAGGGCTGTCCTCGCTTCCGGATGCACGCTCCTGCGCGTCGGCTTGCAAGTACGAGATTCCTGCCTGCCAGCTATGA
>UPTN01001191.1_pt1 | contig 11770 bp, 11 predicted proteins | sample 2160111 | NCBI WGS metagenome assembly UPTN01 (sample SAMN06265058, study PRJEB28932) | marine metagenome | isolation source: Columbia River Estuary | place: USA:Columbia River Estuary, USA | collected 2014-05-05 | reverse complement strand
AAAAGATAATTTTAACGACCCAAGGGTTTTCAAAAACGATTCATAAACCCTTTCATAAATTTGAAGATAAAGATGATGCCGTGGTTTTTATAGGTCTTGCAGAGCCGCACCGATTGAGTATAGCCGCGAGGATATTAGATAGTAAAATTAATTTAAAACTTGTAGGAAAGGGGTGGGGTAAATTTGTTGAAAAATATAAAGGCAACGAAAATTTAACTTATTTAGGTGAAACTATTTATGATGACGAATACAGTAAATTAATATCATCTTCAATGTTTGGATTAGGATTATTATCAAAGAGGTTTCCGGAATTACATACAACCAGAACATTTGAAATTCCAGCATGCAGGACTGCTTTACTAACTGAAAGAAACCAAGAAACTCAATCATTTTTTCAAGAAACTGAAGCTATTTTTTATGAAAATACGGATGAATTAATTAAAAAAGTAAAATATTATCAAGAGGATACGAATGAATTGGAATTAATTACGCGAAGAGGTTATGATAGGGTTAATTTAGAAGGTTACGATTACTATTCCCTATTAAAAAACATTATAGTTAAAATAAATAAAGAAAATTAATGATGATTTGGTCTTATGTTGGCGTGCTTTTAGTTTTGTTTGTTGGATTTAGATTTTTAAGAGCATTAGGGCATAGAATACCCATTATTGAACTGATATTATTAATTGCTGGTCTTCAATGGATTATAGGGGCCTATATTGAGTATAGAACCCCGTTTCAACATTTAAAATACTATATGTATGTAAATGAATCGACGTACATGGGTTATGTCGTTCCAGCTTACGCTCTTTTTCTGGTAGTGGTTTTATTAATTAGTAAAAGGGCACCAAAAATTAATTTGGTTTTTAGTCAATTGGCAACTTATTCAAAATTCGGTGTCTTTATATTATTTATTGGAATTATATTCGATTTAGGATATAATATTGTCCCTGATAGTCTTAAGTTTCTGGCTTTTTTATTGTCAAGTTTTAAATATGTCGGTATTATATTGTTGTTTTTTTCTGAAACGAAATGGCACCGTTATCTATTCTATTTTGGTATTCTCTTTCTTACTTCAAGAGCATTGATGAGTGGTTTTTTTCACGATTTAATTATATGGAGTGTTTTCTTCTATATGTTTTATGCTCTTAAAATTAAGCCATCATTTAAATTTAATGTAATTGTTATTATAATCGGATTTATTATGAGTACTTTGATTCAGGTTGTTAAATCGGATTATAGGACAATGATTTGGAGCGGATATGACGGCAGTTATACCACGCTTTTTATTGATATATTAAATAAAAGATTATCGGGAGGCCTGTCAGAAAGCTCCGATCAACAAGAAGAATTGAATGTGCGCTTAAATCAGGGCTGGATTATTAGTGCAATTATGGATTATACGCCTCGAAATCAACCTTTTGCAGATGGGGCTACAATTAAAGAAGCAGTTTTGGCTTCTGCATTTCCACGGTTTTTGTATGAAAATAAGAAAATTGCAGGTGGTGTAGAAAACTTTGAAAAATTTACTGGTTTCGAATTAGAAGAAAACACGTCGATGGGAATGAGTTTAGTCGGAGAGGGTTATGCTAATTTTGGCATAATTAAAGGAATATTGTTTATGGGATTCTGGGGCTTTATAATTGGTCGTTACTGGATTTTTATTTCCAAGAGTTGCTATCGAAATCCTTTAATAATTGTTTTTTTACCACTTATTTTTTTTCAAGTAATAAAGGCTGAAACAGAATTAGTCGTTATTTTAAATCATTTGGTAAAAGCAACTATTCTAGTATTTGGATTTCTTTGGTTTACAAATAAAGTATTGCGAATAAATTTTAAAAATGATTAATACGATAACATACATAAAACGTAAACCGTCGCCACATTATCACAGTATCGAAGGGTTGTTTAGCACTATTAAAGCCGAGGTTAATAGATGTTATAAAACGGATGAAGTTATTATCAGGTTTTCTGGAGGCTCACCAATGACCTTATTTAAGAATTGTCTTGCATTTAATAAAAAAAGAAATAATATCTATCATATTACCGGTGATATTCATTACTTGTCATTAGTGACTGGGAAGCGAACTGTATTAACTATCCATGATATTAGGTCAGCAATACATGGGTCTTTTTTAAGAAGATGTTATATTAAATTATTTTGGTTTTGGTTACCGGCACTATGTGTAAAGCATATTACCGTAATTTCAGAATTTACAAAAAAAGAGCTTATTAAATTAATCCCTTTTGCAGCAAATAAAATTGAAGTTATTTATAATCCAGTCAAGGTCCAATTAAAATACCATTCTAAAGAATTTAATACTCTATTACCAAAAATTTTAGTAATAGGGACGAAGACAAATAAAAATTTAGAGCGCACTTTTGAAGCCTTACAAGGGATTGATTGCGAATTACTTGTTCTTGGAAAGCTATCAGAAAATCAATTAGAGCTGCTAAAAAAGTATAGTATACAATATTCTAGTAAAGTAAATATACCTTACAACGAAGTTATTCAGGCCTATAAAGATTGTGATTTTGTATTGTTTGCCTCTACTTATGAAGGTTTCGGAATGCCAATCATTGAAGCTCAGGCTATTGGAAGACCTGTTATCACTTCAAATATAGGAGCCATGAAAGAAGTGGCTTTAGATACAGCATGTTTAGTCGATCCTTATGATGTTGAATCTATTAAGAATGGAATACAAAAGCTCATTAGAGATGAAGCTTATCGAGACCTCATGATTAAAAAAGGACTAAAAAATGTAGAACGTTTTAGTTTAGAAACAATTTCAAATCAATATATCGCGCTTTATAAATCTATTATAAATTAAGTTTTTTTGAAACAACCTAAAAAGAAAATATTAATCACCATAGACTGGTTTCTACCAGGTACAAAATCTGGTGGACCTGTGCGTTCCTATGCAAATATGCTGGATCATTTAGGCGCTTATTTTGATTTTTATGTAATTACCAGAGATACTGATTTTCTATCTGATGCCGCTTACAAAGGGATACAGTCAAATGCATGGAATACAATAAACGACCATACACAAATCTATTATTTTTCTAAAGAAGCGCTCAATAAGAGGAACTTAAAGGCATTACTTGATAATACAGAATTTGATGTGGCTTATATCAATGGAATTTACAGTTGGTACTTTTCTATTTTACCAGTTATGTTGTTGAAAAACCGCAGAAATGTTCTCGTTTCGGCTAGGGGAATGCTTAATCCACAAGCCTTTTCAGTAAAGCCATTCAAGAAAAAAGTATTTTTAGCAATTGCCAATATGTTCAATCTGTATAAAGGAGTGACGTTCCATGCGACAAATAAAGAAGAAGCTGTACATATTAAATCCATAATGGGTGATAAAAATGAAGTGAAAATCGCAGCGAATCTTGCACGAAAAATGGAAAGTGAAATCATTTCAAAAAGAGTATTAACGGGACCTTTGAAATTAGTAAATGTGGCAAGGATTTCAGTAGAAAAGGGAACTTTGAAAATGATTGAATCTCTTAAAACTGTCGAAACTGAACTGATTCTAGATATTTACGGACCAATTTATGACCATGACTATTGGGGTAAATGTCAAAAGGCTATAGCACAACTACCAAACAATGTAACTGTAAACCATAAAGGCTTTATAGAAAGTGACTTGGTGTTAGATACGATAAAGACCTATGATTTTTTTGTTTTACTCTCTGAAGGCGAGAATTTTGGGCATGCTATATTGGAGGCGCTTTCAGTAGGTTGTCCAGTCATTATTTCAGACAAAACACCTTGGAGAGATTTAGTATCAAAAGGCATAGGTTGGGATTTAAATATTAACGATAGTAAAGAGATATCAAATATTTTTGAGTACATCTCAAGAATTAATCAAGATAAGTATAATGAAATGGCTAAACGGGCCTTTAAATTTGCAAAGCATTTTTCAGAAGATGAACAGCTTCTCAATCAGAACAAAAACTTGTTTTTGTAAAAATGAAAATAATGGCATGAAAAGAATTTTTATAACCGGAGGAGCTGATTTTGTAGGACTTGTAGGAATTGGAAATCCTAATGAATATAGTATGCCTGAATTAGTAGAAAAAGTAATAGACCGTGCAAATTCCATATCTAAATTAGTATCCTTACCTTTGCTGCAAGATGATTCATTACAAGGTAAACCTTTAATTACTTTAGCAAAAAATGAGCTTCATAGATGGTCACTTAAGTTTGCGGTAAATGGAGGTTTAACAAAAAGAATTACGCATTTCGATTCCTTATAAATAGAATAATTGGAAACAGATTTATCTACATATAATAATAATTGGTACAAGCCAGGATCGCATTTAAAGCGATTTCTTTGGTATTTTATAAATGAATTATTTTTAAAGAATCGCTATAATCCATCATCATCAATAAAAATCTTTTGGTTGAAATGTTTTGGTGCTAAAATTGGTAATGGAGTGGTCATAAAACCTTCAGTAAACATTAAATACCCATGGAAACTTAAAATAGGCAACCACTGTTGGATAGGAGAAGAAGTTTGGATTGATAATTTAGAAGAGGTAACTATTGGCGATCATGTTTGCTTGTCACAAGGTGCTTTCTTAATCTGTGGTAATCATAATTATAAATCAACGGCATTTGACCTTATAGTAAAACCTATTCATATTGAATCTGGTGCTTGGATTGGTTCGAAAAGCATTGTAGGACCTGGTGTTACTGTTGGTAGTCATGCGGTGCTATCTTTAGGTTCTGTTGCGAGTAATAATCTCGACTCATTTAGCATTTACCGTGGTAATCCAGCTATTAAAATTAAATCTAGAAATATCGTTTAATGTCATTAAAAGTTTCCCTAATCACTGCTACCTACAACAGCGTAAAAACTTTTGAAATGTGTGCCAATTCGGTATTAAATCAGACATATTCAAATATTGAATATATTATTGTGGATGGTCAATCTGATGACGGTACAATCGAGTTGTTAAAATCTATGGCTATCACTCATGAAAATATGAATTGGATTTCAGAGGGCGATAATGGTATTTATGATGCACTAAACAAAGGATTATCGCGAGCTACTGGCGATATTGTTGGCTTTGTACATTCTGATGATTTTTTAAGCAATAATAATATTATAGCATCCATCGTAGAATCTTTTATTGCAACTGAAGCTGACGGCGTTTATGGAGATTTACATTACGTTGCGAAGGATAATACTAATAAAATTGTTCGGAATTGGGTGAGTAAACAATATAAACTCAAATTACTTAAACAAGGCTGGATGCCACCACACCCCACACTTTATCTTAAAAAAAAAATCTATGACACTTATGGTGGATTTGACTTAAATTTTAAAATCGCTGCTGATTATGATTTTATCCTACGCATTTTTAAGCAAACACACTTAAAATTTTATTATTTACCAAAAACCATTGTAAAAATGCGGGTTGGAGGAGCAAGTAATAGAAGTATAAAAAATATAATACAAAAATCGAACGAAGATTACACCGCTGTTAGTAAAAACCAAATAGGTAATTGGCTAACTATTTTGCAAAAAAATATTTTTAAAATTAAGCAATTTGTTACGTGATTTCAGAGAATGTTGAAGTTAAAGCATTACTAAATCAGCAATAGTCCAATTATTTTTGGATATTTGCAATCTGTAAAAAGCATTTGAATAAAAATGATTAAAGAACTACTTGATAATTTTAACCCTTTAGAGTATAGTGGGTGGCTGATTTTTATAACTGGCTTCATTTCATTTGTTGTTTCCGTTATGAGCTATCCAGCCATAATTAATGTGGCAAAGGCTAAAAACTTAATGGATGACTCGGATGAACGGAGTAGTCATACGGGTAAAATTCCAAACCTCGGAGGAATAGGAATATATTTAAGTATTGTCATCGCAATAACTATTACTGGAGCAGTGTTAGACACCAAAAGGCTCTTTTTAATTTTAGGAAGTATTACCTTGTTGTTTTTTTTAGGACTCAAGGACGATATTCTAATTTTATCACCTCGTAAAAAATTTATAGGGCAGCTCTTGGTAGCAGCGCTTTTAATCGTATTCACAGATACAAGAATTATTGGACTGTCAGGATTATTTGCCGTGACTATAATGCCATATTATTTGTCTGTTCTTTTTACACTTTTTGTTTGTATTCTTGTTATAAATGCCTTTAACTTAATTGATGGTGTAGACGGATTGGCAGGTACACTCGCTCTTTTAGCAACTATATCATATGGGATTATATTTTACCAATACGATGATATCAGTATGGTGGTTTTGGCTGGTGCAGTTTGTGGGGCGCTATTACCGTTTTTATATCTAAATTTTTCAAAACGTAATAAAATGTTTTTGGGTGATACTGGTTCGATGATTTTAGGATTTATAATCGCCGTATTCACTATACGTTTCATTCACAGTTCAGAGGTTTCACTGACAAGAGTTTACCGAGAAAGTTCTCCTGTAATAGCTCTTGCTATTTTGTTTTTTCCATTGTTAGATACCATACGTATTTTTTTTATACGGTTAGTGATTCATAAAAAAAGTCCGTTTATGGCAGATAAAAACCATTTACATCATAAATTTCTAAACTTTGGCTTTTCGCATATTAAGGTAACAACCATTATTGTAGTTGTAAATGCAATCCTCATAGTCTTAGCGTTTTTCTGTCGACATTATGATATTCACCTCCAATTAGCTATTTTGTTAATAATAGGAACTTGTTTATATTCTGGATGTTTTTGTTACTATTGGTTAAAAACACCAAAAAAAGAATATTCTACCAAAGAACTTAATTAAGACCTGTTTTAATTTATCCTTTGCCATTAGTGATATTACACTTATATTTGAGATTGAGATTAACGTTAGTGCACTTCGAAAGCAATAACATTATTTAAATTCTTATTTTTTTAATTTTATTGAATGCTTTTGTGATTGTAATAATTGCAGCTATCTTTGCCAATGTTAAAGGAAAATAGTCTATGAAAAATAGTTTTTTTGCTATTGCTTTTTTTATGTTATTGAGTTCGTGCGTCTCAAAAAAGGAGATTTTGTATTTACAAAATGTTGATGATTATAACGGTACCACCATTGATTATCAAAAAATAACAATTCAACCAAATGATATCTTAAGCATTAAGGTTGGAGCGTTAATTCCTGAAACTGCTATTCCATATAATATCCCTGTTGATTTGGGGAGTGCGGGAAATTCTATTGATATCATGAAATTAAGTGGATATCTTGTTTCATTAGACAGGACCATAACATTTCCTGTCTTAGGAACACTTGATGTTGCAAATAAAACAACCTCAGAATTGGAAGTTTTTTTGGTCAAACAATTAAAAGATGGTGGGCATTTGGTTGATCCTACTGTAATTGTGCGTATACTTAATGCCAAAGTTACAATATTGGGACAAGTTAATAACCCTGGAACGTATAGTTTCGATGAAGGAAGTATTACCGTATTGCAAGCAATTGGCTATGCGGGTGATATTGCCATTAGAGGTGTACGAGAGGATGTTCTTATCATGAGAGAGGTTGACGGCGTTAGACAAATTTCTCATATTGATTTAACCTCTGCTAATTGGTTGAATGGTCCAAATAATTTTGTCAAACCAAATGACGTTATTGTGGTAAATCAAAATGGCCCAGAAGTGATGTCAGCTGGTTATATACCAAGTCTAGGAGCGTGGCTAGGACTTGCCTCGTTTCTTATAACGGTTACGCTTATATTAACAAATTAATTTGATGGATAATAATCATAATAGTACATATTTAAATCAAAATGATAAACATGTTGATTTAAAAAATGAAATTGGACGTTATTTAAGATTTTGGCCATGGTTTTTGTTGTCATTAGCTATAGCCTTATCAATGGCATATTTTAATTTACGATATACTCCCAGAATATATACAACCTCGTCAAAGATTAAAATATTGGATAAGGCTGATGGGATAGAATTACCGACATCTGCGTTTATTTTTAACAGATCAAATATAAATTTAGAAAATGAGATTGAAATTTTAACCTCCTACCGTATTATTGAAGAGGTTGTAGATAGTTTAAACCTCAATACCTCTTTTTATGAAGATGGCCAAATACTAACATCTAAATTGGCTAAACTTCCTTTTCAATTTAAGCAACTCATAAAGTCAGGGAGCATTCAGAATAGGAATGAATTTAAAATTATTGTTACAGCTAAAAACTTTGAAATTTTAAATACCAAAACTCAAGAGGTATTAGTATTCCCTGGTCATAATTCATATAATAAAGCTCATCAACTACCCTTTGAAATTCTATTAAGTAATGACAAAGACCTTAATAACTTAATAGATAAAACATATATTGTAAAATTTGAACCATTAAAACAGACTGTTTTAAGCGTTAAATCAAAGGTGCAGGTAGCAACAATAACGCAAAGTGATCTTTTGAAATTAACGATATCGAGTCAGAACAAGGATTGGTCTGAGTTAGTTTTAAATGGATTGATTGATGTTTTTAATAAAGATGGTATTAACGATAGAAAATTGATTTTTCAACGTACTCTGGATTTTATTGAAGATCGCTTTGTCTATTTAGAAGTAGAACTGGATTCTATTGAGGTTAGCAAAAAAGAGTTTAAGCAAGATAATAATCTAATAGATCTTCCTTCTGATGCTCAAATTGGGTTGGAAAAGGAATCTGAGTCTGAACTTGAAGTTTTTGAAGCAGAAAGTCAAATAGCATTAACGAACCTAATTATTGATGCCTTAAAAAATAATAATGAAGCTCAAGGGTTACTTCCAGCAAATATTGGTTTAAATAATGCCGGTGTTATGGAATTAATTAATCAATATAATAATACAATTTTAGAACGCGATAAGTATCATGTTAGCGGGGGCGCAAATAATCCAATGGTTAAGCAGCTTGACATTACTATTTTAGATTTAAAGAAAAACATAGATAACTCCCTGCAAGCATATTCTTCAGAATTAAAACTTATCTTAAATCAGTTAGAAACTAGAAATAAAGAATTTAGAGGCGAGGTAAAAAAATTACCTCTAAAAGAAAAGTTGTTAAGGGCTATTGAAAGACAACAAAAAATTAAGGAGAGTCTTTTTGTATATTTATTACAAAAGCGTGAAGAGGCGGCTATAAATCTTGCGATTACAGAACCTTCTGTAAAAATTGTTGAATATGCCCTTTCTGCATCTGGTCCAATTTCTCCAAATTCAAGAACTGTATATATAACTGCTCTTTTGGGAGGGCTGTTGGTGCCATTCGGAATTTTGTATCTCATTTTTATGCTTGATACAAAAGTACATAGCAAAAATGATATAGAGCGGTTAGTTAGTCATATTCCGGTTATTGGAGAAATCCCAACGGTTAAAAATAAATCTGAATTAATTTTTGAAAACCCTAACGACAGATCTATTCTAGCCGAGTCATTTAGGATTTTAAGTTCTAATGTGGATTTCGTGCTACCAAATAGTGCCGATGGTAAGGTCATTTTCTGTTCATCTACAGTAAAAGGAGAAGGTAAAACCTATATAAGTATAAACTTATCTTTGGCATTATCTAGTATCAATAAAAAGGTTTTATTAATAGGTGCCGATTTAAGAAACCCTCAGATTCACACCTTTACCTCGAGAGATAAAAATTCCACAGGACTTTCAAGTTATTTGCATGATACTAATTTGAAGTGGCAAGATTTATTAATTAATGGCTTTAAAGACCATGCCACTCACGATGTATTATTGTCTGGTGCCATTCCTCCAAATCCTGCTAGTTTATTGACTAATGGAAGGTTTAAGTTGTTAATTGAAGAAGCTAAAAAACACTACGACTATATAGTTGTAGACACAGCGCCTACGATATTAGTTACAGACACTATGCTTATATCTCATTTAGCAGATGTAAATGTATATCTAGTGAAAGCCGGTTTTACAGATAAGAAATTATTAGGTTTTTCTAAAGAATTGAATGCGTCTAAAAAATTATCTAATATGGCTTATGTGCTAAACAACGTAGGATCGAGTAAATCATATGGTTATGGGTATAACTATGGCTATGGCTATGGCTATGGCCATAATGATAAAAGTTAATGATTAAACAATCCTTTGTTAGTTTTAGAGATTAGTTTCTTTGACGAAATCAGGCTTTATATATTTTACAAAAACACCTAAAACGAAAAAACTCCTGAAGGCTTTCAGGAGTTTTTTTATGGCTTGTTATTAGTAATTAAGTAACAAATACATGTAATTTTGTGCGCACGAGAAGATTCGAACTTCCACATCCTAATGGATACTAACCCCTCAAGCTAGCGCGTCTACCAATTCCGCCACGTGCGCAAAATAAAAAGCAATATAAATAAAAAAAGTTAAGCAGTTGCTTAACTTTTTTAGTGACCGGGCTGGGGCTCGAACCCAGGACCCTCTCCTTAAAAGGGAGATGCTCTACCAACTGAGCTACCAGGTCATTAATGTTTCTCTTTAATGAGGGTGCAAATATAAAATGTTTAATTAAAAAAACAATACTTTTTTTAGATAAATTTTTTGTTTTTTTGTAGTGTGAAAACCTAGGGTTTTAAGAATCAATTAGTCATTTAAAAATGAAAGTAATTCTATTGGGATATATGGCATCTGGTAAGTCGCTAATTGGCAAAAAATTAGCGAAATTACTGAATTATAAATTCATTGATTTGGATGATTATATTGTAAATGAGGAAGATATGTGTCTGAGTGAAATTTTTAAAAACAAAGGCGAAATATATTTTCGAAATAGAGAACACGCAATCTTAAAGAATTTGATTTCGATTGACCAGAAATGCGTCATCAGCTTGGGAGGTGGAACACCTTGTTATAGCAATAACTTAGAGTTGCTTTTAAATAATACAGATTTGAAAACAATCTATTTAAAGGTGTCAATTAATAATCTATCAGACAGGCTTTTTAAAGAAAAAGAAAAAAGACCGCTAGTTTCTCATTTAAAAACAAAAGACGAGTTATTAGAATTTGTTGGTAAACATTTATTTGAACGCTTACCATACTATAATCAAGCACAATTCACCATTGATTCCAATAGGTCAGAAAAGGAGATTATAGAATCAATGTTATTAGAATTATTTTAAAAATGCTTCGCATTTTTTGCCTTCTAAAATAACATCAATATGCTCATGTAATGAAGTTGAAAGAGAAATACCTTTAAAGTCTGCTTTTACTGGATATTTTTTGTGATTTCTATTGACTAATACTGCCGTTTTAAATTGTTTTAAAGGCACATCTAAAAAATGTTTTACACCATAGACTAAAGTCGTTCCACTGTTTAAAACATCATCTACGAGAATTACAGATTTGTTTGCATATTCTTCAGCTTTTATAGATGTAGTAATTGGATTCCGTGGATTTTTTTTGTCAATTATCACTTTACACAAAATCGGTTTAATAGCAGATATTTTTGAAATAATGTTCTTCAGTTTTTTCGCTAAAATATAACCATTGCTATCTATTCCAGCCAAAATCACTTCGTCCTCATTAAGATTACTCTCATAAATTTGATACGCTATGCGTTTAATTTTATGATTTATTTCTTCATTCGTTAGTATGCTATTTTTAATACTTATCATTACTATATGTTTTTGTGGGTAACCTCAGTTGAGTTAAATGTAATAATTTTAGTCTTCATTTTCGTCATGATAACCTTCAATATCTCTTCTGTCTTTTTTTGTCGGCCGTCCTGTTCCTTTTTTTCTATAATAGTCTTTAGAGTATTTAAGCATATCTCGAGCTTCAAAGGCCTC
>UPTN01001189.1_pt1 | contig 11782 bp, 6 predicted proteins | sample 2160111 | NCBI WGS metagenome assembly UPTN01 (sample SAMN06265058, study PRJEB28932) | marine metagenome | isolation source: Columbia River Estuary | place: USA:Columbia River Estuary, USA | collected 2014-05-05 | reverse complement strand
GAATTAGTTGTTGGAATAGCTGTTCCAGGTGCAAATACATTTACAAGAAAGGATATTGATAAATTAATTGATTGGGTAAGACGTCCGCAAGTCGGTGCTTTAGGAATGGTGTATTGTCGATGCAATGCAGACGGCACTTATAAATCATCAGTGGATAAGTTTTATGATCAAGACGATTTTGTACAATGGGCAGAAATCACTGGTGCTAAGCCTGGAGATTTAATTTGCATACTTTCTGGTGAAACAAATAAAGTTAGAGCGCAGTTAAGCGCATTACGTATGGAATTAGCTGACCGATTAGGTTTGCGAAACCCAAATGAATTTGCCCCACTTTGGGTTATGGATTTCCCACTTTTAGAATGGGATGAAGATACTGAGCGTTTTCACGCCATGCATCATCCTTTTACAGCGCCTAAACCTGGTCAATTAGAACTTTTAAAAACGAATCCTGGTGATGTGAAAGCCAATGCTTACGATTTAGTTTTAAATGGAAATGAGATTGGTGGAGGCTCTATTAGAATCCATGATAAAAAAACGCAAGCCTTAATGTTTGATTATTTAGGGTTTACGCCTGAAGAAGCAAAAGCACAATTTGGTTTCTTAATGGATGCCTTTCAATATGGTGCTCCTCCTCATGGTGGACTTGCCTTTGGTTTAGATCGATTGGTTGCTATTCTTGGCGGACAAGAAACGATTCGAGATTTTATTGCATTCCCAAAAAACAATTCTGGTCGGGATGTTATGATTGATGCCCCTGCTCCAATTGATGATGAACAACTCAAAGAATTAAGTTTAAAACTCAATTTAAAATCATAAAATAAAATCCTGCTTCATGCAGGATTTTTTAGTAGATTTAACTTATGCCAACCCAACCTTTTATTAAACGGTTACTTATTTTGAGGTATAAATACATTTCTCAAAAGAATTTCGTGTTTTTATTAAGTATTCTAATAGGTTTGCTTGCTGGTCTAGTATCTGTTACCATAAAAAATATAACATATTTCATACAATGGCTTCTAGAAAAAAGTATTATTTCATCGCATAAAGGCATTTATTTTATCCTTCCAATTTTAGGTTTATGGCTTGTTTATTTATTCGTTAAGCATGTTTCAAAAAAACCTGTAGAACCTGCGATTCCTTCAATTTTATTTTCATTATCTAAAAAAAACGGCTTAATTCATCGAAGTAAAATTTATCTCCCATTAATCACGGCACCTTTAACCGTTGGCTTTGGTGGTTCTGTTGGTTTGTTAGGTCCTGCCATTGCTTCAGCTTCGGCTATAAGCTCTAATATTGGGCAATTTTTTCATATTGATAGAAAAACGCGAAGTCTACTCATAGGTTGTGCCGCTGCTGGAGCAATAGCTTCAATATTCAAATCACCCATTGCTGCTATTATTTTTGCTATTGAAGTCTTTAGTTTAGATCTTACATTTGCTTCTTTATTGCCATTATTAATTGCCTCAGTGTCTTCCGTTCTCACCTCCTATTTCTTTTTAGGAGACGAACATCTTTTCAGTTTTACAATTTCAGACAAATTCACTATTAACGACACCTTGTTTTATATTGTTTTAGGTATTGGCACTGGAATCGCTTCTATTTATTTTTCAAAAATTTACTTTGCGATTTATGGGTTTTTTAATCGTATAAAAACGAATGGACAAAAATTAATTATTGGTGGATTAGCCATAGGAATAATGCTGTATTTTATTCCGCCTTTATATGGCGAAGGGTTTGGATTTATAAATGATTTACTAAGTGGTAATCACTTGCACGCATTAGGTGATACGCCATTTGATAAATATTTAGATAACCTATGGGTCGTGATTACTTTACTTATTGGCATTACTATTTTTAAAGCTGTTGCCATGACGATAACCCTAGCCGCAGGTGGTGCTGGTGGTATCATTATTCCTACAATGGTTATGGGAAGTACATTAGGAAATGTTGTAGCTAAGATTATTAATAACTTCGGGTTTAGTGTGTCTGAATCTAATTTCACACTTATTGGAATGGCAGGCCTTATTGCTGGGGTATTACATGCACCACTAACAGCCATATTTTTAATTGCTGAAATTACTGGTGGATATGAGTTGTTCGTTCCACTAATGATTACGGTTTCTATGTCATTTATTATTACTAAAAATGCTATTGAACATACTATTTATACTAAAGAATTAGCGGAAAAAGGGGCTTTATTGACACATGATAAAGATAAAAGCATATTAACCTTAATGCGATTAGAAAGCGTTATTGAAAAAAACTTCACCATATTAAAACCAGAAATGTCTCTAGGTGAAATGTTGCATCATGGTGTTTCTAAATCCAGTCGGAATTTGTTTCCTGTAGTTGATGATGAAAACCGTTTGGTTGGTATTATTTTGTTAGATGATGTGCGCACCGTTATGTTCGATCAATCGCTATACAAATCAACTTCTGTTGAAACTTTTATGACTAAACCGCCAGACTATATAGACTTCGAAAAAGATTCCATGCAGCGTGTTATGAATAAGTTTCAAAGTTCTGGAGCTTGGAACCTTCCTGTTATTAAGAATGGAAAATATTACGGATTTATTTCAAAATCTAAACTCTTAACTGCTTACAGAAGAGAATTAATTAACTTTACCCCATAAATTAAAAGCAATGAAATACATTATCTGGTTATTCTTTATAGCATCAATAGGAAGTATAATTACTGGCTTTGCAATGGATTTAGAATATTCACAAAAATTGATAGGATTTGGTGTTATTGGTTTGTTTATTATTGTATTTCCGCTGTTTTCTTATTACAGATGGAAAGGCAAAAACGTACAAGATTATATGCTTACTCAAGAAAACTTGGATAAGATGCGAACATTTAAAAAGAATGAGCGGTAGTTAATTTAAATTCCGTTTTTCTATAAAGAATCGTTTCAATAAATCTGAAGCTTCGTCTGCTAAAACACCCCCTTCAATTATAGTTTTAGGATGGAGTTTAGTTCCCATAACACCACAACCTCTATGTTCATCTTTTGCGCCATAGACGATCTTAGATATCTGACTCCAATATAAAGCACCAGCACACATTTGACACGGCTCAAGAGTGACATATAGCGTACAGTTTAAGAGATATTTTCCACCTAAAAAGTTAGCAGCAGCAGTTATTGCTTGCATCTCGGCATGTGCTGTTACATCGTTTAATAGCTCTGTTAAATTATGAGCTCTAGCTATTATTCGGTCTTCAACAACAATAATTGCTCCTACTGGAACTTCCCCTTTCTCTAGCGCTTCTTCAGCCTCCTGAAGCGCTTTTTTCATATAATACGTATCATCAAATGGGTTTATCATAAGTGTAAAAATATAAAAAGGCAACTAAATGAATAGTTGCCTTTTAATAAAATTTATTGGATATAATTAATTCTTAATGATTTTATCATTAGTATTAATTGTTTCCCCTTTAATATTTAAGATATACATACCAGATTGTAAGTTGCTAATATTAATTTGAACTTCATTAACCAAATTAGTTTTTTGAGAATAAACTACTCTTCCATTAATATCTATTACAGTCATTGTAACCTCACCAAAGTTTTTATTCGTTTTAATGAATACGTTATTATTGGTAGGGTTAGGATAAATCATATAATCACTTTTATTAAATTCGTCAATACTTAAGCTCGTACAATTAGCAAGAGATGGAAACGTGTCTGGAGGTGTAGTAAAATCTTCAACCTGATCATCAGGATTAAAAATAGCCCCTTCAGACGCCTCAAAACCAACACCTCTAGCAGCAAAAATGTCCCAAATCATACATTGGTCTTCACCGCCCGTTAAGGCAGTATCTGCGGCTAAAATTGCGTCTCTACCACTTACAAAACCTGGATTACAAGGTTGCAATTTTAATCCGTCAATAACGACTTGCATCACTTTGTTATTCCCTCCTGTACCGTACATGATATCAGAATCAAAACCATATTTATCTATATAAGCCCAAGCTAAATCCCATAAAATTGAACTCCAAACAAATCCATTACTATGCTGTTGGCCACCAGTAGTATTAGTGTAACTGAAAGTAAAAGGATTTATAGCACGCGCTGTACTATAAGGTGCTTCTCTAATACCAGCACCATCAGGTTCCTGACCAACTGCAAATGTAGCCATACCTCTAGCGTCTTCCGCTAAATCATCAACTTTCATAGTCATCATTAAAGAAATCCAATCAGACCAGCCTTCACCCATTTGAGTTGCACTACCTAGACAACTTGTATTTGCTGCACCACCTGTTAACCTATTTGAAATTCCATGGCCATATTCATGTGAAACTATTAAATTGTCAAAATCGCCATCTATCTGATAAGGACCAGCAGAAATTAAAGTGGCACTGATAGTGTTGCCAGCTTCCAAACTATTAATTAAGGCTGTTCCATCAAAAGAATTAATCATAATTGAAGGTATGGTTACACTACCACCAACGGCACCAGCTCCCATTACTATTGGATCACCTCCAACATTATTAACCATAATAACTGCAATTGCGCCTTCGTTTTCAGCGGCTAGTATTTTAACTCCAAACTCACAATCTCCTCTTCTAATTACGGCTATTTTACCATTAATCTGAGCACCATTAGTAATAGGGTCACATGCATCGTGAATATCAGGAGTCGCATTACTATCGTTTACTAAAGTTAAATTAGCTGTTATAGGTGTCGATGGTAATGGCGAACCAAAAGCGGCTTCAAAACCTGGATAATCGCCAGCTAGAAAACCGTTATTTATTGTAAGTGGGTTTCCGGCAGGACCTCTAGCCGTCCATAAATACATTTGCATGCCTGGGTTACCGCCATCTGGTGGTGTTCCAAAATTAGCATTATTCATACCAGAACCATCTTGGCCATCTGCAAACACATAATCACTACCTGCTCCACCACGACCATAATTATTTTCTTGAAAATTCCCACTTGCTTCATCAAAACCATATTGATACCAAACATCATGCACCATATTATTCATGTAAAACAAATTGGTTAATGCCACATCTTGGTAACCTATAGGTGGTTGATTTATATTTAAAGGAAAATCAAAATTTAAAGTTGAGCCACCATCTGCCGAATTCCCTATACCGTTATTACCATCTTCATCTTCCATAGCCCATACATTATTCCCTCTAGTAATGGTGTACTCAGCGCCTACGGCTCCATTTATATCATGCCACCCAAAAGGTGAAGCTATTATATCGGCAGGCTCAGTCACTAAACTTCTACCGCCATCGTTTGGCGCTGCAACTGGAAGCGCAAAAACATTATATTGCGACCCATCAACCAAAATAGAGCTAGATTTAAAAAGATTAAAATTGGTGTTTTCAACCTGGTGATTTGAATGATTTGTATGATTACCATCTCCGAAATTACAAGTCACAATCCAATTATACTTATCGATTACTTCACCAGACAAAGCGTCTATTCTGGCACTCCACCAGTCTTTACCATCAATAGTGTGTATGCTTAAATCCCAAGACAACAAAAGATCTCCTTCTAGAGTGTGCGTAAATACCAAACTTACTGGTATGTCAACTTGTGAAATACCACCATCGGTAAACATAAAATCTTTTCCATTAGAGCTTATAAGATTTAATCCTTCTATGCTTCCAAGTTCGAAATACGATGCAGCTCTTTGAATTGCTGTTTCGGCATTAATACTTGGTGATACCGTATTGACACGGCTTTGAATATCACCAATAAAGTTATTCGCATAATAGAAAACTGCCCCATCTTTCATGGCAACGCTAGAAATCGCATTATGGATTTTTATTTCTTGGTACCTTTGATTAACATAAACATGTGTTATTTCAGAGGTTTTAGAAAAGAACTCATTAGTAACGTACAAGTCTTGAATATCAAGATCTAATAAATTATAATCACTTTTCTTTTGATCTAAATACGATTGAATTTTAGTTCCGTTAGGAGATTCATTCAATACATTTTGTGCATAGCCCAGTTGTATCACAAATAGCAATACCACAATTAAATAAGACTTAAGGTAGAGATTTTTCATTTTCATAGTGTTTTTTTTAATAAAGTGTTGCAAATATAATGATGAATCTGTTAATATTATAATTTAATAACACAATTTCAGGTTTAGTATTACATTATCGCCGAGATTTTAATAATTTTACACAAATTGCGATTAGATGAACCACAAACTTTTGAGTAATATCGATTCTCCCATTGATTTGCGAAAATTAAGTCTCGAAAACTTAATGGAACTTACAAAAGAACTACGTGATTTTATAATTAATATAGTCGCGACCAAAGAAGGTCATTTAGGCGCTAGTCTCGGTGTTATAGAACTAACAGTGGCTTTACACTATGTGTATGATACGCCAGATGATTTATTAATTTGGGATGTTGGCCATCAAGCATATGCTCATAAATTGATCACTGGCAGAAGAGATCAGTTTCATACGAATAGGCAATCGGGTGGTATTTCAGGTTTTCCAAAACGCAGCGAAAGCATGTATGATACTTTTGGTGTAGGCCATTCATCAACCTCTATTTCTGCAACATTAGGAATGGCTATTTCTTCAAAACTTAAAGGCGACTTAAATAGACAGCATATCGCTGTTATTGGTGATGCTTCAATTGCAAGTGGAATGGCTTTTGAAGGTTTGAATCATGCTGGCATTACAGAGGCTAATCTACTTGTCATTTTAAACGATAACGCTATTGGAATTGATCCTAGTGTTGGCTCTTTAAAACAATATTTAACGAATGTAAAGCAAGGGACACAAAAGCAAGACAATATATTTGAAGCGTTGAACTTTAATTATTCTGGCCCAATTGATGGTCATAATCTTCCTTTATTAATTTCAGAATTAGAACGACTTAAATCTGTTAAGGGTCCAAAGTTTTTACATATCATAACGACTAAAGGTAAAGGTCTTAAACAAGCTGAAGAAAACCAAGTCGTCTACCATGCTCCAGGCAAATTTGATGCTACCACTGGTGACTTACATCCAAATCCAAATATTAAACAAGCGCCAAAATTTCAAGATGTTTTTGGTTATACTATTGTTGAATTAGCAAAACAAAATGAAAAAATAATTGGTATTACACCAGCTATGCCCACAGGGAGTTCTCTAAAATATATGATGGACGAAATACCTGACAGAGCCTTCGATGTTGGTATCGCAGAACAACATGCTGTGACTTTTGCTGCAGGAATGGCCACTCAAGGTTTTATTCCGTTTTGTAATATCTATTCAACGTTTTTACAACGTGCCTATGATCAAGTAATTCATGATGTCGCTCTTCAAAAATTGCCTGTTATTTTTTGTTTAGACCGCGCCGGTTTAGTTGGTGAAGATGGAGCAACCCATCATGGTGTTTTTGATTTGGCCTACTTACGATGTATTCCCGACTTAATTATTTTTGCACCAAGAAATGAAATAGAATTGCGCAACATTATGTATACCGCTCAACTTGGATTAAAAGCACCAATAGCGATTCGTTACCCAAGGGGAAGAGGTTCTGTTTTAGATTGGCAAATCCCTTTTTCAGAAATACAAATTGGAAAAGCGGAATGCTTACATGACGGCCATGATTTAGCCATATTAAGTATTGGAGCAATAGCGAGAAATGTAACGGAAGCCATCAATTTAGCAAATACTAAATCTAACATTGCGCATTATGATATGCGCTTTATAAAACCATTAGACGAAAGCTTACTACATCAAATTTGCAGTAAATTTAAAAATATAATAACCGTTGAAGATGGCACCATTAAAGGTGGGTTTGGAACGGCTATCCTTGAGTTTTCCGCAAAAAATAACTATTCCATTAACATTGATGTTATAGGTATTCCAGATAGATTTATAGAACATGGGACTATAAGCGAGTTACAACATGCAACAGGCATAGACGCTAAAAGCTTAGCACTTAAAATAAAAGAGGTCTATTCGTCTACAACGCATTAATGCCTGAGTATTCTGTTTCAAAAATCACCTTAAAAGCTCACACCTCTAATTTTCTTGTAAGACAAAATGGCCTTGCTGTCCGATAATAGCGAAATATAATGACATACACTTAACAAGCGATTATACAAATTGTCATCGTCTACATTAATCGTTTTTGGTAAGCCCTTAAGAATGAGTTTATCATAATTTGATAGACTCCCATTATTATAATTGTTAACCGCATTGGTATAAACCAAGAGTAGTGTTCTTAGTACTTCATAGCCAGAAATTTCTTTATCAATGACTTCTTGTGACTGATATACCTTTTCAATACTTATTTTAATGATATCATTTATTTGAGCTTCGTATTTGCTTTTATCTAGTAAGGCTGTTTTAAATTCATCCTTTAAAATAGCTTCTTCATTTTTAATAAAAATATCTACGGCTTCATTAATTAAAGTATTAATCGCTAAAGCTCTTAAATAACTAATTCTATCTTGTGTATTACTTAGTTGATGATATTTTTCAGTATTTATAGTCTCTCTAACAAGGTTAATCAAATATTCTAGAGCATATTCCTCTTGAATAAGCCCCAAGTTTATACCATCTTCAAAGTCAATAATAGTATAACAAATATCATCCGCAGCCTCAACCAAAAAGGCTAAGGGATGTCTGGAAAAACTAAAATCATTTTCTGACCCTCTTTTAATTAAACCCAACTCATTAGCCACATCAATAAAAGCCTCCTTTTCACTTTGAAAAAAACCATATTTTTTATCTGCAATATGTGATGTTGGTTTTTTAGGTAAAGATTCTTTTGGGTACTTCATAAAAGCGCCTAATGTTGCATAACTTAAACGCAATCCACCTTCACGACCCACCCGACTTTGCGTCACAATTTTAAAGCCGTTCGCGTTGCCTTCAAAATCACATAAATCTTGATATTCTTTTGCTGTGAGTTGTGTTTTAAACGCTTTTCCTTCACCGTGTTTAAAGAACTCCCCAATCGCTTTTTCACCAGAATGTCCAAAAGGCGGATTTCCAATATCATGAGCGAGGGCAGCAGAGGCCACTATCGCGCCAAAATCATTAGCTTGATATCCATGAATATTTTGTAAGTGCGGGTATTTTTCAAGGAGTTTTAAGCCTGCCTTTCTTCCTAAAGAACGTCCTACAACACTAACTTCTAAACTATGTGTTAACCGCGTATGCACAAAATCGGTTTCCGATAACGGTATGACTTGTGTTTTATCTTGTAAGCTTCTAAATTCTGAAGAAAATATAACGCGATCATAATCGACTTCAAAACCCAAACGGGTTTCATCTTGTTCTTTTCGTAATCGTTTATTGGTATCGCCAGAGCGTTTTAAGGAGAGTAATTGTTCCCAGTTCATGTTATCAATTTAAATCTGATGCAAGATACATTTTTTCAATGTTAAGAAATTATATCCAAATAAAAATAATATCCCTTTTTGATAACATTAAGGTAACGGTTTTATGACTCTTCTTTAACCTCGCCTTAACCTCAACTTTACATTGTAAGAGTTTCTTTGCGTCAAGAAATCTTAATACAAGTGATGAAATATTTTTTACTCTCTATAACATTATTACTGTCGTTGTTTACCTATTCCCAATCTACTGGTTCAATTGTAGGGAAACTAATAGACAAAGAATATAATAATGAACCTTTAGCATTCGCAAACGTAATAATCCAAGGCACTACAAATGGTACAACATCAGATATGGATGGCCTTTATGCCATTGAAAATCTTTCACCAGGCAGTTATACTATTATTTATAGTTTCGTAGGTTATGAAACTCAAGAAATAGTCGTAGAAGTTATTGCTGATAAAGCTACAGAAATTGATGTTATTTTAGTAGCAAGTGCCGCATCTTTAGATGAAGTCGTGATTACCACAAGCACAAAAAGGGAAAGTGAAACGGCATTATTATTAGATCAAAAGAAAGCTGTAGAGATTAAACAAAGTATTGGTGCTGAAGAACTTTCTAGAAAAGGAGTTAGTGATGCGGCTGGTGCTGTTGCAAAAATTTCAGGTGTTTCAAAACAAGATGGCTCCAGTAATGTTTATGTTCGTGGTCTAGGCGACAGGTATTTAAATACCACAATGAATGGTTTAGCTTTACCGTCTAATGATGTCAATAAAAAGAATATTGATCTTAATTTATTCTCTTCAGATGTCATTCAAAATGTATCAATCAGTAAGGCCTATTCTTCAAAATTTTATAGCGATTTTTCAGCTGGAAATGTTGATATTACTTCGAAAGAATACAAAGGCAATGGTTTTTTTGAAGCCTTTACGAGTTCTGGATTCAATACAAATGCAGTAGATAAGAGTTTTGTGAGAAGCGAGGGGACTGGCTATTTCGGCTATTATGGTAGATATGAACATAATCCGTTCGCTGTAATCTTATCACATGGTATTGACCCAGAAAGCGTGAGTACACCAATAAATATTGCTTATGGCGCATCTACGGGAAAATCTTTCTCCTTTAAGAACGGATCTAAACTGAGCTTATTTGCGACAGCGTCATTTGAAAATGCATATGAGTTCCGAGAAGGCTCATCCGTTGATTATACGCTCACTGAGAAAAAAGCTTTTATTGATAATGCTGAAGAGTACGAATATGCCACAACATCTACGGTTATGGCCAATGTAAACTATCGAATTGATGACATTAGTACTTTAAAATTCAATTCCTTATTTATTAATAGTTCAACAGACGAGGTTAGTTATTTTGGAATCGATGGTAAAGGAAGAAATAGAGATGGAATCGCAAGCACAGATGAAGGCTTTTATCAAATGAATGTACAATTTGATCAAACTAAAATGTTTGTCAATCAACTTTCCGGTAAACATAAATCAGGAAAATTTGATATCAATTGGGGCTTTGGCTATAATAAGGTGTTTTCTGATCAACCCGACAGGAAAAGAATTAGTTTAGAAAATTATCATTTAAACTTGGATAATGATCCTAGTACAAATGCTATATTTTACAATAATGTTGATTTTGACAACCAACGTTATTTCCAAAATATCGAGGACGAAGAATTTAATGGATTTGCAAATCTAGCTTATGAAGCAAATGAAAATCTTAAATTCAACTTTGGATATAATGGGAGAAGTAAAGAACGTGCTTTTAATAATTATCGCTACGGTTATAGAATAACTGATGCTGACTATGCCGTTACTGATGTCAATAATTTTAATGGCATCTTTAATTTAAATAATCTTCAAATAAATGAAGACGATGGTGGCGTATATGAAATTAAAGTTATAAGAGGCATCCCCATTGATCCAAACGATCCCACACAAGGTACTTATGGAACTACCAACAGGCCTGGGTTAGCTGAAAACACCTATCAAGGAAACTTAAATGTATATGCCATCTATGCAGATGCTGAAATCAAGCTTAGTGAAAAATGGTTATTTGTTCCTGGAATGCGTGTTGAATCTGTAGACCAAAAAATCAATTATGATGTCATTAACCTCGGAAATAAAGGGAAAGATGAAAAGCGTGTCTATGAAAATTTCTACCTACCAAGCTTAAATGTAAAATATGCATTAAACGATGATGCTAACTTGCGCTTCTCTGCAAGTCAAACCGTTTCTATTCCGGAATTCAAGGAAATAGCACCTTTTGTTTATGAAGATATATCAACTCGAATTGGAGGAAACCCTGATATTCTAGGTTCAGATGACCCAACATTTATAAACGTTAGTGATGTGTCATATTCAAAAATTTTAAACATTGATTTAAAATATGAATGGTTCTATAGTAAGAATGAAATTCTTTCCGCAGCCCTATTCACAAAACAAATAAACGATCCTA